>Ga0209299_1000872_pt1 | contig 16882 bp, 14 predicted proteins | sample S_140806_MF_Meta_FD_187326 | JGI IMG/M metagenome (GOLD analysis project Ga0209299, IMG submission 187326) | Freshwater microbial communities from Lake Simoncouche, Canada to study carbon cycling - S_140806_MF_MetaG (SPAdes) (version 2) | ecosystem: Environmental > Aquatic > Freshwater > Lake ...
CACCGCCAGAGCGCATCGTCAGCTCCTCCCGCAGCTCCTCCAGCGCCATCAGCTCCTGCACCTGACGCCCCAGGGTGATCTCCTGCTCATGGCTCAGCAGAGGCACCCGGCCGATGTCACGCAGGTAGGAACGCACCAGGTCGCCGTCGATCGAGGGCATCACCCGAGCAGGCGGGGCCATCATGGGCTCGGGATCGGGCCGGGAGGGCAAGTCATCGTTCCGATCGGGGACGCCCGAAGGGAACCCCAAGGAATGCCGGGAGCTGGTGGCGAGGTCGGAGGTGAGGCGCTCAAGGGGCGGGGCGACAATCACGGGTCCAGGGACTTAACGGTGTGTAAAGCGTAACCTAAAGAAGTGTGAACCTCTCTCAGATTCCCGAAAATCCGTCGCTTCGCCGCGGGCCGCACCGGCCGAACTGCGGATCTGGAGCGGCTTCTGGGCCATCGGGAGCACGAACGAGGGAACCATGCCCCCGCCGACCCCCCCTGGATGCGGGCGATTAAGGTCCCAGCATCTCGACCCTGCCGGAGCGATCCATGGCCCTTAATGTGAGCGATGTGGTGGTGCGGACCGCCGCCGGTGAGGAACGGGCGCTAGGGGACTGGGGCGGGAAGGTGCTGCTGATCGTGAACGTGGCCAGCCGTTGCGGCTTCACCCGCCAGTACGCCGGCCTGCAGAAACTTCAGGACAGCTACGGCCCGAAGGGCCTGGCGGTGCTGGGATTCCCCTGCAACGACTTCGGCGCCCAGGAACCGGGCACCCTGGAGGAGATCCAAAACTTTTGCTCCACCACCTACGGCGCCAGCTTCGAGCTGTTCGACAAGGTGCACGCCACGGGCGGCAAGACCGAGCCCTACCTCACCCTCACCCAAGCCGAGCCGGCCGGCGATGTGGCCTGGAACTTTGAAAAATTCCTGGTGGGCCGCGATGGCGCCGTGCTCGCCCGCTTCGGCAGCCGGGTGGAGCCCGATTCCCCCGAGCTCACCGGGGCCATCGAGGCGGCGCTGGGCTGAATCCGGGCGCCGACGCGCCGAACCGGCCCGGTTCGAGGGCCAGCCTCCGGGGCCGGGCGGTTCCGGCCTTACAAGGCTGTAATCCAGCCGCGCCGCCGCCCTGCCGAGCCGTCTGCAGGTGTGGTCTGCACCTGGAACCACTGCCGCCCCTGGGGCGACCGCCAGCGCCGCAACAACTGCAAAGGCTCGCCGGAGGGCAGCTGGGTGAGCACCGGCGCCTGCTGTTCAGGGGCGCAGCGCAGGGCCAGGGAGCCGGTGGCCAGGAGAGGTTCACGACCCTGCCTTCGGCGCACCTCCACCGGACGGCAGTCGGCACCGCCCGCGGGCAGGGCGGCAGGGGCGACCAAGGCGAAGCCGAGCACGGCGACCGTCTGCAGCGGGCCGAGGCCTGGCATCAGATGTCGAGCTGAGCAAAATCAAGCTCAGCGCTGTGGGTTTCGATGAACTCGCGCCGAGGTGCCACCTTGTCGCCCATCAGAATGGTGAAGATCCGATCGGCTTCGGCGGCATCCTCTATCTCCACGCGCTTCATGGTGCGAGTGCCGGGATCCATGGTGGTTTCCCAGAGCTGCTTCGGCATCATCTCGCCTAGACCCTTGAAGCGCTGGATGGTGAAATTGGCCTTCTCGCCGAAAGCCTCGATCGTGCGCTTGAGCTCGGCTTCGTTATAGCAGTAGGTGTGGTTCTTACCCCGTTCCACCTTGTAGAGAGGTGGGCATGCGATATAGATGTAACCGCCTTCCACCATGGCCTTCTTATAGCGATAGAAGAAGGTGAGCAAAAGGGTGCGAATGTGGGCGCCGTCCACATCGGCATCGGTCATGATCACGATGCGGTGATAGCGGAGGTTCTTCGGATCAAAATCCTCACCCTTGATCCCCAAGCCGAGCGCGGTGATCAAGGCCTGGATCTCGGTATTTTTGTAGATCTTGGCGTCGTCGGTTTTCTCGATGTTGAGGATTTTGCCCCGCAACGGCAGGATGGCCTGGAAGCGGCGGTCGCGGCCTTGCTTCGCGGAGCCCCCGGCGGAATCCCCCTCCACGATGTAGATCTCCGATTCGCTCGGATCGCGGGAGCTGCAATCGGCCAACTTGCCGGGCAGGGTGGAGCTCTCCAACACCGACTTGCGCCGAACCAGTTCGCGGGCCCGCCGGGCCGCCTCGGCCGCATTAAAGGCCTGGATGGCCTTCTCCAGGATCAGATCGATCACGGAGGGGTTGAATTCCAGATACTCGCTGAGCGATTCGCCCACGAGGGAATCCACGATGCCGCGCACCTCTGGATTGCCGAGCTTGGTCTTGGTTTGGCCCTCAAACTCCGGATCGGGAACCTTCACCGAAAGCACCGCCGTCAGGCCCTCGCGGATGTTCTCGCCGGCCAGGTTGGTGTCAGCATCCTTCCGCTTGCCTCGCTTCTTGGCAAAGGTGTTGAGGGTGCGGGTGAGCACCGCCTTCAAGCCCTCAATGTGGGTGCCGCCATCGACGGTGCGGATATTGTTAGCGAAGCCGAAGATGTTGTCAGAATAGGCATCGACGCACCATTGCAGCGCCGCCTCAACCTGCACCCCATCACGCTCGGAGTTGACATAGATAATCTCCGGGTGCAGAGGATCCTTCTCCGCATTCATGTAAGCCACGTATTCCCTGATGCCGCCCTCGTAGTGGTAGACCTCCTCGTGGGCTTCGCCAGCGGCGTTGCGGGCGTTGGCCCGCTCATCGCTGAAGACGATCCGCACGCCACCGTTGAGGTAGGCCAACTCGCGCAGCCGCGCCGAGAGGGTGTGGTAATCGAACTCGATGCCGGTGCTGAAGATCTCGATATCGGGCTTGAACCGCACCTTGGTGCCCGTGTGGCCCAGTTCGGTGGCGGGTTGAGAGATCAGGCTGCCGATCGGCGCACCCCGCTCGAAGCGCTGGTTGTGCTCCTGGTCCTGGCGATGCACAGTGACCTCCACCCACTCGGAGAGGGCATTGACTACGGAGATCCCCACCCCATGGAGACCGCCCGAAACCTTGTAACCACCGGCGCCGAACTTGCCGCCGGCGTGGAGCACGGTGAGCACCGTTTCCAGGGCGCTGCGGCCGGTGCGGGGGTGAATATCGGTGGGGATACCGCGGCCGTTGTCGGTCACGCTGGCGGAGCCGTCGTCGTGGAGCACCACCAAGATGCTGTCGCAGTGGCCGGCCAGAGCCTCGTCCACGGCGTTATCCACCACTTCGTAAACGAGATGGTGCAGACCCCGGGGGCCGGTAGTACCGATGTACATGCCGGGCCGCTTGCGCACCGGCTCCAGTCCCTCCAGAACCTGGATCTGCTCGGCGCCGTAGGCGGCCTGAACCTTGTTGGCGTCGCTCATGCGAAGGGAACTCCCCCGGTGAAGGGCACAGCAGGGCGGAACCCCGGCATCACGGAATCGGGGGCTGCCGGAACCTGGGGCATGGAGGCGGCCTGAAGACCTCTCGCGGGGTTGACTTTACCACCGCGGCCTCCAGGCGCCAGCCAAAGGCCCCTGGGGGCCGTTTTCGCAGGGGGGTTGAATCGGTTCGGAACAGGCCCAAAGGCCGCGCCCGCCACCGCTGCTAGCGCAGCCCCTGCGAACGACCCGGGATCCGTGCCCTGAGCGCCCCTCCCAACGCCCCATGAACAAACCCAGCATTCCGGACACCCCTGGCCTCGTTCCTGCGGAGGCGGGCGAAGGCTCCAGGACGTTCCAGCCCGTGACCATCGCCCTGATGGGGCCCACTGCCAGCGGAAAGACCGACCTGGCCCTGAAGCTCGCCGAGGCCTTTGATCTGGCGGTGATCTCGGTGGATTCCCGCCAGCTCTACCGGGGGATGGATGTGGGCACCGCCAAGCCCACCGCCGCCCAGCGGCGCCGGGTGCGCCACGAACTCCTCGATCTGCGCGATCCCGACCAGCCGATCAATCTTCAGGAATTCACCACGCTGGCCCAGGTCGCCATCGCCGCCGAGCACCGCCGCCGTGGCGTGGCCCTGCTGGTGGGCGGCAGCGGCCTCTATCTCGAAACCCTGCTGCGGGGCCTGGCGCCGCCGGCGGTGCCCCCGCAGCCGGCCCTGAGGGCCCAGCTGGCGGCCCTGGGACAACCCCTCTGCCATGGGCTGCTGCGCCAGGCCGATCCGGAGGCGGCGGCCCGCATCGCCCCCGCCGACGCGGTACGCACCCAGCGCGCCCTGGAGGTGCTGTACGCCACCGGACGCCCGCTCTCGACCCAGCGGCGCCAGCAGCCGCCGCCCTGGCGGGTATTGGAGATCGGCCTCCAGCCCACCGATCTGCGGGAGCGCATCCAACGGCGCACCGCCCGCATGTACGAGGAGGGCCTGGTGGAGGAAACGGCCGCACTGCTGGCGCGCTTCGGGGCCGACTGCCCCCTGCTGCGGACCATGGGCTACGACGAGGCGCGCCGGCTGCTGGCCGGTGAGCTCGATCACAGCGCCGCCATCGCCCTAACCGAACGGCGCACCAGGCAGTACGCCAAACGGCAACGCACCTGGTTCAAGCGCCGCCACAGCCCGGTGTGGCTGGGCCAGAGCCGCATAGATATCGGCCAGGAGCCCAGCCAGGAGGGTCATTCCGCCGCTGGGGCGGCTGGGGATCTGCTGCGGGAAACGCTGGAATTGACCCACAGGGTTCTAGGGTAGCGATTCATCAGCCCTTTTTGATGCCCCCCCGTCCGCGTTTTGACCGCCGTGCTCCCGTGCGGGAGCTGCCCAACATCAACGAGCGCATCAGCTACCCCAACCTGCGGGTGGTGGATGCCGACGGCAGTCAACTGGGGGTGATCACCCGGGAAGCGGCCCTAGAGGTGGCCAAGGAGCGAGAGCTCGACCTCGTGCTAGTGAGCGAGAAGGCCGACCCGCCCGTGTGTCGGGTGATGGACTACGGCAAGTACAAGTTCGAGCAGGAGAAGAAGGCCAAGGAGGCTAAGAAGAAGTCGCATCAGACCGAGGTCAAGGAGGTGAAGATGCGCTACAAGATCGATTCGCACGACTATCAGGTGCGCATCGGTCAGGCGGTGCGCTTCCTGAAGGCCGGCGACAAAGTGAAGTGCACCGTGATCTTCCGAGGCCGCGAGATCCAGCACACGGCCCTAGCCGAAGTGCTCCTGCTGCGTATGGCCAAGGATCTTGAGGAGAATGCCGAGATCCAGCAGCATCCCAAGCGGGAGGGACGCAACATGATCATGTTCCTCAGCCCCCGCAAGCAGGCCGTGGGCAAGACCCCCGCTGCCAAACCCGTCGGCAGCACTGCCCCCATCCCGATCCAGACCTGAAGTTGGTCAACCGGCGTCCAGCGCCTCGGAGAACAGCTCGAGCATGGCCGCCCAACCCTGGTGCGCCCCCTCGGGGTTGAATTCCGAACGAGCTTCGCAGAGATAGCCATGGCCAGCCCCCGGCGCCACGATCAGCCGGTGGCGCCCCCCGGCCTCCCGGGCCGGCAGTCCGCCGTTGGCGGCCGTAAGGGCAACCTCGATGGCGCTGACCTCCTCTGGCGGCATGAGCGGATCAGCCCCACCGCAGAAGCACCACAGACGGCCGGGGATGGCCGGCACGAGCTCCAGGCTGGGCGGACCGCCGCCGGGACGGAAACTCGCCACCCGGGCACCGTAGAAGTTGCAGGTGGCGGCGAAGCAGGGCAGGGTCGCGGCGATCAGGGCCAGGTGGCCCCCAAAGCAGAACCCCACGCAACCGAGCCGCTGGAAGCCATGCCGCTGCTGCAACCAGGCCGCCGCCGCCGCCGCATCGGCCAGGAGCTGGTCAGCGGTCACCCGATCGCGGTGCTCCCTCCCAGCCGCCAGGCCCGCTTCGTCGTAGCCCGCATCCAGCCCAGGGGCGGTGCGGGCGAAGGTGCTGATCGCCAGGGCGGCATAGCCCTCCCCCGCCAGCCGGTCTGCCACGCTGCGAACCCAGCCATTCACGCCAAACACCTCCGGCAGCACCAACACCGCCCCCCGGGGTTCCTGGGTAACGGGGCGGGCCCACCAAGCCGGCAGGGTGGTGGCGGTGACACCGGGCGAAACCGGCACCGCCAACTGGACCCATTCGGCCTGCGCGGGAGAGCGGGGGGCGGGAAGCACGGCCATCGACAGGGATCGGGCAGCGGAGCCATTGTGGCCAGGCCCCCCTCTCGCACGGACCGGGGGCAAGGTGCAGGAAAGCCTGGGAGAAAACGCAGGGATTGGGTGACAAAACCCTGACCGGACCAAGGGCCGGAGCGGCGAGAGTCCACCATCCCCATGACCTGGGGCACCACGGCTGGGCCGTCTGGCACACCCCGGCACATGACCGTATGCCAACGGAGCAATTGTCACCGGGGCGAAAGCTCCTTAGGCTGGCCGGACGTTGACCTGGCCCCACCCCGGCGTGCGATTCCACATCCAGCAGGAAAGCGACATTCCGGCTTCGACCCAGCTGTACAACCAGATCTGCTTCGCGATTGCAGCCCGTCACTACCCGCCGGGTCACCGCTTGCCGAGCACCCGCCAGCTGGCGATGCAGACCGGCCTGCACCGCAACACGATCAGCAAGGTCTACCGGCAGCTCGAAACTGACGGAGTCGTGGAGGCCATGGCCGGCTCCGGCATCTATGTGCGCGACCAGCAGAAGCCGCGGGAGATCAAGCCGCCGCCGGGGCTGCGCCACAAGGCCATGCCCGACATCGATCGGGAGGTGCGCCAGAGCATCGATGGGTTGCTCAACGCCGGCTGCACCTTGCAGCAAGCCCGCGAGCTGCTCACCCGGGAGATCGACTGGCGCCTGCGCTGCGGCGCCAGGGTGCTGGTGAGCACCCCGCGCGAGGACATCGGCGCCTCGATGCTGATCGCCGAGGAACTGGCCCCCACCCTGGAGGTCCCGGTGGAGGTGGTGCCAATGGAGGAGCTTGAATCGGTGCTGGAGAGCTCCAGCAAGGGCACGGTGGTCACCAGCCGCTACTTCCTCCAGCCGGTGGAGGAGATCGCCCTGCGCCACGGGGTGCGGGCCGTGCCGGTGGATCTCAACGACTTCCGCCACGAGCTCGACCTGCTCAAGGAACTCCGGCCCGGCAGCTGCGTCGGCCTGGTGAGCATCAGTCCGGGGATCCTGCGGGCCGCTGAGGTGATCCTGCATTCGATGCGCGGCAACGAGCTGCTGGTGATGACCGCCAATCCAGACACCGGCAGCCGCCTGCTGGCGCTGCTCCGCGCCGCCAGCCATGTGCTGTGCGACCGCCCCAGCCTGCCCTTGGTGGAGCAGACCCTCCGCCAGAACCGCGCCCAGCTGATGCGCCTGCCTGTGGTGCACTGTGCCCAGAGCTATCTGGGCACCGCCACGATCGATCAGCTGCGCAAGGAGATCGGCCTGCTAGCCGCCTGAGCCTGATCGCATGCTCGACACCATCCGGGTCCTGCTGGACACGATCAAGGACCGCGACCCGGCGGCCCGCAGCTCGCTAGAAATCCTGCTCTGCTACCCGGGCCTGCATGCCCTGGCCCTGCACCGGCTGAGCAACCGCCTCTGGCGCCTGAGGGTGCCGTTGCTGCCGCGACTGATCAGCCAATTCGGCCGCTGGTTCACTGGCATCGAAATCCATCCCGGTGCGCGGATCGGCAGGGGGGTGTTCATCGACCACGGCATGGGGGTGGTGATCGGTGAAACCGCTGTGGTGGGCAACAACTGCCTGCTGTACCAGGGGGTGACCCTGGGCGGCATGGGCAAGATGCATGGCAAGCGACACCCCACCCTGGAGGCCAACGTGGTGGTGGGGGCCGGCGCCAAGGTGCTGGGGGCGATCACCGTGGGGGCCAATACACGCATCGGCGCCGGCTCGGTGCTGCTGCGCAACGTGGCACCCGACAGCACGGTGGTCGGGGTCCCCGGGCGAGTGATCCACCAGTCCGGGGTGAAGATCGACCCCTTGGCCCACTCGGCCTTGCCCGATGCCGAAGCCCGGGTGATCCGCAACCTGATGGAGCGCATCGACACCCTCGAGAGCGAGCTAGCCCGCACCCAGACCTGCCTGCGCGAGGTGGCGGCGGGGAGGCCTCTGCTGGAGGCCTGCGGAGGTGTGGCTCAGAACCTTAAGGACCGGGAGATCCTGGAGTTTTTGGGTGATGCCGATCAGCGGGGAGGGCCCACCTCAGTACCTTGAGCTGACCCGAACAAATTCAGCCGCCCTGAAAACGGGATACGGCCTCAGACGGTGACCTCTTGGGGAACCTGGGGCTGGAACATGAACATCGAATAGATCACATTACGACGCATCTGAATCATCATGTCGAGGAACATGTCATAGCCCTCGTTCTTGTATTCAATCAGGGGATCCTTCTGGCCATAGCCCCGCAGACCCACCGATTCCCGCAGGGCATCCATCGCCTGCAGGTGCTCACGCCAGAGCGTGTCGATCTGCTGCAGGATGAAAAACCGCTCTGCTTCACGCATTAATCCAGGACGAGCGATCTCCACCTGGCCCTCCTTGATGTCATAGGCATTGCGCATCTGCTCCTGCAGGAAAGCCTTAAGCTCATCGAGGGAAAGGCCTTGGAGCTGCTCAGGCTTGAGATCTTCGAGCAGATAGACAAACTCCTTGGCCTTGCTCACCACCTGCTCAAGATCCCACTCTTCGGGGGGAAGATCGGGGTTCACATAGGCGTCAACGATGTCGTTGATCGTGCGCTCGCCATAGCCGATCACCTGCTGCTTTAGGCCTCGGCCTTCGAGAACGCGACGGCGCTCTGCGTAGACCGCCTTGCGCTGATTATTCATCACTTCGTCGTACTCAAACACCTGCTTGCGCATGTCGTAGTAGTAGGTTTCCACCTTCTTCTGCGCCCCCTCCAGCGAACGGTTCAACATCCCCGATTCGATCGGCATGTCGTCTTCCACCCTGAAGGCATTCATCAAGCTGGCCACCCGCTCACCGCCGAAGATACGCAGCAGGTTGTCTTCCAGGGAGAGGAAGAAGCGGGTGCTGCCAGGGTCACCTTGGCGACCTGCCCGGCCGCGCAGTTGGTTGTCGACCCGGCGGGACTCGTGACGCTCAGTGCCGACCACGTGCAGGCCACCCGCTTGGCGAACTTGCTCCTCCTCCTGCTTCACCACCTGGTCATATTCAGCTCTGACATGGCCAATCACCTCCCGGATGCGTTGAATCTGAGGATCTGAGGTGGGAGCATTCTCGGCCGCCTGAGCGATGCGATCCTCCAGTTCGAGCACGGTGAGCGCCCGGTCACCCCAGGCCTCCACGAGGTCACGGCCCAGCTTGCTGAGGGACTCTTCGGTGGCGGGCAGAAGGGCACACGGATAGAGGGTGCCAAGGACCTTCGCCTCGCTGGGGGCCTTGAAGGGATCGGCAGCTGGGCCAGCGAAACCGCCCCCGCCGGCGGGGGCACGCTGCGGAACCGGCGGAAGGTGGCCTGACTCCTCGGGTCGCACCAAACGAGGCAACAACACCTCGCGCAACTTGAGCCGGGCCATGTAGTCGCTGTTACCACCCAAGATGATGTCGGTGCCACGGCCGGCCATGTTGGTGGCGATGGTCACCGCGCCGGCGCGGCCGGCCTGGGCAACGATCTCCGCCTCCCGCTCCACGTTCTCGGGTTTGGCGTTGAGGAGGTTGTGGGGCACCTGCTGTTCAGCGAGTAGGGCGGAGAGCAGCTCCGATTTCTCCACGCTGGTGGTTCCCACCAGCACAGGCCTGCCACTGGAGTGGATCTGGGCTGTTTCAGCGGCAACGGCCTGCCACTTGGCCGCCTCATTCTTGTAAACCTGATCCGTCCAGTCGGCGCGGGAGCGGGTCCGGTTGGTGGGAACAACGGTGACTTCAAGTTTGTAGGTTTTCTCGAACTCCACCTCCTCGGTTTTGGCCGTGCCGGTCATGCCGGCCAGCCTGGGATAGAGCAGAAAGAAGTTCTGATAGGTGATGCTGGCCAGGGTCTGGGTTTCAGGCTGAATCTCGAGGCCCTCCTTGGCTTCAACGGCCTGGTGCAAGCCATCGCTCCAGCGCCGACCGGGCATGACACGGCCGGTGAATTCATCAACGATTACGGCGTCACCGGAGCGAACGATGTAATTCACATCCCTTACAAACAGCTCCTTGGCCTTGAGGGCATTCAAAATACAATGAGCCCAGGGATCGGCGGAGTTATAGAGATCATCCACCCCCAACAGGCGCTCAGCCGCGGCATAACCCTCATCGGTGAGGGTGACGTTGCGCTGCTTTTCATCGACCTCGTAATCACCCTCGGGATCGATACCATCCTTGCCCATTTCAGCGGCGCGGGCAAGCAGATCAGCGATCTCATGGGCGCGGCGATACTTTTCCTGGGGACGCTGAATCTGACCGGAGATGATTAAAGGAGTTCGCGCCTCATCAACAAGGATGGAATCCACCTCGTCGATGACGCAGTAGTGGAAATCGCGCTGCACAACTTCGGCAATATCGGTTGCCATGTTGTCGCGGAGATAATCGAATCCCAGCTCCGAATTGGTGGCGTAGGCTATATCGCAGGCATAGTTGCTCTGCCGTTCGCTTGGAGCCATATCCTGCTGGATCAGGCCAACCGATAGACCCAGGAAGCGGTGGATCTGGCCCATCCACTCGGCGTCGCGGCGGGCCAGGTAATCGTTCACCGTCACCACATGCACGCCACGGCCGGTGAGGGCGTTGAGGTAGGCGGGCAGGGTGGCAACGAGGGTTTTGCCTTCGCCGGTCTTCATCTCGGCGATCTGGCCTTCATGCAGCACCATGCCGCCGATCAGCTGCACATCGAAGTGGCGCATGCCCAGCACCCGCTTGCCGGCCTCCCGCACCACGGCAAAGGCCTGGGGCAGGAGCTCATCGAGGAGCTTGCGTTCGCGGGCGGCGATTGCCTCGCTGCTGCCGCCCGCGCCGCGAGCTGTCTCGAGCTTCTGGCGGAATTCGCCCGTGAGACCCCGAAGCTGGTCGTCGGAGAGGGGGGCGATGTCCTCTTCGAGGAGATTGATATCCGAAACGATCGGCTGGAAACGCTTCAGCTTGCGGGCATTGGGATCGCCCAGCAGCAGCTTGAGCATGGGGAGAACAACCAACCGAATCGGATGAGCCTATCACCGCCAAGCCACCACCAGTGGGCTCAGATGCAAGGTGGCGCAAGGGTTCTGCCGATTCCCGAGGGGTGGTTTACCGCCCATCGCCAAGGCCCGGCCGGGCCCTATGGAGCCCCGCGAGGCTGGTGCGCCCCGCCAGCAAGAGCCCTTGTAACAGTGGCGTGACCACTGCCTTCCCCAGGATTCGCCCGTCCGGAGGCGAGGATTCAGGGGCCGACGAGCCGGCCGCCCTGCACATCCGTGTCCAGCCCCAGCGTTCCCAGCAGCGAGACCGCCACCCCCCAGGCCAACGCCACCTCGGCCGCTGGGGGGGAGGGCAGAGGCACCGGAGCTATCCACCTGGTGCGCCACGGCCGCCTGCCCTTGCAGCTGCTGCTGGGGATCAACCAAGTGCAGGGGCTGTTTGATGGCCACAGCTTCTGGGCCCAGGGGCGCAGCCGCAGGGCCCTGGTGCGGATGCTGTTGGGCAGCAGCAGCGTGGTGAGTGCCTGGCAGGGGGGCCGGCTGGTAGGCATCGGCCGGGCCACCAGCGATGGGGTGTTCCGGGCGGTGCTGTGGGATGTGGTGGTGGAAGAGGAGCACCAGGGCCGGGGCCTGGGCCGCCGGATCGTGCAGGCCCTGCTCGCCAGCCCGGCGGTGGCCGCCAGCGAGCGTGTGTACCTGATGACCACCAACAGCAGCGGCTTCTACGAACGGCTGGGCTTCACCGCCCACCACGGCCAGCACCTGCTGGTGCTCTACCGCCAGGGAAACCAGGAAACAAGCGGATGAAGAGATTCGAACTCTCGACCCTCTCCTTGGCAAGGAGATGCTCTACCACTGAGCTACATCCGCAGACGGCTGGAACCTGCTTTAGCAGGGTTGAGCCGTTGAGGCAGCAAGCGCCGCAACTCATCCATCATGCACGAGCGGGGTGCCGATGGTCAAATCCCCCTGGCAGGAAGGGGCTTGACGGCGCGGGAGCTGCCGCGGACCTGGAAATTCGCTGATCTATGGTTAGCGGATGCTTCTGCGCTTCCCACGAGCCCTCTGGGTCAACCGAGAACTCTGGTGGCGACTCACCGAGCGCGAGGTGCTCGGCCGCTACCGGGGTTCGTTCCTGGGTGTTGCCTGGAGCTTCCTGAATCCGCTAGCCATGCTAGCGGTGTACACCTTCGTGTTCTCCCAGGTGTTCAAGGCACGATGGGGAGGCTTGGAGCAGACAGGGCCCCTGGGCTTCGCCGTGAATCTGTTCGCCGGATTGATTGTGTTCAATTTGTTCGCCGAATGCGTCAATCGAGCTCCGACGCTGGTGTTGGCCAACCCGAACTATGTGAAAAAGGTAGTCTTCCCGCTGGAAATCCTCGCTGGCGTCGCCGTGGGTGGTGCAGGATTCCACGCGCTCACCAGCCTGGCGGTGCTAGTGATCTTCGAGCTGGTTGCCTTTCGTTCCCTGCCACTCACCTTTCTCTGGCTCCCCCTGGTGTGGCTACCCCTAGTACTCGGCTGCCTGGCTCTCACCTGGCTCCTGGCCGCGATGGGAGTATTTCTACGCGATATCGGCCAAATGGTGGGGGTGGCCGTGAGCATGCTGATGTTTCTGAGTCCGATCTTTTTTCCGGTCTCTGCTTTGCCTTCACGTTGGCAGCCTATACTGGCGCTTAATCCCCTGGCCCAGGTGATTGAACAGACAAGGCAGGTGGTCGTGGGAGGGAAGCCGCCGGGAGCCGAATATCTGATTGGCGGCACCATCCTGGCAGCGCTCGCCTGTGAACTGTCCTATCGCTCGTTTCAGAAGGCCAAGCGGGCCTTCGCCGATGTGATGTGATCACAGCCATGACTCAGCAGATGCACGACGAGGTGGTGATCCGGGTGGACAACCTCGGCAAGTGCTACCGCATCTACGACAATCCGAAAGACCGGCTGAAGCAGGCCCTCTGGCGAGACCGCCGCAGCTACTACCGGGAATTCTGGGCCCTCCGCGACGTGAGCTTCGAATTGAGGAGAGGGGAAGCCCTAGGCATCATCGGCCGCAATGGCAGCGGCAAGAGCACACTTCTGCAGATGATCTGCGGAACATTGACACCAACTGAAGGGTCGGTTAAGACACGAGGTAGGATCGCCGCCCTATTGGAACTTGGGAGCGGATTTAATCCGGAGTTCACCGGTATGGAGAATGTGTTTCTCAATGCATCTCTCCTGGGGCTCACCGAAGCTCAAATCAATGAACGCCTAGACGACATTCTTGCCTTTGCTGATATTGGTGAGTTTGTCCATCAGCCAGTGAAAACCTATTCAAGCGGGATGGTTTTAAGACTGGCTTTTTCAGTTATCGCACAAGTAGATCCCGACCTCCTGGTGGTGGACGAAGCTCTATCAGTCGGCGACGCTTTCTTTACCCAGAAGTGCATGCGCTTTATCCACCGCTTCCGGGAGCGCGGCTGCCTTTTATTCGTCAGCCATGACACCAGCGGCGTTACAAGCATCTGCGACCGTGCAATTCTGATCGCACAAGGAAAGGTACAGCGAATAGGCAGCGCGAAAATAGTCACCCAGGAATACATCAAGGATCTTTATGCATCGATCGATGCAAATACAATCACAAGAACAGAAACGCTGCAAAAAGAGACCAGGCCAAATACCGCAGATGGCAAAGAAAACTGGCTAGACTACAGAAAAGAAAGGATCAATCACAGCAATCTAGCCAACTTTCTGGAAATTACCCAATTCGAAGATGCCCTACTTCTCTCTGAAAGCTTTGGAAGTGGGCACGCCACAATCAAATCAGTAAGCCTTAGAGAAGCTTCAACAAACCACTCTCTACTTGTTGCCCTTGGCGGCGAAAATGTGATCCTTAAAATCGAGGGAAAGGCGCACCGTGATCTGCAATCTCCGATAATCGGATTCCTTCTGAAAAACGACAAAGGGCTCGTCCTACTTGGCGACAACACTCTTAACTCGTTCACCAGCGCCAAAATTAAGTCTGTCAACGCAAATCAGCATTACTGGGCCGAGTTTGAATTTACGCTACCATTTTTGCCGCCTGGTAGCTACTCAATTACGGCTTCGCTCGCCGAAGGATCCTTAATTGTTCACTCCCAATTGCATTGGCTGAATGACGCTTTGATCCTACAGTCGGACTGCAATTGCATTGCAGCAGGGCTCGCGGGAGTGGCAATGCATAGAATTAGCCCCATTCAAACTCAATAACTGAAGCAGACTGGCTATCGCACAGAAAACACCACACATACAGCAAATCTTTTAAAATATCGTATTTCCCAGGTTCAGCAACATCACCTTGGCCGGACAAGGCGGCATTATGCTTCACGTCTTGAATGGTTGACTCAGCAAAAGCTTTCATCCAGCGCTAGCCAATCATAATAACTGACGCTAGAGAGAATGACGCCCAAAGTCATATACCTATCCCAAGCACCTGGGAATACTTGTGCGAGGCGAGCCGACAAGACTTGGGCAATACTCGGCCTATCCGCAAAAGCGAATATAAATGATTAACTATGGATACAATAAAGGCAAATGAGCTGAGTTGTCAATTCCTGACATGAATGGAATGCGCCAAAGCTTCATCAATGAAAGCCTAAGGCAGCTTATATATTGCCGCAACCAAGCACCGAAATGGGATGTGTTCTGTCTTTCTCAATGGTTGACTTGAGTCTTTTTTCGGAACAGACCGAATGGAGACCAGTTATTGACATGCGGCTATTCCTTGCTGAACTCCATCGAGATTGGCTCCCAGCCATGTAGAAAGCGGTCAAATCACCAGAAGAGCAATTTGCTCTATTTGATACCGTAAAAAACTACAGGAGCCACTAAACAGAAGATACCCGAACATTCATTCGTGATCCATTTGTGTAGGGACCAGCCGATGGCAACTATCCCGAGGAAGCCTTTCAAACAGCCTTCTGATCGCAACATGGCGGTTGCATGAGCCAAAAAGCAACTTCGTTGAACTCACTGAACAAATCATCGATGCCATCAACTTCGTCTATGTTCATGAAGGCAAGGATTTGGCTGCTTTTCTACTGGCTTAGGGTTGCCAGCCACACCCTTGGCCCTTGGCTCTGCGGATAGTATGATGTCAGCTAGGAAAGGCGAGCAATTCGTAGACATGCTCTAATGAGGCAAACTCTGCCCAGATTCCACGCACTTGTCGAACTCACCTTAAACTCGCATATGATCAGCTAACCATGCAATCGCTCCCTCAGCTAACTCCTAGCTACTTTGCCCCCTCCGCTTGGTGGGAACACGTACCGATAGCCCATTGGTTGATCGTAAAGCTGAAACCTCAGACAGTTGTTGAGTTGGGCACCCATTACGGTGTATCATTCTTTTCTTTTTGCCAAGCAAGCACACAATTTAGAACCGGCAGCTTTATCTATGCAGTTGACACCTGGGTAGGTGATGAACATGCGGGGGAATACGGCCAAGAAGTTTACAATCAAGTTCATGCGCATCAGCAAATGCATTACGGCCAAACCAGCTCCCTCCTGCGCCAAAGCTTTGATGAGGCGGCGCACTATTTTTCCGAGAAATCTATCGATCTTCTCCATATTGATGGATTCCATACCTACGAGGCCGTGCGTCATGACCATGAAACATGGCTGCCCAAGCTAAGCGAAAACGCAACCGTCTTATTTCATGATATCAATGTTCGCGAGCGAGAGTTTGGTGTGTGGGAGTTCTGGCACCAAATCAAAGAAGATCCTCAATTTTGTTGCCTTGAAGTTCGCAATGGCTCAGGCTTGGGAATCGCCACGTTCACAGCCGAAGAGCCAAACTGGCATCATGAATTCAAGGAAAGTCTCGAGCTTTTTCAAAGCAGTGGTGCCCTCTTCCTACAGCTGTCAAGACAACATCTATCCCTACAGCAGTCCCAAGGAGAAAATGGCAAGCTTGCAGCTGAAGTCGCTTTACTCACCCAAGAAATCGCATTACTCACCCAAGAGATCGCAGCGCAAAAACAACATATCCTGATAACAGAGGCGAAGGAGGGTGAGGCCCATGGAATCGCGTCCCGCTTACTGCGAAAACTGCGTTCCGGCACTATAAGAATCCACAGTTACTTCTAACGCTGACGCCAGCCAACGGAAGTCATTATTTGCAACGACATACAGCAAAGGTACAGTAAACAGCCGCCGCAACTATGCCTACCAACAAGACGTCCACACACTTATTCCAGCTCCTTGTGCAAGGCCGGGATCGGCTATGGGAAATCTATTCCTGCAAATCGATCCAGAAGGCTTCCTGCTAGCAGATCAGAGGGTTGCTCAAGTCAGCCCCTTCTTCCGGTACGATCAGATTCATGTGAGACGGTATTGGCGGAAACGCCTAGGCGGTGTCTGCGAGCTTTCACGAGGGGCAAGAAGATCAAGGCCAAGCTGGGGTAGCTGAACTTTTCTAGTAGATCGGAAAACTGCAAATGGAGATTGAGCGGTTCAAAAAGGCTCGGCGGGTCTGATGCCATTTGAACTGTGTAAGCTCGACGGCAAGGACCCCCCAGAGATCAGAGATTACCGGAAATATGACCTGCTGGGCCTAACGGGGGCCACGCTCTACTTCCGGCCATCACCTTTGCGTCTATCGACACTGCGCTTTGATACCTTCAAATCCAGGCGGCTGATTGATGTAGACATGGCTCTAATCCCCCGGGGGATGCCACTGGCAGGGCTGATTCAAAGTATCAAATCGGTTCAGGGTTGGGCTGCCGCATCGCCATGGCCAGCAGCGCTGTGATGTCGTGCATCACCGCCTGCATGCCGGTCCGAATCGACTGAAATCCCGCCAATCGG
>Ga0209299_1000874_pt1 | contig 16852 bp, 9 predicted proteins | sample S_140806_MF_Meta_FD_187326 | JGI IMG/M metagenome (GOLD analysis project Ga0209299, IMG submission 187326) | Freshwater microbial communities from Lake Simoncouche, Canada to study carbon cycling - S_140806_MF_MetaG (SPAdes) (version 2) | ecosystem: Environmental > Aquatic > Freshwater > Lake ...
ACCTCCGGCGATATCGGTGGGACGATTTCAACGGAGATCGTCTTGAATACAAATGCCATCGCTTTCGCTAAGGGTGCCTGGGCCGGTGCGAGCTACACGCCTTCGACCAGTTTCCTCACCACCGTCGGCGGTACCACTGGTGGCGCCTTGAGCATCTTTTCCCTTTCGGGTGATTCCGACGTCGACCTATCCAATAATTCCACCACCGGCGGCGGTGCGGGTACGTTGACCTTGACCGGCACGAGTACCTACACCGGGAATACGTCCATCAGTGCCAATACGCCAGCCAGCCCGGCTGTCAGTAGCATCATCCTCGATGTCAATAATGCGCTGCCGACCACGACGGGCCTGATTGTCGGCACGAAGACGGGCGTGGGCGTGCCGGTGTTGGACCTGAATGGAAAGAATCAGCAGTTCGCCTACGTGGCCGATGGCGCCAACGTCACGGCCGCCAAGTACCTCAAGATTGTCAACAACGCGGCCTCGCCATCCGTTCTGACGCTCGGTGGTTCGGTCAGCCCCGGGGCGGCCTTCTCCGGTTACATCTCCGATGGCGCCGGCACCATCGCCCTCGTGAAGACAGGCGCAAATACGCAGACTCTGTCAGGGTCCGGCGCATATACCGGAGGAGTCACGGTCAACGCCGGCACACTCCAGGTGAAAGGCGCCTTGCCCTCCACCGTCAGCTCGGCGCTGGGTGCGCCTACTAGCGCGGTCGTCGTCAATAACAGCGGACAATTATTCGTCAGCGCTTCCATCGCTAACGCCGTCACGGTCAACTCTGGTGGACGTGTTTCTGGAAACGGTCAGCTTGATCTAATCACCGTCAACTCCGGCGGTGTGATGGCCGCCAACTCCTCGCTCACCCAGCTGAACGTCGCAACGTTGACCGCCAATAATACCGCGACGTTGGCGGGCGGCTCCGTCATCGAGTGGAAGTTAAACGACGCCTCAGCCGCGGCCGGTATCGGCTACGATACCTTCAACTTCACCACGGGCCTCGACCTGAGCGGAGCTTCCGCCGCGAACAAGATTGTGGTGCGAATCATTTCATTCAATAGCCCTAGCGCCGCTGGCAATCCTTTGTCGATGAATCAAGGGGTCATCAAATCCTTCGCCTTCGCGACCGCATCCTCGGTGACGAAGCCAACGCTTGGGACCAACATCGCTGACTTGTTCGCCTTCGACGTCTCCCAGTTCCATTATTCCGACGGCGCTGCCTCCCAAGCCGGTTTCTGGTCGATGTCCTTCGACCAGACCACGCAGACCATGACGCTCGCCGTCCCTGAGCCCTCGACCTATGGCGTGGGGCTCGGAGCAATCCTCCTCGCCGCCGCGGCCATCCGCCGCCGGCGTCGCAAGGCCTAAGCCCCCTCCAGCTTACTCGCCGGAAAGGCCGCCGCGTTTGCCGTTGAGTAACGAGGCGCCGATGAGCGCGACCGAGAGGAACGCCATGGACCAAACCCCGAGGGCCGCGGCCAGTTGCGGCCCGTCGCCGAGCGCGCTCATGAGGGAGAAGGTCGCCTTGGTGATGGGGAAATGCTCCGCGCGCTGGGCGAGAATCAGGCTGTCGCTGACCTCGAGCATCGAGAAGGCGAACGCCAGCACGCCGCCGGCGGCGAGGTGCGCCCCGAGTAAGGGTAGGGAGATACGGCGTAGGGTGGACCAGCCCGAGGCTCCCATGGAACGCGCGGCCTGCTCGAGCACGGGGTCGCACTGTTGCAGGCCAGCAATCGCCGCCCGCGTGACATAAGGCAGGCGTCGGACGGCGTACGCGAGTGCGAGGAGTAGGAGCGGGCTGCCGCCCGCGCCAACGAGAATGGCGAAGGGTTTGCCTTCCTGGGACAGCGACAGATAGCCGAAAGCTAACACGAGACCCGGCACGGCGAGCGGTAACATCGTGAGGGTGTCGAGCAGGTGGCGGATGCGCAGGTCCGACCGGGCGATGACCCACGCGGCGGCGACACCCATGACCACCGCGATGGCGGTGGCGAGTCCGGCGTAGGACAGGCTGTTCTGGATCGAAGGCACGACCAACGCGCTGCCGAGCGCTTCCTGCCAGTGCGCGAGCGTCAGCTCGGCCGGCAGCACGGAGTTATGCCAATGGCCGGAGACCGACATGAGGATCACGCCAAGGTGCGGTAGGCAGGCCAATGCCGCGACGCCGGCGAAGAGCCCGCTGCAGGCCCACCCGCGCCAGCCGAGCAGCGGCTGCGGAGTTGAGCGAAGACTCGGGCGGGGCGCCGCGCCATATCGCCCGCTACCGAACAGGAGCTTGGACGCCAAGAAGACGCCGCCGGCCAAGACCAGCACGATGGTGGTCAGGGCGTAGGGCAGCGGATTACGGTCGAGGTTCTTGATGCCGTCCAGGATCTGCACCGGCGCCACGCGCGGGAAGTCGAAGACGAGGGGCACGCCGAGCTCCGTGAAGGCCCAGATGAAGACGAGCGCTCCGCCAGCGAATAGTCCCGGGGTGATGATGGGCAGAGTCACCCGCGTAAGCCGCCGCCAAGGTGAACAGCCGAGGTTGGCCGCGGCCTGCTCCATGGCTGGATCCATCTGCGCCAGCGCGGCGGCGAGGTTGAGGTAGAGAATCGGATAAAGGTGGAGCGCGTTCATCACGACGATCCCGAGCAAACGGTTCTCGGCCATCCAGTCCCGTGGGTGCAGCGGATCCATCCAGCCTAGTCCGGCCAGCACGGCGTTAAACGAACCCTCCGTTCCGAGGATACACTTGATGCCGATGGCGCCCACGAAGGGCGGCAGGATCATCGGCACGAGCAGCGCCAGCGCGAGGAAACCGCGTCCAGGGAAGCTATAGCGGTGATTGAGCAGCGCGAGGGGTAGGGCGAGTAGGCCCGCCACGACCGTGCTGGCCAATCCGAGGAGCAAGGCGTTGGTGAGGCCGTCCCGGTAGAGCGGGTCGCGCAGCACGGCGAGGACATAGCCGAATGTGAAGCCGCCGTCGCGTGGGTCGACGAACGCTTCGCGCAGCACGCAGAAGGCGGGGTAGAGGAAGCCGACGGCGAGCAGCAGCCCGACGGCGGCACAGAGGATCCAGGCGGTACGACGGTCCATGTCAGCGTTTCTCTTGGTGACGGCGCGCGAGCTCCGCCGCGCGGCGGTAGTTCTCGCGGAAGATGGCGCCGAGTTCCGTCATGCGTCGCGCCGAGATCAGGGCGTCGCGACTTTCGAGTCCGGGGTCGCCTTCGCCGCCGGCGCGGTAGGGTAGGGCGCTGATATCACCCATGACGGCCAGCGCGTCCGCCGGCATGCCGGCTTTGATGATTTCCGCCCAGGCCTCCTTGAGTTCCTCGTGCGTATCGATGCACATCACGCGCACCGCGCGGCGAATCGTCCCGAAGGACGCGGCGGTCAGCTCGGGGCGGTATTGGAGATGGTCGGTGCCGACGTAGGGCGATTTGGCGGCGCGCTCCAGCGGCAGGGTGGCGTAGGTGTCGCGGCGGACGGGCGGTCGGAAGAGTTCGCGTTCCCGCGGGCCGTGCGCGACGCCGACGGGGGAACTCCAGAGGGCCTGGCCTTCGGGGCTGAGGACGAACTCGACGAATGCCTGGGCCAGTTCCTGTTCGGGCGCGCCACGCAGAACCGCGATGGGGTCGCCGCTCACGGTCGTGCCGCCGGCGGGAGCGGTCCAGATCAGGCGCACGTCGTCTAGACGGTTGACCTGATGGGCGAAGGCGGCCCCGTAATAATCCACGCACATGCCGGCGACCGCGTTGCCGTCGGCGACGTCGAGCGGAATCTTGGTGGAGCTATCGGAGAAATAGCGGGCGTTGGCGGCCATGCGTTGCACGAGGCGGAAGCCGTCCGTCCAGCCTAGCGCGAGGCGTTCTTTTTCCGTCAACGCCGAGCGTTCCGGCGACTGGAGGCTACGCTGGATCTCGGCTTGGATGATGAGTTCGAAGGCGCGCGCAACCGAGCCGCTCTTGGTGGGGTCCGCGAGGGCCAACTGTCCGCGGAGACGCGGGTCCGCGAGGTCCGCCCAGCGGACAGGGTCCGCCAGACCGTTGGCGCGCCAGCGGGTCGGGGCCCAGCAGATGCCGAAGCGGGAAAGGCAGGAGGAGGACCAAGTCTTGTCCTTAGCCCAGAGGCGCTCGCCGGTGAAGAACTCCGGAATCGGCCCGCCAGTCGCGAACCACTCCGGATGTCGCGTAAAGGCATGGAGCGGCAAGAGACGCCCTTTTTTGGCTTGGCTGGCGAAGTCCGGTTCGCCGCCGCCAAAGAAGACGTCGGCGCCGATGCCCGCCCGTTTTTCTTCGTCCGCCGCCTTGTAGCCAGCATCCAGCATCAGTCGGATTTCAGAGGTCCCGCCGGGGCTGCGCCAATCGATATACACGTCCTCGCCGTGCTCAGCGCGCCAGTGGCGCGAGAAGGCTTCGGAGAATTCCCGGCGGATCGTCTCGCTGTGCGGCGTGAAGACGACGAGACGCCGCGTGCCTGGGGCGGGGCGCTGAGTCGTATCCTTGCGCAGTAGCATGGGCAGGGCGATCAGCAACGCCAGCGCGCCGAAGGTGATCCACCATGCGCGGGTCGACTTCATTTACGCGGAAGTACCACGACGTCCGAGGTGGCGACGGAGACGGTGAGTTCATGGCCGGTCGTCAGATCGCCCGGTGGATTGATGATGACGATACGGAGCAAGCCCAGTGCGGTCCGCAAGGTAAGCTGGGCGCGTTGTCCGAGGTAGATTTTCTCGACCACGACGCCGGTGAGCGCATTAGCCTCGCCGATGGCGGCCGGGCGCCAGGCTTCGGGGCGCACCGAAAGTTCCGCAAGCTGTGCGGCCACGGCTGGGTGGCTCGGGTCGCCCAGGATGCCGGTAAAGATGCCGGCGGTGGAACGCACGGAGACCGTGGCACCGTCTTGTCCGAGGATCTCGACCGCGATGAGGTTGGTCTCACCGATGAACCGCGCCACCTCCGTCGTGACGGGTCGACGATAGACTTCCTCGGGAGTGCCGACCTGCGCCACGCGTCCGTGGCTCAGGACCGCCATACGGTCCGCCATGGCCAAGGCTTCTTCCTGGTCATGCGTGACGTACACGGCGGTGAGGCCGTTCTCTTTCACGATCCGGCGGATCTCCTGGCGCATCTCGACGCGTAGCTGGGCGTCGAGGTTCGAGAGCGGTTCGTCCAGCAGCAGACAGCGAGGGCGGACGACCAAGGCGCGGGCGAGGGCGACGCGTTGTTGTTGACCGCCCGAAAGTTGGTCGATGGAGCGATCGCCCAGCCCATCGAGGCGGACGGAGGCCAAAGCTTCGCGTACGCGTCGGTCGCGTTCTTCGGTGGGTACCTTGCGTTCGACGAGCCCGAAGGCGATGTTGTCCGACACGCTCAGGTGCGGCCACAGCGCGTAGCTCTGGAAGACCATGGCGGTCTCGCGAAGGTGCGGGGCGAGGTCTGTCACGTCGCGGTCGCCGAAGAAAATACTGCCTCCGGTCGGGAAATCTAGGCCGGCCAGGCAGCGCAATAGCGTCGTCTTGCCACAACCCGAAGGACCGAGCAGGAAGAAAAGCTCCCCGGGTGCGATGATCAGGTTGACGTCGTCGAGGACCGTGAGCGGTCCCGTCGGAGTGGGGAAGGTCTTACGGATAGACCGGATGCTGAGCGTTTCCATGGGGAGGTCAGATTTCAGAGGGTGAGAGCCAACGGAAGGAGAGGATGATGTAGCGACGCCCCAGGAGCACGTTGACCGGCAGGCGTCCGGCATCGCGCAGGCGATCGTGAGCCGCTGTCGCTGGGTCGATGTAGTTCGGTGAGCGCTGCACAACGAGTTCGAGCACTGCCCCTTGACCAGGTCCCATGACTTCATCGGCCTCGCCGTAGGCCCGGATCTTGAAGGTGTCGGAGCGTGTCGCCAGTGCCGGACCAAGCGCCTGTAGGAGGTCGCCTTGGAAGAGGCAGCCGTTAGCGCCGAAGCCCGTGTGGGTCCGGTTGACATTATCGGTGTCGAGGATCTCCACGTTACGGAAATAGAGGCCCGGCGGCATCCCGGTGCGGCCGCCAGCGACGCCGCCATTGGTCCAGTTGTGCGAGACGGATGGGTCGATCATTTTCGCGCTGGAACCACTGGGCATCTTGGCGAGGGTTTCGGCTCCGAGGGCCTTGTCGGCCCGGGCGATGGCCGACTCCAGGGTGCCTGAACGGAACATCCAGCGTGCGTTTTGTGCGGTCACCGGCAGTGTGGTATCTGCGGCGGTGTTCTCGATCTGGTAATAGGATGTGTTGGTCGTCGAAGAGGTGCTGACAAGAGCCCCGGCTTTCTTGGTCGGGCCGAGGAAGCGGTTCACGAACTCGCAGAGACCAAGGAAAGGCGTCCCCGGATTCTGGGCGGCGGGGAAGCCGAGGAACCGGCGGGAGGCGGGCGGGTACTCCTGGTCGCGCTCCGTGCGCTGGAGGAATTGTGCCCGCGCCTTGACCTCCGCCACCGTCGCGGCGGCGAGCGCCCGGAGTTGCGTGTCGGAAAGGTTGGCGTAGCCGTTCCAGTAGGCGGCGTCGGCGATATTACGGGTAGCGGGCACCTGGGTGGTGTCGCCGATGATCCGGGGCACACGGGCATTATTTGTCCCGGCTGGTGAATTCGCAGCCTGCGAACCGAGGGCGAGACCCTTCAGCGAGCCATAGAGTCCCGTCCAGGCTTCGACAGAGGTCGAGTTCACGTTGAAAGCGCCGACGTTCAGCAGATAGCTGGAGAAACGGCGGTAACCATCCGGCGCCGCCCCGGTGCTGTCGGCCAGGAAGCCGTCCGCGAGGAGCACGCTGGCGGAGGCGGCATTATTCGGGAATAGCGTCATGCGGGGGTTGGCGAGCGTGCCCGTGCCTTCGGTGAAACTGGTCATCACTTGGGCAAGGCTCTTCGCGCGGACGACGTTGTAGTTACCATTGCGCGACCCGTCGCTGAGCACCGGCGCCGCGCCCGAGAAGAAGAAGCTGTCCCAGAGGGCGTTGTTCATGAGGTAGCTCATGTCACCGAAAGTGTGTCCGCTGATATAACTCGCATTGGTGTGCGGCGTCCCATGGGTCCAGCTCTTGTCGAGGGGCACAACCATGGAGGGAAAGGAATTGCCTACGGTACGATAGGGCATCCAGTCCCAAGGTGAGAGGTTCGCGTGCATCAACTGTCCGAGCGAGACCGGCGCGGCCACCGGGACTTCGACTGCCATTGCCGTGCTTAGGCCGCCCACGCCGTGCGAAGGACCGCCTAGACCATTGGTGCCGTTCGCTTTCGCGGCGTCGATCTGCAACAGGTTGCTCCAAGAGGTGGTCGAGCCGTTGAGGGCCAGTTCGTCGCCTCCGAAGAGCTGGGTGCGTAGGCTCGCCATACCGATGCCGGGGAGGCCGTTCAGCGCCGGATTGGAAGACGTCTGGGGCAAGGGGTTGCTGAAGAGCCAGGCGGGATGGGCGGCCGGCACCGGATTGGCCTGCGCGGAGAAGTAGGACAGCGCGTTGCGGTCGTAACTGGTGGTGCGGGCGGTGTCCGCGACGCGGGCCCGCGTGTCGAAGGCCGCAATCACCGGCCCGGGGGCGATTTCGTCGATGGTGCGGATCGAAGACACCGGGCCGATGGCGACCGGGTTCGTCACGCTGCCAGCGTCGCCGACGTGCGTGACGTTGAAGCCGCTGCCGCCGACGTTGATATAGTGCGCGTAGCTGGCGAGCGAGTTGTTGCGGCTCGTCCCGAGTACTTCGCGTGCCCCGAGGTCCTGGCCATCGGCGCTCACGGCGTCGTCCTTCAGGCTCTTCTTCCAGCCCGAGTTAAGGTAGATCCAGTGGTGCCAATACATCGAGCCCGTCAGGTCGATGCAGCACTTGACCTGATCCGCCGCCTTGAACAGGTAAGGATCAGCCGTGCTGGAGGGACGGATGTCGGTGTGGAAGCCGCCAGTGAAATAGAACCCGCGTTGCATGTTCAGGATCGGGATGTTCGCGGCGTCGACTGACTTGCCGAGCGTCGACGCGTCCACGAGGTCCTTTGTGGTGAAGACGGCGAATTCGCCGGGCTCGAGCGTCGTCGCCGGCACGACCGCGACGAGGTTTTCCGCATTGGAGCCGGTCGAGGCATCTGAAGCCGCGTTGAAATTGAACAGGGAATCGAAGAGCCTGGAGGTCGCGGTCGAGTTGATCGCTTGCGATGGGTTATTGCCGACATGGGTGAAAATTTGCAGCCGCATCTGGTCGAACTGCGAGAATGAGACTTTCAGCCCGCCTTTGATGCGTGGGTCTGGTTCGCCTGCCGTCGGCTCCTTTAGTTTCAGCTGAACGTTATAAGGGTTGTGGATGACTAGGATGGGTGTGCATACGAGCTTGAGCGTGTAGTTGGCGCCCGACTGCACGGTGCGTAGCGAGAATACCATCGAGAAGCGGTGGACCGCGGGCATGTAAGCGCCGCGCACCGGGCGGGGGATGAAACGCCCGACGCCGTGGCCGGTCAGGTCGCCGCCCTTGAGTCCGTTCACCCAGCCGAGCGGGTCGGGGGTCGAGTCGTAGCCGTCGGTATAGGGAGAGGTGGCCTTGCCGCCGCCGGACCAGAGGGCGTTGTCCAGGTCGTAGCGCGCGTACTTGGCCATCCGGTAGCCGCCTTTGTCGAACTGGTTGGTGTTGGGGTAGAAGGAACGGGCACCGAGCGCGGGCTTACCGCCGTTCCAGTCGACATCCTTGTAGAGTCGGTAGTAATCCCGGACCAGGTGCCAGAGCGGACCGACTAGTCGACGAGGCTGACCGTCCCAATTCGTGTTCGTCGTCACGGTCGGCATGTTCTTGCTCGTGTCCACCAGCGGTTGAAGCATCTCATCTTCGCGGATAAAGACTGGGCTCCAGGGCAGATATTTCGTACCAGTCGTTCCGAGGTTACGTCCTGGATTGTCGGTATTGTCTTCGTACATCGGCACCCAGACGCGGGGCCGCGGATCCGAAGAGGTCACGGTGCCGGGATTCGTCTTGGCGGTGCCGTAGCTCGGGAACCAGGAGCGACGCTGGCCGAGGAGCGGGTCCGCGGTGTAGGCTTCGATCACCGTCTCGTGTCCGTTGCCGGAACCGAAGTCCGATTTGTCGAACAAGGAATCCTCCATCTCGAACGCCAGCGAAAGGTCGCGCCGCAGGCCGCCGCGGTAGCTGTCCGCAAGCACGCCCGCCGACCAGAGCGTATGGTGGTGGAAGGCAAGCTTGGCCGGTGCCTGCCCGGCGGCCGCTGGATCGCTGAGGTCGTAGCCGGGCAACAAGGGTAATGAGGCCGGAGATAACACGGACAAGAACTTGGGCTCCTTGATGTCGACACTTTTTAGTCCAAGTAACATTTCGGTGCCTCGCCGGCCGGGCGACCGGAGGGCGTTGACCGTATCGAGGGCCGCTGGCGCGGCTTTGGTCACGTCGCGAGGGTCGGTGAGTCCGAGGGAGACTTTCACCCCTTCGTCGCCGATCCAATAGGCGAAGTTCCCCGTAGTACTGTTGGCCCATGGGCCTGGTAGCGGGATTTTGGGAAGGGCGACCCGGCCGTCGATGTCATCGGCGGTGCCTTGGAGTCCATCCGGGCCGGGATCGAGCGTGGCGCTGCCGTTGCCGACCAAAGTCGCGTAACTTTCCTTGTTTCCCGCGGCGTAGGTGATGGGGTAGTCGCGTTGCCACGGTGCCCAGTAGGATTTATCCGCGCTGTAATCCGTGGCACCCGAAAGGCTCACCGTCTGTGCAAGGTAGGAGGTGGTGTTGGCGAGCGTCTTGCCGCCCTTGCCGCTGATCAGCCATTGGGGCGGTTCGTCCGGCTTGTCGGTGCGCCAGACGCCGGTCCAATAACGCTGCCCCTGTCCCGGCCGCTGGGTCCAATTCATCCCCGGGTCGAAGGGGCTGATTGGGGCCGGCGTACACGCCAGCTCTCCGGTCGCCGTGCTACGGGTGTCCGGTCCGGTTGCTTGTTGAAGATGGGCTAACGCGAGCCGCGCGGACATCAGGGCGTTGAGGCGCGACCTTGTCGATAGGATCGACCATTTCGACGCGCGGGATTCGATGGTCAAAAAGGCGGTCAGCGCGAGCAGCAGCATGACGATCATCGTCATCATCGTAAGGGAGAGGATGATCGAGAAGCCCGCCCGCTTGCCCGCTTTCGCTAGGGTCGCTGCTTTCACCTTACTGGAGCGTCCGGAGGCCCGTCCGGCGTTTTTCGCCGCCACCGGCCGGCGTCACGGGTGCCGCCGTGGGCTTCTTGGCATCTGCGGTCACGCGCTCCTCTACGCCGCGTACCTTGATGATGCCTTCCTCTCCCGGTGCGGGCACCAGGAAGAGGAGCGAGCGGATATCGTCGAGCTGGAGCCAGCGAAGGCCGCCCGCTAGGCGCCAATCGCCTCCTTCTCCCGGGAGGAAGAACTGCGCCTGCCCGTATTGCTGGGCCTTCACCTGGGGGCGTACGGTGAGCTCCTGGCCGGAAGGCAGCACGCGTCTGGCGCCTGGCACGCTGAGCCCGACCGGCTGGGAGCATAGGTTGAAAAAACGGATGGTACCCGCGGCGGCGGCTCCGCCGCCATCGGCGATGAGGTTGAGCCGGGTGGCCTCGCCGACGCCAGAAAGGATCGCGATATATTTCCCTCCTGCCGGCGGGGCGGGCAGCGTGGCCAAGGGGACCAGCGGCTCCTTCGGGTCCTCCGTCTTTGGCTTACGGTAGAAGGTCAGCTTGCCTTCCTTCGTACGGCAGACAATCGGCTCGCTCAGCGCATGGGAATAAAGGGTGATGGGTTCGGGCCGGCCGGCTGGGTCGAGGATCACGACCTCAGTCTCCGGCACATCGAAAGTCATCGCCTTGAGGGTGATTTGCGTCGACCCAGATTCTGGCGTGAGTGCGCCGAGCATGAGAAGGTATGCAATCATGCGGACTATTGAGTCCGCCCTTCCCCCACCGTCTAACCAATTGCCCCCCGGTTTTATATTTTAACTTATTAGCGTTCGCCTTGCCGCACAGCCGTAACGTAAGCGGCCTTTAGGTGTCGATTTGGAGGCGATTGTGACAATTGCTTGCATCCTTGTTCACAGCCTCTTGGGTATAATCTGCGTCTAATTCTGGCTATCCAGGGTGGACGGCCGAGCGCAGAGTACCGCCTTCCATATGACCGATTCCCCTTCCGGCCGCCGCCCTCGTTCACGCCAGGCCGCCGCCCCCAATTATGGCGACCGCGTGCCGCCCCATAACCTCGACGCCGAGCGCGGCCTGATTGCCAGCATCGTGATCGACGGTGGCGATACGCTCCAGCGCTGCCTCGAGCAGCGCGTCACCGCCGACTACTTTTTTGATCCGAAGCACCAAGATATCTATGCTGTCGCCGTCCAACTGAATCAGGCGAGCACGGGTATCGACGAGATCACGCTCACCGAACAGCTCCGTCGCGAGGGTAAGCTGGAGTCCGCCGGCGGTGCGACCTACATCAATGAACTGACGGGCCTCATCTCGTCGAGCGCGCACGCGCCCCATTGGCTCGCGATCATCCGCGAGAAGCATTTTCTGCGGCAGCTGATCTCCACCGCCGTCACGACGGTCGAGAAGGCTCACACGCACGCCGAGGGCATCGAGCGTCTCCTCGAGGAGGTCGAGCAATCCTTCTTCCGTATCAGCGAAGACCGCATCTCCGAATCTGCCCAGACGATCGACGGACCCATCGCCGAGGCGATGGAACTCGTCCAGCGCATCATCCGCGACCGCAATTCAGTGCAGGGCGTGCCGACCGGCTTCCCTGATCTCGATGCGATGACCTTCGGCTTCCAGCCTGGCCAGATGATCGTCGTCGCCGCCCGCCCGGGCATGGGCAAGACGTCCATCGCGCTGAACTTCATCGAAGCTGCGCTCTTCCCCAAGCCTAACGAGGCCCGCAAGCCGTCCAACGTCCTGTTGTTCTCCCTCGAAATGCCCGCCCGCGAACTGGCCCTGCGTCTGCTTTGTTCGCGTGCCCGAGTGAACATGCAGAAGCTCCGCACGGCCCACCCGGACGAGCGCATGCAGGTCGACCTAGTCCAGGCCGCCAACGAGTACAAAGGCCTGCCCCTCGTGGTCGACGACAACGGTGGCCAGAATATCCTCGAGATTCGGGCCAAGTGCCGCCGCGTCCATGCCCGCACCCCCTTGGATATGGTGGTCATCGATTACATCCAGCTCATCAACGGACTGGACTCAGGTCTGCCCCGTGAACAGCAGATCGCCGAAGTCTCCCGTAGCATCAAGGCCATGGCCAAGGAGTTCAAGATCCCCATCATCGCCCTGGCCCAGTTGAACCGTAAGTCCGAGGACGAGGCCCGCCAGCCCCGCATGTCCGACCTGCGCGAGTCCGGGTCCATTGAGCAGGATGCCGATATCGTCATGCTTATCTCCAAACCCCCCATGAGCCAGGGTAAGGCTGCCGAGGCCGAGGCCGAGCAGGCAGGGCAGGACGGCTGCTACTCCCGCCAGCTCATCGTGGCCAAGAACCGTAACGGACCCACCTCTGACATCAACTTGCTCTTTAATCCGGGGCTGACACGCTTCGAAAATCCGGCCAAAGATTACCGAAATAATGAATAACCCCTCCTTCCGCCGCAGCTGGCTTCGTGCCGCCTGCTTCGCTCTCGCTCTGTCGCCGCTCGTCGGGGTGGCCCAAATCACCCCGGTGACGAAGGACCCGCTCGTCCGCTCCATCCGCATCAAGGCGGACGGAACGAACGTCTCCGAGCAGTTCGTCCTCGGTTTCGTCGCTCTGCGACAAGGCCAGCCTTTCTCCCAGGATGCCGTCGCTAACACGGTCCGCTCCCTTTACGCCACCGGTCGCTTCAATCAGGCCTTGGTCGAGCCCACCCTCGACCCGAAGACCGGCGAGGTAGACATCGTCGTCACGGTCGAAGCTCGTCCGATGCTCAAGGCTATCGAGTACATCGGTGGCGACGGACTCGTCGGCAAGGATGGCTGGTTCGGCGGCATCGTGATCGAGGACATGAAGCTTGGCGAACCTCTCGACATGGCCCAGCTGCGCCGCTCCGAAATCAAGCTCCAGAACGAGCTTCGCAAGAAGCGTCCGTTCGCCCGCGTCAGATCCGAGCTCCGCGATGCTGTCGGCGGTAAGATGGTCGCCGTCATCGTCGACGAAGGTATCGAACTGAAGGTCGACAATTTCCGCTTCGAAGGAGCCACCTCCTTTGATCGCTACGACCTCTGGTCCGCGGCCGAACTCAAGACCAGCGAATACCGCTGGTACAAGTGGTCCTGGCTCATCGGCGGCGGACGACTCGACCCCGAGCAGTATCGCGCCGATTGCAAGAAGCTCCGTGAGTACTACCGATCGAAGGGTTATCTCGATGTCGAAGTCGAGGACGCCGACCCGGAGAAGGTCTGCGAGGTCAAGGACGTGAAGGGCTCGGCCGGCTGGGTCGACGTCGTCTTCAAGATTAAGGAAGGCCGCAAGTACACCGTCGGGGCGATCGCCTTCGACGGCAACCGCCTCGGCTCCGCCGACCCGATTTATTCGTCCGATGCCCTGCTGAAGGTCGTCTCCGAGCCCTCCCTTCGCCGCGGTTCCCATCCCTCTGAGTTCGACAAGATCGCCAGCGGCGAAGCCTTCGCGGCGCCGGCCATCGAAGCCGCCGCCGACAAGCTGCGCGAATACTACGGCCAGATGGGCTACATCAATAGCTCCGTCCAGGTCGTCCGTAAGCCTAATCTCACGACAGGCGCCATCGACGTGAAGTTCCAGATTGAAGAAGGCCAGCGCCACACGGTCCGCGCGGTCGAAATCCAGGGTAACACCAAGACTCGTTCAACCGTCATCGCCCGCGAGCTCGCGCTCGGGCCCGGCGAGGTCTTCGACCTTGCTCGCACCCGCGTCTCCGAGGCGCGCCTCCGCAATACGCAGTTCTTCGAAGAAGTCCGCGTGGCGCCCGTTCCGACGCCGATCCCGGGCCAGAGCGACCTACGCGTCACGGTCAAGGAAGGCCCTACCGGCCAAGTCAGCTTTGGTGCCGGTTACAGCACCGTCGAAGGACTCGTTGGCTTCGTCGAGTACGCCGAATCTAATTTCGACTTCTCCAATCCGGAGGGCTGGTACCGTGGCGATGGCCAGAAGTTCCGCGTCCGTCTCTCTGTTGGCAGCCTGACCAACTCCTTCGAGCATTCCTTCGAGGAGCCGGCCCTTTGGGAACGCGACCTCTCCGTGGGTTACTCCATCGAGCGCCGCTACGCCGGCTACGCTTCGGCCAACTACTCCGTGCTTTCCGAAGGCATCAGCCTCTACGCACGCCGCCGTGTCTTCAGCAACATCGAGGGTCGCATCGGTTACAATCTTCGCCGCATGTCCGTCGATAATGTCACGGCCGATGCTCCGGCCGACGTGGTGACCGAGGGCAATGCCGGCGCCCGTGTGATCTCCTCGGTCTCGCTTTCGCTGACTTACGACACCCGCGACGAATACAACTTCCCGACCAAGGGCTCCCGCATCTCGCTCACCGAAGAACTGGCCGGTAACGGCCTCGGCGGCGACATCAAGTACCTGAAGTCCGAACTCCGCACGGGTCGCTGGTTTCTCGTCTCGCCCACCGCCGAGCAGACCGTCGGCGTCATCGGTCGCGTGGGCCTGCTCACCGGTACGGGCGGCTACCTGCCGTTCTACGAACGCTTCTACCTCGGCGGCGCCTATGATATGCGTGGCTTCGGCTACAACGACGTCGGCGCCTACGACACGTACGACACCTCCCATGGCAACCAGCCGATGGGTGGTATGACCTATGGCTTCCTTAGCGCCGAATACACCATCAAGGCCGCCGACAATCTCCGCTTCGCCGCGTTCTACGATTACGGCATCGTCAACCGCTCCGAGACTAATTTTAGCGTCTCTGAGGCGAACTCAGACTACGGCCTAGGTATGCGCATTCTCCTTGGAGGTGCGGTCATGCGCCTCGACTTCGGCTTCCCGCTGCAGACCACCAAGGCTCCGGCCGGCACCGACATCAACGCCGGCGGTATGAAGTTCAACTTCAGCTTCGGCACGGTCTTTTGATTGCCATTCTCCCTCCTAACCGCTTCTTAAAACAGAATACGCCCATGAAGTCCTTCTTCGCCCTCCTCCTCGCCTCCGCTTCCGTCTTCGCCGCCACGCCCAGCGTGGGTATCGTCGATGACCAAGAGATCTTCAAGAAATACGCCAAGGCCACCGACCTTCAGGCCGAAATCCGCAAGTCCGAGGAGTCCGCGCAAGCCTCCGTCAACGAGCGCATCAAGGCTGTCGAGCAACTTCAGACCGAACTCCAGGGCATCGACAAGCGCGGGCAGGATCCGATGCTCAGCGAAAACGGCAAGAAGGCCGTGCTCGCCGAGTTCCAGCAGAAGAACGCGACCTTCCAGCAGCGTCGCGGCGAACTTCAGAACTTCGTCAACGAAGCCCGTAATGCCATCCAGCAGCGCGTGGGTGAGATGAACAAGCAGATCGTCGCCGACGCCCGCGTTCAGGCCGAGAAGGTCGCCAAGGCCAAGGGACTCAATCTTGTCATCGGTAAGGCTCCGGTCCTCTTCTCCGACGCCTCCCTCGATGTCACGGAGGACGTGATCAAGGAGCTTAACGCCGCCTACAAGGCTTCTGCGCCCGTTGCCGTCCCGACCATCACCACCGCTCCGTCCGCTCCCGCGGCCCCTGCGCCTGCTGCCGGCGATAAGCCGGCTGCCAAGTAAGACTCTGCCGCGCCCCTGCTAGTCAGGGGCGCTTCATTTAGGACCATGTCGCTCGCTTTCACCATCGCCGAACTTGCCTCCCTGACCGGAGCCAAATCCGTCGAGGGTGCTTGCGTCGGTCCGATCACGGGCATCGCCGCCCTCGCCGAAGCGACGCCCGCCGATCTTTCCTTCCTCGGCAACGCGAAGTACGCCGACGCCGTCGCTTCTTCGAAGGCCGGAGCGCTCCTCGTGCCGGTCGCTTTCGCGGGCAAGCCTTCCGACGGCCAGGCTTTCCTCCGCGTCGATAATCCATCCTACGCCCTAGCGCTGCTCTGCTCGGTGCTCGAGGCGCGCCTCTGGCCGCGTCCTGCGGCCGGTATCCACGCCTCCGCAATCGTCGCTGCCTCCGCTAAGGTCGCCCCCGCCGCCCATGTCGGCCCGCTCTGCGTGATCGGCGAAGGCGCCACGATTTCTTCTGGCACGGTACTCGAAGCCCGCTGCCACGTCGGTGCCCACGCCTCGGTCGGCGCCGATTGCTGGCTCAAGCCCGGCGTTGTCGTCGGCGACTATTGCGTGCTGGGCGCCCGCTGTCGCATCCAGTCTGGCGCCGTCATCGGCTCCGATGGCTTCGGCTACGAGCCGGTCAATGGCGAGATTCAGCGCATCCCACAGATCGGCAACGTGGTCCTAGAAGACGATGTCGAGGTCGGCGCGAACTCCACCCTCGACCGTGCTCGCTTCAGCAAGACGGTGGTCGGACGGGGTACCAAGATCGATAATCTTGTCCAGATTGCCCATAATGTGCGTATCGGCCGTCAGTGCCTCATTACCGCGCAGGTTGGCATTGCTGGCAGTACGACGCTTGGCGACCATTGCGTCCTTGGCGGACAGTCCGGCGTCGCCGGACACCTCACTCTCGGCGACCGCGTCAAGCTAGGCGCCCAGACGGGCCTTTTCGAGGACGTGGCCGCCGACGGCTTCATGAACGGCACGCCGGCCGTGCCCTTCGGGCTGGAGCGGCGTCTGGTCGTCCTTTCGCGTCGTCTGCCGGAATTGTTCAAAAAGGTTGATTCGCTGGCCGCCTCCTTGGACTCTGCTAAACGTTAACCGACATGAGCCTACCTGAGATGAAGATTTTCACCGGCAACGCCAATCCGGCGCTGGCCAAGGAAATCTGCGAACATCTCGGCGT
>Ga0209299_1000877_pt1 | contig 16834 bp, 10 predicted proteins | sample S_140806_MF_Meta_FD_187326 | JGI IMG/M metagenome (GOLD analysis project Ga0209299, IMG submission 187326) | Freshwater microbial communities from Lake Simoncouche, Canada to study carbon cycling - S_140806_MF_MetaG (SPAdes) (version 2) | ecosystem: Environmental > Aquatic > Freshwater > Lake ...
CCATGCTCGGCGCGGGCATCTACGCGCTGATCGGCAAAGCCGCCGCCGGTTTGGGCAATGCGGTGTGGCTCGCTTTCCTCATGGCGATGATCGGCGCGATGCTCACCGGCCTCTCGTATGCCTGCGTGGGCGGTCGCTACGCGAAAGCAGGCGGCGCGGCCTACGTCACGCAGCGCGGGCTGCGCAAACCGCTACTCAGTTACGTCATCGGCATCGCCGTGATGATGAGCGGGCTCACGAGCATGGCCACCGGCTCACAGGCGATCATCGGACAGGTTCGCGAACTGTTCGCGCTCACGCTCGATGACACCGCCATCAAGCTCGCGTCCATCGGCGTCGTGTTTCTCGTCGGCTGCGTCATCTATCGTGGCATTCGCGAGAGCATGTGGCTGAACATCCTCTGCACCGTCGTCGAAGCCACCGGGCTGCTCTTCATCATCGCCGTCGGCGTGCGCTACTGGGGTAGCGTGGATTACTTCCAATCCCCCGGCGATACCGTGGAGGGCGGCGTCGGCTCCGGCATCACCTTTGCGCTCATCATGCAGGGCGCGGTGCTCACGTTTTATTCCTTCATCGGTTTCGAGGACATCCTGAACGTGAGCGAAGAAGTCAAAAACCCCGCCAAGAACGTCCCCTTCGGCCTCATCGGCGCCATGATCCTCGCGACGTGCATTTACATGGCCGTGGCGATCACCGCCGTGTCCGTCGTGCCGTGGCAGGAACTGGCGAAAAGCGATGCGCCGCTCATGGAAGTGGCCCGCCGGGCTGCACCGTGGTTCACCGGCATCAAACCGGTGTATGGCGCCATCACCATCTTCGCCATCGGCAACACCGCACTACTGAATTACCTCATGGGCTCCCGCCTGCTCTACGGCATGAGCCGCCAGGGCCTGCTGCCCGCCGTGCTCGGCAGCGTGCATCCCGTGCGCAAAAGCCCGCACATCGCCGTCGTGGTGCTTTTTGGCATCGTTTCGCTGCTCATCCTCAGCGGCAGCGTGAAACAGCTCGCGGAATCCACCGTGCTGCTGCTGCTCATCGTCTTCACCACCGTGAACATCTCCCTCGTCGTCCTCAAACGCCGCCCTAGTGAACCACGTGGCGGCTTTGAGCCTCCGATGCTCGTCCCCGTCTTCGGAGCCCTCGTCTGCGCCATTCTCATCATCGTCCGGGTGCAGAGTGCCATCACCGGCGCAGACAAAGCTCAGCAAACCGCCCCGCTTATCGCCGGAGCCATCCTGCTCATCAGCGTGGTGCTCTATTTTGCGCTCAAGCCGAAGAACCCGGTGGTGGTGGAGGATTGAGCCAAGGAGCGGCACTTGCCAAGTGCCGCAGCAGCCGGAGGGACTTGGCAAGTCCCTCTCCTTGTTGCCCAGAGGCCCCTTCCATGAGCCAGACCGCCCATCTCCACAGATGGCCTCGGGCCTCGCGATGCCGCTCGGATTCAAAAATAGCACCTTTGGGCACATCGTGCCCGCCATCAATGCCATCAAGGCCGCGATGCAGTCGCAGACCTTCCTCGGCGTGAGCGAGGACGGCGTGGCCTCCGCCGTCACGACGAGGGGCAATCCTGACTGCCACCTCATCCTGCGCGGCGGCGAAAGCGGCCCCAACTTCGGCGCGGACAACGTCATGGAGACCATCGACGGCCTCGAAGCCGCGAAACTGAAACCCGCGATCATGAGATCAACTCTTGCGCGGCCAGTCCATCACGGATGCGTGCATTGACTGGGAGACGACCGAGAAGCTGCTGCGTGAGGCGCATGCGTCGCTCAAATGACGAAACCAGAATGAGGAATGAAGCCCGAATGTTAGGACTTCGTCATTGATTCGTCATTCCTCATTCTGGTTTCGTCATTTCTAACATCTTCCACTCGCCTTCCGCGAGATCATCCAGCGTGTACTCGCCGAAACGCTCGCGGTGGAGCTTCTCGACGTGCCAGCCCTGGCTGGCGAACATGCGGCGGACTTGATGGTAGCGGCCTTCGGTGAGGGTGAGGCGGGCGGTGCGTGGGGAGAGGATTTCGAGTTTCGCGGGCAAACAAGGCTTCTCCTCGCTGCGGAGCATCAGATCGCCCCTGGCGAAGGTTTCGATGAGGGAGGCTTCGAGATCACGATCGAGCTCGGCGAGGTAGGCTTTTTCAATTTCCGCCTTCGGGGAGGTGAAACGATGCACGAGCGGGCCGATATCCGTGACGAGCAGGAGGCCGCTGGTGTCCTTATCAAGCCTGCCCACGCTCGTGACGGCGGGATTGCGGCGCAGCCATTGATCCGGCAGCAGCTCATAAATCGTCGGTCCCTCGCCCTCGCCATGCGTGCAGACGTAGCCGGCAGGTTTGTGAAGCATCGCCAGCAATCCATCGAGCGCTTCGAGCGGCTCGTCATCGACCGTGACGGCCTGGGGATCGACTTTTTGATCCGCCTTGGTCAAAACGAGGCCGTTTTGCTTTACGCGACCCTTTTTCACGAACGAAACGGCCTCGCGACGCGAGCAGTAACCGAGAGAGGAGAGGACTTGATCGAGGCGGCGCATGAAGAATGGGAATCGCGGTCACGCTCCGCGATTCCCACGCCGGATTCAATAGCCGTAGTTGAAGGGATCGCTGTATTTCGGATTCGTGGCCACCGAGGTATCCGTGAGCGATTTCATGAAGTTCACGAGGTCCGCCTTCTGCTGCGCGGTGAAGTTTGGACGGCTCACACCGCCGCCCTGCTGCGGTGGGAGGCGCAGCGGCGGGGAGAGGTTTGGGTTGTTCACGACCTGCGTGCTGTAGAAATCCACCACCGCCTCCAGCGTGGCAAAGCGGCCGTCGTGCATGTAAGGCGCGGTGAGTTCGATATTGCGCAGGGAGCCGACCTTGAACTTGCCGTTGTCGCCCGTCTGGCCGGTGACGGCACCTTTGCCACGATCGACGTAGGGGAATTCGAGACCGTTGTTAAAGATGTTCGGGCCGGGTACGAAGTTATCCGTGCCGTGGCAGGCGCTGCAATTGCCCGGCGCATTGAAGAGCTGGCGGCCGCGTTCTTCGGATTGAGTCCAGTTCGCTCCAACGGCGAAATTCGCCGTGCGGGCGCTATCAAAACGTGAGCTCACGGAGATGATGGAGCGCACAAACTGGGCGAGCGCCTTCGAGATGCGATCCGAGGTGACACCGGGCGTGCCGAAGACTTGCGTGAAGAGATCGACGTAGAAAGGCTCGGCACCGAGGCGTGTCACCAAGTCCGGCAGCGTCATGCCCATCTCGACGGCGTTTTGAATCGGCTGCAGCACCTGGATTTCCAGCGTGGCGGAGCGTTCATCCCAGAAGAAGGACTGGCGCTGATACCAGCGGGCATTGCTCAGGCCCATGGAATTGCGATCCGTGCGTCCGCCCTGGAAGCCTTTGCTAAATTGATCGGGATCGGAGAAGCCGTGCGCCTGCTGGTGGCAGGAGGAGCAGGACACCGTCTGGTTCAGCGAGAGGCGCTTATCATAGAAAAGGATGCGTCCAAGTTTGGCACCGGCGTCGGTGGTGAGGTTCGTGGCGGGCATGTTGCTCTGCGCGGCGATGGGATTGACGGCGAAATTGGCAGGCAGCGTGGGGTTGTCGTAATCGTAAGGCGAGACGGGCAGATTCACCGCCGTGGCCAACGTGCTGGTGATCGTACTCTGGAGTGCGGCGGAGTAGGAGGTGCGGTAAAAAAGGTTCGCCGTGGACGGTGCATGCGCCGTGGTGCAATCGAGCCGGCCATTGTGGACCTTGTAGTTCTGCACGTTCGTCCAGTTCACGAGGTCGCGGGAGCTTTGCAGCGTCCAGACGTGATCACCGGGATCAAGGATGGTGACGCGGCTCGTATTCACCGCCGCGCCAGGAACAAAGGTGATCGAGGAATCTGCCGGAAGCTGTGCCTGAGCCACCGTGGCGACGGAAAGGGCAAGGAGGAGGTGAAGACGGGATTTCATGGGAGGGATGCTTGTTACTCCCGAGTTAGTCCCACGAGGATAAATGGCTTTGGGGGCCGAAGATGAATAAGAAGTTATTTTTGCGACTTTTGTCCGCACTCGTCGGACGAGTCTGACCTGTGCGACTCGTCTGACATGCCCGCCCCTCACTTCCTCACATAAAACAGCGCCCGGTCGTGGCAGAGGAGGACGAGGTCGAGTTTGCCGTCGGAATTGAGATCGAGGGCGGTGTAGTCGTGGGGTTCGTTTTCGCGGCCGGATTTGCCGCGGAAGTGGGGATCGGTCTCGAAAATGCGGAAGTGGAGGCGGCTGGTCCATTCCTTGGCTTTTTCATCGGGCTGGAAGAACTCGATGACGCGACTCTTCGCGGTGTCGAGCAGGGCGAGATCATCGGCTTCGAGGCCGGAGAAGGCGGCGGGGATCAAATCACTGGGCTGGGTGTCTTTCAGCTCGCTGTCGAAGGTGCTCACGGTTTCGAGCTGGAGGGAATCGCCATCCAGCGGGGTGATTTGGAAGCTGCTTTTGCCGAGCAGGAGCAAGCGCTGGTTTACGAGACGGATCAAATCGGGCGTCGTCGCGGGCAGCGGATGGCTGTGCTGGCTGCGGTAAACGCCATCGGCTCCGGCGGCGAGGTCGTAGAGTTTGCTGTGGGCGGTGTCGATGAGGGTGACGCGGAGTTTTTTATCGGCACCGCGGTTCAGCAGGGCGGTGTGGATCTCGGCGCTGGCATCGGGGGCATTGAACTGCTCCACGATGCTCGCTTTGCCATCGGCGCCGACGCGGAAGACGCGGGCGAGCTGCTCGCGGGCGATGACGAACTCGTCTTTGCCATCGCCATCGAGATCACCGGTGGTGAGGGCACCGGGGGTGAGCTTGCTCACGAAGGTATCCGGGATGCCTTCGACGCGTTTGAAGGGCGTTTTGGCGTCGGCAGTGCTCAGGAGCACCTGCATGGCTCCGATGCTGGAAAACACGGCGAGATCGCCTTTGCCATCTTGATTGGCATCGAGCACGCGGAGAGCGCTGACGCGGCTGCTGCCGGTCAAAGCGGTCATTTCGAGGCTGGCGGTGGTGAACTTCTTTTCCTTCGCGGTGATGCTGAGGAGCTGTGGCTTCGATTTGATTTCCACGACGGCGTGAATGGTTCCGGCGAGGGTGCCGATGCTGCCGCTGGTGAGCGTGAGCAGCGTCTCGCCTTCTTTGGCTTGATAAACGATCTCGGGATAGCTGAGACGGCCTTCGTGCCATTTGGCGATGCCGATGGCTTTCTCCGTGGCGCTCAAAAGGATGACGTCGTTCTTCTGATCGCCATCCGCATCGGCGATGAGCAGCGACTCGACTCCGCCGAGGATGGGAAACTCACGCCCCTGACTGAAGCCGCCGTTTTTCTGACCGCTGAAGAGCCACAGGCGGGCGCTTTTCGGCTCGGACATGATCACATCGGCCTGTCCATCGCCGGTGAGATCGCCGTAAGCCACGGCGCCGCCTTTGCTTTCGGTGGGCGGCATGGCGTAACGGATGGTGGAGGCGCGGTCGCTATCCGGTTCAGCCTTCGCTTGAGTCAAACGAGCCACTTCGATCATGCCGGTTTCGTTTTGAATCCATCCCACGCCGGTCTTGCCGCCTCCAAGGCGCAAGGGATGCAGCCAGTGACGGCTGGTGGGGATCTCGATACGCCATTCCTCGCCGAAGCTTTTGTCGCCCTGCTGGAGGCGCACGAGCAGCGCATCACCCTCCGGCGCGGTGTAAAAGAGATCGGGCTTCGAGTCGGCATTCAAATCGGCCACATGCAATCCGGCACAGCCGCTTTCGCCGAGGGCGTAGGTTTGCGCATCGGCCCATTCACCGGCCTTGTCTTTTTGCAGCAGCACCATGAGCCGCGTGTCGGTGAGCAGGGCGAGATCGGTTTTGCCATCGGCATTCAAATCCGCGGCGGCGAGCACCTCGGTGTCTTCGGAGGTGGAATCGAGCGCGATGTCCTTTTTGAGCGTCCAGCCGCCTTTGCCGTCTTGCATGCGGAGCGTGAGCTTGTCGTCATCGGTGATGATGGCGAGGTCGGGCTTCGTATCGCCATTCCAATCGCCCACGGCCATGGCAAAGGCCGCGTGTCCGATGACGAGAGGTTGTTTGTCGAAGCGCGAGACTTCAAGAATGGGGTTCCAGCGATCCTCACGGGAGGTTTTTTCCGGCTCGCCGGGTTTCACGCCGTCTTGGCGCTGAAGCAGGATCTCGATGCGGGCGCGGTCCGAATTGATGATGGCGATGTCCGTGAAACCATCGCCATTGAAATCGGCGGCGCGGGGCGAGCCGGTGGCCCAATCGAGTTTCACGACTTCGGGCCCATCGAAGTAGAGGGGGGCGGAAAATGCGCTCGTGGTCAGTATCAGCGCTGTGAGCACACATCGTCCTCCTACTCGAACTCGTCCTCGATCAAAGCGTGTCGCAGACAGGTTCGTCCCCGGCTTGATCGAGGACGAGTTCGAGGACGACATCGTGCGTGAGATCGTGTGAGTTTACTTGGCTTCCACAGGCGTCGAGAGCATCTGCACATGCAGAGCATCGGGATGAGAGTAACTGCCGCTCATCATGGTGCCGAAGTACTTCTGGAAGGTGGCATCGGAAGGACGGTTTTTGGAGTCCACGATCTTCGCGAGAGCATCGCCAGCAGCCTCGGCGGGCTTGGCGTCGTCATCGCCGCCTTTCGCAGGGCCTTTGCCGGGGCCTTTTTTCTTGGTGGCGGACTTCTTCTGCCCGGCGGTCTGCTTGGAGACCATCTCCATGGCGTTGAAGATGGTGCTGATCATCTTGCTCGAATCGGTGACGCCGAGGCCGTTGTAGCCTTTGGGCAGCAGGGCGACCTGTGCCTGAGCGCGGGGCGTTTCCCAGATGCTGCCGCCGGAGGGGTCCTTCATGCGGCCGAGCACCTTGCGCAATGCATCGAGCTTGCCGCTGCCGATGAGGAGATACTTGCCGGTGTTTACATAAGCGATCTCCGGCATGGCGGAGGCTCCACTGCCGCTGCCGCTGGCTTTGAGGGTGTTCAGCTTGTAGCCGAGGTAGTCGCTCTCATCGAAGGCGGCGAAGCCCATGCCGCCGAGGGCATTTTGGATGCCTTTGAGCGCGATGCCGAGCTTCTCGCCGTTTTTGATTTTGAAGCCCATGACATCGCTCTGCACTTTTCCATCGCTATCGCTGACCTGGAAGTTCATGCCGTCGAGGCTGCCGAAGAAGTCATCGCGGATTTTGAAGCCGTTTTGCTGCTCAAAGCCAGCGAGGTACATACCGGCCATCATGCCCATCTGCGGGCTGACCTTGGTGACCATGCCCATGAGGCCGTCATACATCTTCAGCCACTCGACGGTGGAAACCTGACCGCTGGCCACATCATCGGCGATGAATGCGGGAAGCTCGACATCCTTCGCGCCGCTCGAAACCCAGGAGAGGATGCCCGTGGGCTTTTCGGGATGGAAAACGAGCACGTCGGAGCGGGAGCGGTCATCGGCGAAATCGAGCGTGATGGCGATGCCTTTGATCTCATGCAAGCCGACGGCCTCGATGATCTGCTCGGGCTTCACATCGCCCAGCGGGTTCGGCGCGGCCTTCTTGCTGTCCTTGTTCTTTTCCGCTTCGGCGAGGCCTTGCTTCGCCAAATCGAGGATGCGGGTGCCATTGAAGTAGAGCGTCACATCGGCCACGCCCTCGCGGAGCTGCGCGAGACGCTCCAGATGGCCGCGAACCTCATCGCTGGCCTCGCCGCTGCCGGATTTCACCGCGCCGATCATGTATTCCATGAGCTTGCGGTTCGTGGCCTCGATCATGACGCCATCGACGAAGCAAAACGAATCCACCCACGGGGCGTCCGCCTCTTCGGAAGAGGTCGCGATGCTCACGCTGACGCCCGCGATGTCGATGGTGCTCTCCTTGAGATCAGGATGCTGCTCCTTCTTCAAGTGCTCGCGGTGCTTGCGCTTGTGCTCCTCCTGCTGCGGCTGGTTCTGCGAAGCATCGCTGAGGCCGATGAAGGGAATCGATTTCGTCTTCTCCATCTCGGCGGCATCGCCAGGCACGAAGAAGGCCACGGCGGGGCCGGTCTCATCCTTCAGCGTGTCGTAAAGGCCGGTGCCATAGACACCTTTGAAGTATTTGTCCCAGGGCGTCTCGCCATCTTCCTTCATCGGTTCGAGCCAGCGCTTCGACTCCTCGTCCTGCATGAACTTGCCAAAGGAGCTCTTGTCCCAATCGGCGAGCAGCTCGGGCATGTTTTTGAAGGCGAGAATGCCGACGGTTTCCTTCGGCATGAGGTTGATCCATTGCTCGACCTTCTCCGCCGCGAAGGCGGGAAGAGCGAGGAGGAGGGCGGTGAGGAAGAGGGTGCGTTTCATGGGGAAGGGGGCGAAGGGCGAAGAGCGGAAGGACTTCAACAATCAGCCATCGGAGTTCAGCAATCTGCGGTTGGATTGGGGGTCGTTGGCGTGGCGTAGCGGGGAAATGACGATTGCTGAATGCCGATTGTTGATTGTCGAAGGATTCATCAGTGGCGTGTGCGTGCAGCGGAGGGCATTCGTCATTCCGCCGCAGGCGGCGGAAGGTAGCGGAAGCCGGCGTTGGGATTGCGGGGATCGAAGGCGAAGGCTTCGCGGTTTTTGAGGAAGAGCTTGAGCATGTTCGCCGGGATGGAGAAGCCGAGGCCTTCCACGCCGACGCCGGCGGCTTTCATGTTGTTCACGCCGACGACCTCGCCTTTGGAGTTGAAGAGCGGGCCGCCGGAGTTGCCGGGATTGATCTGAGTGGTGCTTTGAATGTACCAGCGGCCGCTGTTTTCACGGGCGCGGATGCTGACGATGCCCTGCGACACGCTGCGCTCCAAACCGAGCGGGCTGCCAATGGCGAAGACCTGCTGGCCCTGCGTGAGCGCATCCGAATCGCCGATGGGCACGAAGGGCAGGCTCTCCACGGCTTTTTCATCGTCGATCTGGAGGATGGCGAGATCGAGGTAGCCGTTCATGGCGATGATCTTCACCTTCGTGAAGGACTGTTTCTCGAGGCCACCCTGCTTCTTTTTGTATACGAGCACGGTGATCTCACGCTCGCCGGCGATGACGTGCTGGTTCGTGATGACATGGCCCATCTTGTTGATGATGAAGCCGGAGCCGAGGCCCGAGGCCGTCTGGATCTGCACGACGGCCTCGGCGACACGTTGGACGTTCTTTTCGACCGTCATGGCCTCGCGGGCTGGCTCGACGAAGTACATGTCCTCGCTCTGCGCGGCGGCTTTTTGGCCTGCGGCGGCCTTATCGGCCTCCTTTTCAATGCGGGCGATGTCCGTGCGAGGGAGCGTGAGAATGGTGGTGCCGAGATCGAGCACGAGAGAGTCTTCACGTTCCTTCAACACCTCGGCACGAAGCTCGGAGCCGTTTTTGAGCACCACGAGCACATTTTCAGCCGCCGGAGCGGCCAATGCGAGCAGGCCGAACGCCGCGAGCGGCACGAGAAGGGACTTTTTGGAGATCACGGCCGGAAAGCTACGCAGCCCCGCGAAGAGAGACGAGGACTTTTTGAGCCAGTGAAGGCAAAAGACGCACTTCGGGAGCCTGAGGAGCCGAAACGATCAATCGGCTGGGTTTTCCAGCAGGCGCTCGACATCGCGGGCGAGCTTCTTGGTCATGGTCTCGGTGATCTCGGGCTGTGGATGGAAGACGCTGTAGTAACCACGGACGCGGCCCTGGCGGTCGAGGACGACGATGCGGAGGTCGTGCTCGTAGAAATCGAGTGTGTTGAGGCGCTTCTCTTCGGGGATGAGGCGGGGCGCTTCGAGCTTCTGCGCCTGGGTGAGGTAATCCCACACGCCCTGCTGCGGACCGGTGAGGAACCACCAGGGATCACCCGGCTTCACACCGATGCCCTCGGCGTAGCTTTGGAGGAAGCTGGCCGTATCCCGCTCGGGGGCGAGGGCGAGCGAGAGCTGCTGGAAATCGGGATGGCTGCGGTGGGCTTCGTTGAGTTTCCGCATCTCGGCGATGATGGCAGCGCAGCCGTGCGGGCAGACGGTGTAAAGGGAAGCGCAGACGGTGACTTTGCCACGCAGCATGTCTGGCAAGATGCGGGGCTTCCCATCCCGCTCCGTGAGGGTGAGGCTGCCGGTCCAAGCAGGTGCCAAAACGGGCAGCGGAGGCTTCGGCAAGGTGCTGACGGCCATGCGGCCCAAGTAAAGGACCGCGACGAGCACACCGACGATGCCGATAAGCATGCCGATCCAGCCTTTGCCGCCTGAGGAGGATGCCGCAGGCGGGGAAACGTCCGGATCGAGCTGGCTCATGAGGGCTTACTCCGCAGGAACTTTGAGAAGTTCGGCCTCGGTCCACATGGCGGCGCGGGCTTTTTCCGATTCGCGGATGGCTTTGACCTGGTCTGGCGTGACGGCGGAGGCACCGGCACCATACTCAGCACGCACAAAGGTGAGCACATCGGCGATCTGGGTATCGCTGAGGGCGGCACCCTGCGGCGGCATCAGTGGGGCGGGGCTAGTGAAGGGAGCGCCGTTGATGTTCAAGGGGCCGGTGAGGCCGTGGAGCACGATGCGGATCATGCGATCGGCCTTTTTGGCCTTCACCCAATCGGAGCCCGCGAGCGGAGGAAACATGCCCGGCAGGCCGAGGCCGGTGGGCTGATGGCAGGCAAAGCAGACCTGCATGTAAACGGTCTTGCCGCGTTCCTTCGAGGCGGAGGAATCACCACCCGCGGGTGCTGCTGCAGCAGGAGCCGGGGCGGGGGAAGGCGCGGCAGCAGTCGCCGGAGCGGCAGCGGCGGGTGCGGGTGCTGTAACGGGAGCGGCGGCGGCTTTAGCTTCTTCTTTGGGCTTCGGCTGGAGGGCTTTCATCCCGCCCAGGGCCAGAGCGGTTGCGAATAAGAGAGTGAAGGAGGCCAGGCCGATGCCGAGGAGGCGGTTGAAGAGATTGAAGAACGACGGGGAGGGCGAGGAGTCGGATTGCATGGATGTCGATGAACGGGGAGTTTGGGGGGAAATCGAGCCTGCGACGATGCCCGCAGACCGCATTTCATCAATCAGAAAGCCGGTTTGAATGGCTCAATCGCACGATTTGAGGCCCGCCAGCGCCACCCCGACCTAAAAATCAGCAGGTTCCTGATTTGCAGAACCTCAAAACGAACGCATTCTGCGGACCCCTTTCCCCCCGAAAAACGCCCTCATGAGTGCCTCACTCCCCTACCGCGCCAACGCGGACTTCCTTGAGTCGAAATACACCGACTGGAAAAAAGACCCTGCCTCCGTCGAACCACTGTGGTCGTCATTCTTTGAAGGTTTCGAACTCGGCATGGCCAAACTGGCCGCACAACCTGCGAAAGGAACCGAGGGCACGCTCTCTGAAAAGACGCTGAGCTTCCGCATGCGCGTGACGAACGCGATCCATCACTTCCGCGCTCTCGGTCATACCGCCGCGCATCTCGATCCGCTCAGCGCCCAGGGGCCGGACATCGCCTCGCTCTCACTCGCGGGCCTTGGCTTCACGGATGACGAACTCGAAGAAGACGTGCAGACGCACTTGTTCCGCGGCGGTCAGCCGATGAAGCTCAAAACGATGCTCGGCGAACTACGCCGTATTTATTGTGGCAAGACCGGCTTTGAGTTCTGGCATATCAATAACCCCGAAGTCCGCGCTTGGCTGCTGGACCGCGTCGAGGTGACCGAAGCACCGAAACCAGCCGCGAAGGAGCAGGTGGATGCACTGCGCTGGCTGCTGGAGGCGGAGTCGTTCGAACGCTTCCTGCATCGTCGTTTCGTGGGGCAGAAGCGTTTCTCCGTGGAAGGTGGCGAGTCCTTGCTCGTGGCGCTGGAGACCGTGCTCGAAGGCATGCCAGCCTACGGCGGCAAAGAAATCGTGCTCGGCATGGCCCACCGTGGCCGCCTCAGTGTGTTGGCGAATTTCCTGCGCAAGCCGCTGGAGTATCTCTTTTACGAGTTCAGCGAGAACTACGTGCCGAACATGGTCAGCGGTGATGGCGATGTGAAATATCACCTCGGCTTTGAAACCGTGCGCCAGACCAGCGGCGGTGATTCCGTCGGCGTGATGCTCGCTCCGAATCCGAGCCACCTGGAAGCCGTCGATCCCGTGGTGGAAGGCATGGCGCGAGCCCGTCAGCGTGCGCTGGGCGATACAAAGGACCGCAAGAAAGTCATCCCGGTGCTCATTCATGGTGACGCGGCTTTCGCTGGCCAGGGTCTCGTCGCTGAGGTGTTGAATCTCTCGCAGCTTCCCGGTTACCGCACCGGCGGCACGATCCACCTCATCGTGAACAACCAGATCGGCTTCACCACGATGCCGGAGGACGCCCGTTCGTCCCACTACTGCACCGACGTGGCGAAGATGATCGAAGCGCCCGTCTTCCATGTGAATGGCGATTGCCCGATGGAGGTCGTCCGCGCTGCGAAGCTCGCTCTGGAGTTCCGCCAGACCTTTGGCCGCGATGTCATCATCGACATCGTTTGCTACCGCCGTCACGGTCACAACGAAACCGACGAGCCCGGCTTCACGCAGCCGAACATGGCCCGCAGCATCGCGCAGCATCCGTCCACCGCGACGCTCTTCCGTCTCGATCTCGCCAGCCAGGGCCTGCTCGACGAAGCGGGTGCCGCCGCGTTGCAACGCGAGCTCGATGACGAACTCGAAGCCGGCGTCACCACGCTCGCCGAGAAGGACAAGAGCGCCAATGGCGGCAATCCTTTCGAAGGCAGCATGGCCATGCCGCAGCCTGCCTATGACTACACCCCGGTGAAAACCGGCGTGGAAGCGAAGAAGCTCAAAATCGTGGCCGAGCGCCTGCTCGAAGTGCCGGAGAGCTTCAATCTGCATCCCACCATCGCGAAACGCTTCCTCGCCGCTCGCAAGAAGGCTGTGGAAGCTGGCGAAGGCTTTGATTGGGCTTACGCCGAGTCGCTGGCTTTTGGCACCCTGCTCACCGAAGGCCACGGCGTCCGCCTCAGCGGCCAGGACGTGCGTCGCGGCACCTTCAGCCATCGTCACAGCGTGTTTTATGATTCGCAGACGCGTGATCGCCACATCCCCCTGAACAATTTGCAAGCCGAGCAAGGTCGCTACTGCGTGTACAACTCGCTCCTCTCCGAGGCCGCCGTCTTGGGCTTCGACTACGGCTACTCGCTGCTCGCCAGCAACCTGCTCGTCTGCTGGGAAGCGCAGTTTGGCGACTTCGTGAACGGTGCGCAGGTCATCATCGACCAGTTCATCGCCTCCGCCGAAAGCAAGTGGCAGCGCCCCTCGCATGTGACGCTGCTATTGCCGCATGGTTACGAAGGTCAGGGCCCCGAGCACTCCAGCGCTCGCATGGAGCGCTTCCTGCAGCTCTGCGCCGGTGGCAACATGCAGGTGTGCAATTTCACCACGCCTGCGCAGTATTTCCACGCCCTGCGCCGCCAGCTCAAGCGCAGCACCCGCAAGCCCCTCGTCGTCATGACGCCGAAGAGCCTGCTGCGTCATCCGAAGTGCGTCAGCAAGCTAGCCGACATGGCCGAAGGCACCACCTTCAAGGAAGTGCTCGACGACGAGCACCTCACCGTCGCGCCGGAGCGTGTTACGCGCCTCATTCTGTGCTCCGGCAAGGTGTATTACGACCTCCTCGAATTCCGCGAAGAGCACAAGATCAAGAACGCCGCCATCATCCGCGTCGAGCAGCTCTACCCGCTGAACTACGAGATGCTCAAAGAGATCGTCGCCAAGTATCCGCGTGCGCAGAAGAAGTGGATCTGGTGCCAGGAAGAGCCCCGTAACATGGGTGCCTTCTATTGCATCCGCCCCCGCCTTGAAGAACTGAGCAATCACAAGCTCCGCTACGCCGGCCGCGAACGCTCCTCCAGCCCCGCCGCAGGCTCCAAGGCCATTCACTCGCTTGAGCAAGACAAACTCGTTGAGGATGCCTTCAGCGTGTGATCCGACATTTCTGATTTACGATTTATGATTTACGATTTGGAGCCACCAGCGAATGCCAAACATGCTTCTTGGAGTGCCGAGACGCATGAAGGCAGTTTCAAGCTCGATTTCGTCTTTTGGCGTAGCGAGAAATGGTTTCTCGGCTTCTTGAAGCAGTTTCCTGAGCATTGGACTCAAGGACACACACAAGCCGACCTTCGCAGACACCTTCTCGACATCTTCCGCACCCGCACTTCCCCAGATTTCATCTTTTAGTTTTCATCTTTTATCCTTCCTCGCACACCATGGCTGACATTAAAATCCCCGCACTCGGCGAATCCGTCACCGGAGGCCAGATCGCCAAATGGCACTTCAAAACCGGCGACTTCGTCAAAGTCGGCGATATCCTCCTGACGCTCGAAACCGACAAAGTGGCTGCTGAAGTCACCGCCGAGGCCTCTGGCACGCTCACCATCGCCAAACAGCCCGGCGATGATGTCGTCATTGGTGATGCCGTCGGCCAGATCGCCGAAGGCGCTGCTCCCGCCTCCCCGGTCGAAGCTCCGAAACCCGCTGCACCAGCCCCCGCGGCCGCCCCAGCTCCGAAAGCCGAGGAGAAGCCCACCAACATCACCAAGTTTGAAGTCGTTCCGAAGCCTGAACCGGCTCCCGAACCCGCCGCAAAGCCTGCGCCTTCCCCCGAAGGCCGCGTCACGCGGAAGAAGATGTCCCCGCTGCGCAAAAAGATCGCCGACCAGCTCGTCACCGCTCAAAAGACCGCCGCGATCCTGACCACCTTCAACGAGTGCGACATGTCGAACGTCATGGCGCTGCGTTCCAAACTCCAGGATGCCTTTGTCGCCAAAAACGGCGTCAAACTCGGCTTCATGAGCTTCTTCATCAAAGCCGTCGTCGAGGCCCTCAAAGCCGTGCCGCAGATCAACGTCCGCGTCGAAGGCGATGAAATCGTCCACCAGCACTACTACGACATCGGCGTCGCCGTCGGCACTGAGCGTGGCCTCATCGTCCCCGTGCTGCGCGATGCCGACCAGAAGTCCTTCGCCCAGCTCGAGCAAGACATCCTCGGCTACGCCAAAAAAGCTAAGGACGGCAAAATCCAAGTCTCCGACCTCACCGGTGGCGTCTTCACCATTTCCAATGGCGGCGTCTATGGCTCCCTTTTGAGCACACCGATCATCAACCCGCCGCAAAGCGCCATCCTCGGCATGCACAGCATCCAGCAGCGCCCCGTCGCCATTGATGGCCAAGTGGTGATCCGCCCGATGATGAACCTCGCCCTCAGCTACGACCACCGCGTGGTCGATGGCAAAGAGGCCGTGACCTTCCTCATCCGCGTGAAGGACTGCATCGAAAACCCCGCCCGCATGCTAGTGGGAGCTTGATCACTCCCATTGGCTTAACATGGGTCGGGCTGGCGGGATTCGAACCCACGACCTCTTCGTCCCGAACGAAGCGCTCTACCAGGCTGAGCCACAGCCCGCTGTTTGGTCATTGCTGACAAAATCTGCGGAATTCACACGACGGTTTCTCGGTGTGCGGGGCCGATTTGTAACCTTTCATTGTCGGGGCGCAAGGCGGGAAATGGTGACCCGTTCACATGAGCGAAACCGGGTCCACATCCCACACGACGATGACATCTTCCGGCAGACTAGTTGAGCGAATGACCTTGTGAAGATGGCTCGTTAACACGCGAATTTTGTCGGAACGCAGGAGGAGCTGAAAGCGAAACTGGCCGTGCGCCTTGGCGAGCGAGCTGGGGGCTGGCTCGCCCATGACGGTGCCTTCTGGCAAGCCCTCACCGAGACGACGATGAAGCGTTTGCAGGGCAAACTCGGCTCTCGCCTGGTGCTTTCCGCGGGCGCTGATGAGGACGACGTGCGTGAAGGGTGGGTATCGAAAAGCCTGCCGATGCTCAAGCTCCTGCTGCGCGAAGCCTTCGAAGTCGTTGTGACGAGCAAACTGCACCGCCGGCGTATGCGGGGCATAGGTCTGCACCATGACTTCACCCATGATCTCGCCCCGCCCGGCGCGGCCCGCCACCTGGACGAGGAGCTGAAAGGTGCGCTCCGCTGCCCGAAAGTCTGGCAGGTTCAAGGCGATGTCCGCATTCAAGACGCCGACGAGCGTGACGTTGGGGAAATCGAGGCCTTTGGCGATCATCTGCGTGCCAATGAGGAGATCGAGCTTCTGGGCGCGAAAGTCCCGCAGCATGTCACGGAGCTGGTTTTTACGCTGGATGGTGTCCGTATCGACGCGGGCGATGCGGGCTTTGGGGAAAAGGGCGCGGATGACCTCCTCGACGCGTTCCGTGCCGAAGCCGGAGAATTTGATGGCCCGGTCCGAGCACGCCGGGCACTTCGATGGAGGTAGCCGACGTGCGCCGCAGACGTGGCAGACGAGACGCTGCTCTTCCTTGTGCAGCGTCATCGGCACGCTGCAATCTTGACACTGCACCGTTTCGCCGCAGGCGGTGCAGGTGAGCGTGGTATTGAAGCCTCGACGATTCAGGAAGAGGATCGTCTGCTCTTTTTTTTCGAGCCGAGCGGTGATGGCGGCATGGAGCTTGGCGGAGACCATGCCTGCATGCTGCGGAGCCACAGCGGTGCCTTTGCGTCGCTCAAGTCGCATGTCCACGATACGGATATACGGGAGCTTTTTGCCATCGGTGCGCCGGGTGAGGCGCAACAGCTCGTATTTGCCACGAGAAGCGTTTTCGAAGGACTCCAAGCTAGGCGTGGCACTGCCCAGCAAGACGAGGCATTTTTCGACTTTCGCCCGCACCACGGCGAGATCACGGGCGTGGTAGCGCGGCGTCTCGTCCTGCTTGTAGGAAGGCTCGTGCTCCTCATCCACGATGATAATGCCCAGCTTTTCCAAAGGCGCGAAAATGGCACTGCGCGCACCGATAACGATGTCCGCGCGGCCTTCCTGAACT
>Ga0209299_1000878_pt1 | contig 16832 bp, 18 predicted proteins | sample S_140806_MF_Meta_FD_187326 | JGI IMG/M metagenome (GOLD analysis project Ga0209299, IMG submission 187326) | Freshwater microbial communities from Lake Simoncouche, Canada to study carbon cycling - S_140806_MF_MetaG (SPAdes) (version 2) | ecosystem: Environmental > Aquatic > Freshwater > Lake ...
CGCCCACGGCCTCTACGACCGCATCAAGGCGATGCTGCCGGAGCTGGTGGGTCAACCCTTCGCCGGCCGCACGATCGCCACCGCCGACGACTTCGCCTACACCGATCCGGTGGATGGCTCGCTCACCAGCGGCCAGGGCCTGCGCCTGCTGCTCGACGACGGCAGCCGCGTGGTGCTGCGCCTCTCCGGCACCGGCACCCAGGGCGCCACCCTGCGGGTGTACCTGGAGAGCTACGTTCCCCCCAGCGGCGACCTAGGCCAAGATCCCCAGGTGGCCCTCGGCGATCTGATCAGCGCCATCGATGCGCTGGCGGAGATCAAGGTGCGCACGGGCATGGAGCGGCCGACTGTGATCACTTGAGGGGAAGGGCTGGGGCCGCTGCAGGCCCTTCACCAAGGGGGGCGTGGTCATCAGCACCATCGGGCTGGTGGCCAGAGCAGGAGCATCGGCGCTGGGGGGAATCAGCGATCGCCCGGGGGCGATGGCCTGGAGGCGATGGCGCAGCAGCTCCTGATAGATCTCACCATCCACCGACACCAGGGTTGGAATGGAAGGATCATCTGCACGCCTATCGCCCTGCAGCACGCCACGGGCGTGGCTCTCCATCTCACTGACGACATCACCGCTGCCGCTGGCGCGGCAGCGCAACAGCACCCGGGTGCCATCGGAGAGGCGCGGCGGGTCGCGCTCGATGGCGGCGGCCGACTCCTTGCAGAACTCGCCTAGGGCACTGCCCACCAGCATCGTGATCTCGAGGCTCGACCCGGGCAGGTGGCTGCACCCGGCAAGCAGCGGCAGGAGTGCCAGAGGCGCCAGTGCGCCCACCATCATCCGTGCCATGGGAAAGGCCCCAAGTCGCTTCTATTGAGCGGCGGCCGGCAGCTGACCGGCACCGATCCCCTCCGCCTGGCCCCCCGCGGTGTCCGTGATCACCCGCCGCCGAGCCCTCTCCCTCGGCATCGCTGCTGCGGCCCTGACGCTCGCGTCAGCGCCCTTGCCAGGTCTGCGCCGGCCGCTTCTGGTGGCGGTGGGTTCAGAACTGGAGCAGCCGCTGCAGCAACTCGTGCCGCTGTTCGAGCGCCGTCATCCAGGCATCGACCTGCGCTGGCAGGTGCAGGGCGCCCAGGACATGGTGAATCAGAACCAGGAGGGCAGACCCGATCGAGCCCGGGTGCTGATCCCCTCCAACCGGGAGCAGCTGCAGGCGTTCCAGGCGGCTTTGGCGGCGCAAGGGGAGCCGGCGCCCTTCAGCCGGGAGCCCCAAGCGATCGCCCGCACCCTGCTGGTGGCGGTGGTGTGGCCCGATCGCGGCGCGCGGCTGTTCCCGGATGGCCGCTTCTCCTGGGCGCGCCTGAAACAGGAAGCCGCGGCTGGCCAGTGGTCAGCCCTGGGGGGGCCTGAGGCCTGGGGCAGCTTCGACCTGCGCACCACGGATCCACTGCGCTCCAATTCGGGCCAGCTGACACTGGCGCTCTGGAGCCGGGATCTGCCGGGGGCCGCGTCGGTGGCGGTGCTGAAACGGGCCGTCTACCGACCTGCCCGCTCCACCAACATCCTGCTGCGGGAGTTCATCAGCGGTGGCCGCAACGATGGCGACATCGCCATGGTCTATGAAGCCGCGGCGCTGATGCGCTCCGCCGAGGCGCAGCAGCGCTGGCCGGGGGGCTACAGCCTGATGGGTGCCCGACCCAACGATCGAGATGGTGCTGGCGGCGGCCGTGCTGCGGGGTGAGGCCACGGGGAGCGAGGCCGATGGCCAGCGTTTCGTGGACTTCCTGGCTGGCGCAGAGGCTCAGGCAGTGCTCAAGAGCCTCGGCTTCCGTGACCTGGCTGGGCGGGGCGGAAGCCCGGCGGCGAACCGGGTGCAGCGCCTACCCCCTCCCGACCGGGCCCAGCTCGATGACCTGCTGCGCCTCTTGCAGCAGGCGGGTTGAACTCCGGCTAGGAAGTTGAACCAACGCTCTTGACCTCGCTGGCGAAAGGCTGGCGAGCGCTGCCGATCAGAAGCGGGCAGAAACTCGCCGCTCGGGCAGGCAGCCAATGATCCCGTCTTCTGCATCTGGATGTTCGACAGCCCTACAGGGAATGCTCCAATAAAGCTGATTGACACTAGAGGCAGAAACAACTAAGACCCTACTCAATTATTCGATGAGAGGTATGCTCTCAATCAAGGATGAGTTTTTGAGAGCCTTGATGCGTTGTCTCGCCAAGTCGGGCCTCCTGAGAAAGCCGCTGCAACGGCAGGGCAGCAACGCAGGCTCATCGCCACGTTGTAGCTGGTTGAGCATCAGGCCATCACTCCATGTGCGAGCAAGAGGTCAGAGTGGGCATTATTGACCGATCATCTGGCCCAGAGAAGATGAAGCCAGCATGTGAAAAGCACAAAAAGAAGCTCCAGCAGCTTCTCTCGAGGTTCATCACCAAGATGTTCATCGCAATGGTTGAACCCTGAGTGAGCGCAAGCTTCTCGCGGATAAGGCCCAATCCGAAGCGGCGTTTGCCTTGGCCAAATTTTCCCTCGAAGGCGTTGCGTCGCCGCTGATCATCTATGAACTGCTGGTTCAACGCCAACTTGGCGGAGGCAGCAGGTGGAATCCGACGTCGGCATATTAACACGAGTACCGAGCAGCTTGTTCAGCGTCTTGCGCTGGCTTTTGGCAAAAAGCTCAACTCCCATAAGCTCCCATCAGCAAGAAAATTAAATGACAAATAGTCTACTCAGCGCGCAGCTTACGAAGGAATTGTTCAAACCTGTCTGCCAGCAGGGAGGCGCCATGGTCAGCTAGGTGATCTGGGTTGCTAAATATTGGCTTTAGGGCAGCTTTATCAAAGGGTTGACAATTTACCAAACTGTCTTTGCAGAGGACCTGGCGCTGGTCAAAATGAAATAGATTCTCGCCTTCAGGCAAAAGGGTCTTTATCTGACGGATCTCCTTCGTTCGCTGGTCAGGATTCTTAGGGTTACAGATATTGGTTTCTCTCATTCCGGCATTAAACCATTGAGGAGAGCATTGGTTAATGTCGAAGAAAGGATACTCATGAAGAGGAAGCATGTGGATAACCTTCACTCCCCGCTTCTGCTGCTCCTTGGCCCAGGCAAGGAGTGCATGGTTAAGACCTGTCGCATGACTCATTGTAACAAATGAATCATCAGATTGGAAATGGTCTTGAGGATATCGGTTAGCCACAACAATAACATCTCCAGGGGTTGACTTGCTGAGTACGGTAGTCGCAATTGTACTTTCTTTAGTTGTAGAAAATTTGAACTTAATGCTCTCATTATCAAGCATCGGCCTGAAGTTTGTGCCCTGGGCAGCAAGGAAGGCAACTCCATATCCCCTTTTATTGAGAGATTCTCCCAGGCCGGCTAGGTGCATAGCATGACTACTGCCAATGAAGAAAACCTTTGGGAAGCCTGGCTTTCCAGGCAAGCTACACTGAACGAATTTGTTTGCATTGAATATAATTACCCCTGAAAGCATGCAGTTGGAATGCTTTATTTCAGACCCTGCAATTATATTATCTGGATACGAAGAAAGCCCGAGATAGCGCTGACCAGCGTAAAGAGTATCTTTTTTGAGACCAAAGCATAGGAGCGTAATTGACGCGATTAAGGATGCTGAAATACCGATAAATAGAGTTCCTCTTGTGCCACCAGGCCAGGCTTTGTTGCGGAACGGCGTTTCAATGTATTTATAGGAGAGACTTGCCAACAACAGCATCAACAATAGTTGAAATGGTACTGTCCAAGGATGAATGCCCACCGTCCATCGACTTATGGAAAGGACTCCCCAGTGCCAAAGATATAATGAATAGGAGATGAGACCTAAATACAGAACATACGGTCTTGTCAAGAATTTGTAAGCAACATCCATGGGTGCGATCGTATAGATGGATAATGCTGTTAACAAGACACAGACTACCGTGGCGACTAGAGCCTGACTATTGGAGATAAAAAATGTTGCTATCAGCCCAAGCAGTGTGATTGGCGCCATCACTTGCGCAATTCTTTTTCTAGGAGGATTGACTTGAAGACCAATATAAAGCAATGCCCCAGAACTCAACTCCCAGAATCTAGTGGGCATCAAGAAAAAGGCTGTGGACTGGTTATGGACATATAGAAAACAGAAGAGCAGGAATGAGGGCAAACAAAGTAATAAAAGAACAACCATTAGATTGCGGTTGCCAGTGCTTGGCAGCCGACCGAAGCCCGTAAACCAAACCAATCCTGGAAATATAAGATAAAACTGCTCTTCTACGCCAAGGGACCAGGTATGGGTGAATGAGTTTACCTCAGCTGATACTCCAAAATAATTTGTAGACTGGTGCAGTAAGTAAAGGTTGGACAGCCCAAAAAGAGATGCGATCCCGGTTCGAAGGCTGTCCCCGGGACCTGGATTGACGAGAGTGATCAGCAAACCAGTGATTACGGAGAAGGCAACAAGAGCAGGAATCAGTCTCCTTAGCCTTCTAACGTAAAATGAAAGCAAGAAGTCGGGGAAAGTTGCTTGAGATTGCCTGCTAAGTGATGCGGTGATGACATAGCCTGAAATCACAAAAAAGACATCAACTCCGAGAAATCCAGATGGAAGCCAGTCTTTATTCACATGGTTGGCAATTACCGCAACAACCGCGAGTGCTCTCAGGCCATCTATTTCAGGCCTGTAGGATGATTTTCGCTCAGTGGTCGGGCGATTTCCTTGTTGATCAGCAAGATAGGGCATGGAGGTGATTGAGAAGCTGCTATTCACTATTTCTGAGCAACTTACAGAATTTTTCTAGTCCGATAATATTTGTTTAAACCATTCTCTCCCTCAGCCGCGCTTGAAATCCCGCGCTGCTATAGCGCTAGTATCGCATAGGAGGCGTGATTGAGTGTCGGCAACGAGCTTTGCATAGTACGCCGAAGCTTAAGTAGCTTATATTAGCACAAGATTAGGTTTTCCTTATTTCATGTGACTTTGACTACATTCCTCCGTACAGCTACAGCTACAGCTACAGCTACAGCTACAGCTGCTGTCAGAGATTCATATGTGGCAACTGAAACCCCTATGGCTCGGCATACATAGGCGCCTGGTTGGCCTTGGTTGAGTAAGGTGGGTGCCTTTTACTGGACAGTTCTGGCCCCTGACATCGTTAACCTCGGGCGGGAGGAACAGGGTTCAGTCTCAGTATAGACCTCATGGGGAGTTCTGCCTCCAAGGGAGCTGTGGGGTCTTACATGGCAGTACCTCCATAGGAATCGGGCCAGGCTGATCTCGGCCTCCCAGCCATCTCTGTAGGCACGCAGGTACACCTCCTCGTACTTGACTGTCCTCCAAAGGCGTTCGACGAGGATGTTGTCATAGCAACGCTTTCGTCCTGACCGACTGATATTGATCTTCTCGTCATGCAGCCTGGAAACAAAGACAGCGGATGTAAACTGGCATCCCTGGTCGGAGTGGAAGATCTCTGGCTTGCGGCCCCCTTCCAGCGCCATCTCCAGAGCCTCCAGACAAAACTCCGTGTCAAGGCTGTTGGAGAGCTTCCAGCTGAGCACATTCCTGGAAAAGAGATCCACGATCCCAACCAGGTAGAGAAAGCCTTTCTGCAGCGGGATGTAGGTGATATCAGTGGCCCACACCTGATCCACTGCCGTGACCATGCTGAGATCCACCAGGCATGGAAAACGCTCGGACGGATCCCCGGGCACTGTGGTGCGGGGGTTCTGGTAGATCGCCCGTAACCCCATGCGGCGCATGAGGTTACGCACCCGATCACGGCTGATCGGGATCTCATCTCTGGCCAGATAGGCCACCATCCGGCGGCTACCGCTGCAGGGATCTTCCAGATAGAGAGCATCGATCCTTGCCATGATCCGCAGCGTCGATTCCCGCACCGGTGTGGGCCGGTAGTACAGCGTGGATCGAGGCAGCCCCAGCAGCAAGCATTGGCGGCTGACGCTGAGCTCGGAATGGTCGTGATCGACCAGCTTGCGTAGTTCACGGGCATCAGAGCAGCTGAGACTTTTTTCCAGCAGATCGGCCGGCTGCAGATGGAGCTGGAGTGGCTCAAACAGCTCTGCTTCCTTGGCTTGCCCGTCCTCTTTGTCCTTGATCTGCTTGCCCCTGGTAAACAGCTCGCTGGCTCCATCGAGCAGCTGCCGCTTCCACTGGCTCACCTGGATCGGGTGGATGGCGTGGTCGGCGGCGATCTCCTGGATCGTCTTGCGGCCACTGATCGCCTCCATGGCGACCCTGGCCTTGAACTCGGGACTGTGGGTGCGGCGTTTGCTCATCGGTGGGAGCCCCCATTCAGGGGCAGTACCCCGCCTCAGAGGTTAACGATGGGGGCTGTCCAGAAAAGCCAGACCACCTCAGAGCAGCTGCTCGACGCACTGCACAGCTTGCGGATGATCTGCTCGGGTTGTGGCGTTTGCGTTTCATGGGGCTTCTGCTGGCCGACTCTGGCCGATAGTGAAGCTCTCATAAGGGTGGATCAGTTTATGGGGTCCACGTCATAGCAACTATGCACAAATTGAAATTCATCAGAACAACAACAATTCTCCGAGTGACACTTCTTTTGAGCACCTCGAAAAATCAACAAGTCACTTGATTCCGGCATGGCCCCAATTATGATTTGTAGAGCATTTGACGCGACAACGGTGGGTCAGAGAGGCTTCTGGGACGAAGAGCAAAGAGTAGCAATGCTAGAGGATAAAAAGCCGGTTGCTTCATGCCAACCTGGCTAGAGAAATTGTTTTTACCTAAACCTAAGAACGTGTCGCTATTCCGGCCTGTTATCAGGTGCGTATAACGCTCCAGATCAGAAGCGGGGAGATAAATGAAGCTATTTCAAACAACCTCTGGTCCCGTCTTCTGTATCTGGATGTTGGACGGTCAATATACACTTACGCCGAATAGGCAAGTAGTCTCTGCCCTGTCAGAAATCGCGTGCAGAATGAGCAGCAGCGCTACTTACTCTTTTGCGAAGTGCTCCCTTTTGCCCCCTGCCCCTTGGGCGTGATCTCAGGCTTAGGTGTTTTAGGCCCCTGACCTGCGGCCCCACGCTGAACGTGGCCTTCATCAAGCCTGATCTGCTTTCCTGGGTTGTCCGACATGGGTGTAGTGAGGAGCAACTGTCCCGATCTTACTTGGAATAATCCTGGTTTACGGCGTGGGCTTGATCATCTTCTTCTGGAGCTGGTGCCAAAGTTGGTGTTTCGATTGAAAGCACACCCTTGGGCCGCTCTAGGTATAAATAATCAGTTTGATAAAGAAAAGACCCATCAACATTAGAATATACAGATACATCAAGAAGAATTAGCTCTCGCTGCTCATCATTGGCATCCGACCAAGCATGAACGTAGCCATAGTAGAATACATTTGTCGAATGGTCCCTCACGACCAACCATTCGCCCTTGTTGTTTAGCTGTTCTGATGATAAAAATGCGGCCATTATCCCATCATCACCGTATCTATCGGATGCCTTGAGAAAGCGTGCAAGTTTTGTGAGTAATTTGTAGTACCATGCATATGACCAGCCAAAAGCGACGACAATGCTCGCAGTTGTTGCCGCCACAATTTCCCAAAAGAGAATCGAGTTGGTTTTGCTGCTGATGGATCCAATAAGACGGTCAAGTGGGCCAACTATTGATATTCTTCCTCCAGTTATGTTTGCAAGTATCAGGTAGAAGCCACTCAGTAATGCATATGAGAGAATGGAAAGCAGGAAGATCTGAAGCAGCGAGTCAAGCTGAGTTCCTTTTCTTTTTGTTGTGATTTTGCAAATGATTAGATATGCCACGATCCCGGGCATTCCTAATAGCATGAGGCGAAGCGTCACCTCTGTTACTTCCATCTCCCTCCAGGTTGCCGATGCTAGCCAAGTATAGCCGGGCTATGTAGGGCAAGCATCATGAAGATGAGTAAACGCAACTGGCCCCGAATCAATCGGAGGAACAACCATGTCAAGGCCTTGATCCGCCCAACGCTCAAGATCAGAAGCGGGAGAGCGAACTTGGGTATTGCAGATTTCCTCCGCTCCCGTCTTCTGCATCTTGATGTTGGGCGCCTTTTGTAAGTGAAAAGAGCCTCTACCCTGAAAAAAGACCATGAACGTCATCTAGGAGTTTCTTGTATTTCTCGACGTCTCCTTGCTTCACAAGGCTTGCATCGGATATCCTTGAAAGATAGCTGGTCTCCGCCTCATCCCGAAATACTGGCGTAATATTTGCCATTTCAATAGGCCTGTCAGACCAGTGGACAGACGATGTGCCTCCAAACCGATAAGAAACAAGCCCCAGCTCGAAAAGCAATAACATACGCCCAAGAATGAAGCCTCTACTTCCTGGAATTATGCGATAGAGATCCCTGCATGTAATTGCTTTGTTGCTTGAAGCAGATTGGCACAAAGCAATAATAAGTAAATTCAAATCGAGAGAAGATCGTTTAAGGAACTCTTTTGCAAAAGAATCTGTAGAAGGGCTCTCTGGGCTACGCAGCGTGGATTCAGTTTGTGATGTCTGAAGCAAACTAAATATGTCTTCCATCCCAGTTTCTACTCTTTCTAGGCGAGGAGGGATATTGCTGACTACGCTACTCAGCTCTCTGCTTTCCTTTCTGACGCCTTGCAAGAGAGACTTAAGCTCAATCAAGTCCTCTGTAAGTTCACTTCTGGCTTGTTCAATGGACCCTCTTGATGATGCGACCGATGCATTTATTTCTACTGTCTCGCGAAGATAGCCAGCGATCTGGTCTTTGCTATCCGAAACTTCTTGCGATACGATGTTGATACCACCGAGTCCTCTAGAGAGGCTGTCATTCGAAATGAATGAATAGAAGATAGCGACAAGGCCAAGCAGCAGAGAAGTCAATGTTGCTGCATTGCTAAGGTAAGTTGTAAAGTTTGGACTTTGTGACCACTTCTCAGTGACTAGCGCTATAAGCAAAAGAACCAAGATGAGCAGCCAGTACCTGTAATGAATGGTCATTTTTTGGTTGTTTGCGAGCACGGTCATTATTCAGTTAGTCGTTTTTAGCACATGTTCACGGGTGCGTCCAACGCTGCCCCTGAGTGGCAGGAAAGGAGCTTGGGGTGGCGCAGCAGAGAGGCGAGGGTGGACTGTCCACTCAAGGGGCTTGTTGGGCGTAATCATGTAGCTTTTAGGTGTCAGATGCTTTGTCCTCGCAGGAACGCAAACTCCCCCTCAAGCCTCTCAAGCCTGACTCTCCCAAGCCAAATCTGATTATTCGCAATCATAAGCCAGTCGTTATCTCTTGAAGAAGTACTTGAAATTGCTTCTCTAACCACGGCTCTTGACGCGCCCGGCATCACTCTTTCCTCAATAATGCAATCCAATCCTGAATTGCCATCAAGAACTTCCACTTCGAATCCCAGGCTCCCAATGTATTCTCGAAGCGAGGAAGCTGCCTTCAGAAGAATTACTGAATCCCCAATATCCCTTCCTTCGAACATCGAAATCTTCTTGAGGTCTAGCTCCTCCTCGTGGCCATATCGATTCTTATGCTTTGTAGCAAGTTGTTGAGCCATGCGGGCATAACTAGCTATTTGAGTTTCACTGGCCCCGGTTTTACTAAGCTGACTTTTCACTTCTTCGATTTCACGCTTTGCGTCCTCTGCCTCTTGCTTTGCTGCAGCCTTTTGGCTTTGCAATTGCAGAATAACCTCATCTTTTGTGGCAGAAGTGATCTTCTTATAACTATCAAGTTATAACTATCAAGCTCGCCAGGAAGGTCCGCCAATAGCGTTTTGTATATCCCTCCAATCTTTTCGGTCTCCTCTATTCGGCGGCCCATTACCTCAATGGTATCCTTCTGTGCATTAACAACTGACTTCAGGGCATCAACCTGTCTGGATAAGCCTTGGAGTAAATACCAAATAAATACGCCAAGGCCAAGCTGAGGAACAAATGTCGACAGGAGGTCTATTCCTATGTGATCCATGTTGTTTTCAGCCGCAGCCCCATTGAGTGAGGCTCTTATGCTACCTGCATCGGCAAGCTTCTAATCTGCAGAGCACAGTCCCGCCTCCGCCCAACGCCAAGATTAGAAGCGGGCAGCAGCTTAGCCATTGATTGTTTCCCCCGCTCCCGTCTTCTGCATCTTGATGTTGGGCAAAACTAGAGCTGAATGGTAAATGGGGAATCTTAATCAGCCTTGAATACTTCGCCTGGGCCTCCAGCTTATCTGAATACCTTGGCCAGGGAGTAACCCATCTACGCGCCAGCATTTTGCATGCGGCGCTCTTGTTAGAGTCACCATCTTATCAAATGAAGGGTGAAACAGTTGTGCGTCAATACTTAGTTCCTCCGGATGATCATCAATATCCACAATCATTTCTTTGGTGCTAACTAGGGATATTATTGGATATGAAAGTTTAGAATCAACAATCGTCACTGCCTTTATGCGACACGTCACATTACCAAGAGGAGGAATTGTCACATTTTGCGAAAAGCCCAGCCTAGGAGGCAAATGAGCGGGGTTCCTTTCTACTTTAGAATTAAGATCCTTGCCTTTTAAGATCACCTGATTCTCCCCATCCACTTGATACTGAATACTTAAGAATCTTGTAACCTTGGAGTGTAGAGAATCCACTTCAGGCTCCTCCACTACCCTAATTGGAAATGATACGGGCCTATTGGGTGATGTATTTTTGACAGTGTAATTGATTTCAGATTTTTTCAGCAGATATTTCTTGGCCGGATTTTCTTTCTTAAGCCAACTTAGCCTCATTCTCATTCTATACGATGAACGAATGCAATCCTTTCGAATAATGTGCGTATTAATTTCGTCGAATATCGTACTATCGCCAACCAGCTCTTCTAACAGTGTATCCGAAGATGAGCTTCTAATTTGCCTAATTATATCTTCTGCACTCTCCTTTAAGTTAGCGAGCATTTCATCTGAGTCTTGTTTGCGTTGCCTAGTCTCGGCAATGCTCAGGGTGGCAGTCAGAATAGCTGAAGCCAGAAGGCTGCTGCTTATGGTAAGAAAGATATTTGTCTCATATGAACCGCTTATGAACTTGCTCTTGTCTTTGGTGTTAATTGCAGTAGGAATGATAGCGAAGAAAATCCCAAGAACGATTAGCCAGAAACAGGACCTGATTACGCTCCATCCAAGTTTAGAAGCATAGAAGAGGGGAGTTCGACTTGGCAATAGTCTTGTCATAATCTAGTCAGAAGCAGGAACTAAATCGAAGTTTAGCCATTATACACTGTTTGTGGCCTGCTCGGTAGGAGAGGGAAAGCCAATCAGATCAAACTATAGCTGATATGCGCATGATTCTGGATATTCATCTACAGAGCCTGGCGTGGAGCCCAACGCTGCCCCTGAGTGGCAGCGTTAGAGTATCTGGTACCCGAGGTGAATTCCTGGGGGCCTGTCCACTCAAGGGGCTTGTTCGAAGGTGTCGCATCTCCACACGCACCGTATGCGGACCTACGCCTCATCTGCAATGCTCAAGTCACTTCTACTTCGCTTCTTACACTCGCGCTCAACTTTAGACCCAGGGCCGTAACCACTTTCAGGATGGTATCAAAGCTCGGACTGCGCTCTCCAGACAAGGCCTTGTAGAGGCTCTCCCTGGAAAGTCCTGAGTCTTTGGCCACCTGGGTCATCCCCTGGGCCCGTGCAATGTCGCCTAGAGCCTTGGCAATGAAGGCCGCATCGCCATCCGCCTCCTCGATGCAGGCTTCCAGATAAGCCGCCATCTCCTTTGGTGTGCGCAGATGCTCGGCAACGTCCCACGGGCTGGTCTTGGTTTTCATCAGGTCTCCTCAGCCAGGTTGGCAGCCAACAGCAGGGCCTCATCAATGTCCTTGACTTGTGAGCTCTTGTCTCCGCCAGCCAACAGGATGATCAAGGTGGTTCCCCTCTGCAGGTAGTAGACCCTGTATCCAGGGCCGTAGTTGATCCGCAACTCCGACAAGCCGGACCCAACGGGTCTGACATCCCCAGGATTGCCACCGATGAGGCGCTCGATCCTGGCCAGAACCTTCGCCCTGCCTCTCAGATCACGGAGACCCTCAAGCCATCGGACGAACCGCTCTGTCTGGCGGACTTCAACCATCCACCAACTGTAGCCTCTTGGCTACGGCCATGCAATACCGCCTTGCTGGCTCCCGTCAAGCACGTCACATCCTTCGAACGTTTGAGCTGAGCCGCGAGCGCCGGTGTGGCGCTTGGCCCGCGAGGCGGACGATAACCTCGAGTGCCTCGCGGGCCAAGTGCCATGCCGGTGCGAGTCGGCTCCAGCGAAGGGTTAGCCGGCTCCCTCAATGCGGGGCAGGGTGAATCTGTGGCGCGCCCGAAGACCGCACGAGCAGGAACACGCCAGCGACTGCGGCCACCAGGAGCCCCAGGTCTTGGGGAACAGCGAGCAGAAACGCAGCCTGTGCCCCGACGAAGCACCACAGCACCGGCGCTACCAATGGCCAGCGCGGATACGGCGGAACCAAGAAAGCCAGCATGCCGATGGTGAAGATGGTGGTTGGGCATGGGAGACCGAATGTGGCGAACTCGGGAAAGCGATGGCCTGCCACAACCGCCCAGGCTGGATAGATGGCCAGGGAGAAGGTGACCAGAGCCCAGCCCAGCCAACCGCGAGGCTGGAAAGACACGCGAAAGCGAAGTTGCCGCCGCACCACCCCGAACCACACGAAGGCGAGCCCGCCTGCGACCGAAACCGCAGCAAACGCATAGGCCACTGGATTGATGGCGGAGAAGAATGCAAGGTGGTACGCCAAACCGAGCCATAGCCACAGGCCACCCAGGATTGCAGCGACGACCTGGTTCGACCAACGATTCGGCCTTGCCGCCATGACAAGAGCCACGAGTGCCAAGGCGACAAGCACCCACTGGACCGGCCAGACAGCCTGGTTGTAGGCGCGAAAGACACCGAAGAATTGTTCAACGGTGAAGGGAAGCACGGTGGTTCCTGAGACGGCTAACGCCCCAGATCAGAAGCGGGCAGGGGGGACTGAGTGGAGAGGCAACCCACGCTCCCGTCTTCTGCATCTGGATGTTGGGCTGCATTCAGTATGGCCGTGAGCATAGAACTCTGGACTCCTAGCGCAAGCAGCCGCACATTCTGTGGGCACAGAAGATAGCGATATCGATTTTTTCTGTGCTTCAGGGCTTGACGGCACAGACGTCCGAGGATATTGTCTTATTGGGTCTGCAAACAGATTTTATGTCGTTGTTTCGCGACACTTGAAAACGATGCTGGAGCCTAGCCTCCAGTATTCTCATTGGGCTTTACACGTAATGTGTACGGTCATGCTGTGCAAAGGAGTGTTTGCAGGCCCTCCCAATTACTCTAATCAGTGTGAGCAAGCTCCAGCAGCTAAAGGCTGCCAATGATCTCTCTGACGTAGCTCGGCTTCTTGAGATAGCTCCAAGAAATCTTTCGTATTTAATCTATAAACAGAGTGATCAGCTGAAGTACAGCGATTTTACTATCCCAAAGCGATCTGGAGGTGTCCGCATTATCTCAGCCCCTTCGGGTGGCCTCAAGATCTTGCAGAGGCGGCTTGCCGATCTCCTGCAAGATTGTCTCGATGAAATCAATGATTCGACCAATTTGGCATCTCCAGAACGTTCGTTTGGCTATGCGTATCATGGCTTCGCAAGAAAACTATCGATTAGGACCAACGCGCGCAACCACAGAAACCGTAGATATGTATTCAATATCGATCTTGAAGACTTCTTCCCTTCAATTCACTTTGGAAGAGTACGTGGATTTTTTATCCATGATCATAGCTTTAAGCTGAATCCAAAAGTTGCAACTGTCTTGGCTCAAATTGCCTGCTATCGAAATTGCTTGCCTCAGGGCAGCCCATGCTCTCCCGTAATTTCAAATCTAATTGGAAATATTCTAGATGTGCATCTATCCAGACTGGCCAAGAAGAATGGGTGTTTCTATACTAGGTACGTTGATGATATTACTTTCTCCACGAATAAGTCCATATTCCCACTATGCATAGCTGTATTGAACCAGTCCAACAATTCCTGGCTGCCAGGCCCTGAGTTGATGCGCCTAGTATCGAAATCTGGATTCCAGATTAATCAGAAGAAGACAAGGATGCAGTTTCACTTTTCCAGGCAAGATGTTACGGGGCTGGTTGTTAATGAAAAAGTGAACGTTAAGTGTGAATACAGGCGTCAAGTGCGCGCTATGACACACCATCTCTTCAAAACAGGCGCTATCTACACCAAAGGCTTCGTAAAGGACGCAACTGGAGCATTCACTCACGGATGCGTTCCCGCTTCTATAAATCAACTGCATGGCATGCTTGGCTTTATTGATGGCATTGATAGATATAACCTCGCGTTTTTGTCAGATCAATTAGGCGACGCAGACTCTTACCGTAAGATTATAAGGAACAAGGAGAGGGTCTATCGCAAGTTTCTTTTTTACAAGGAGTTCTACGCGGCAACAAGGCCCGTTGTGCTGTGTGAGGGCTGGACGGATTATGTTTATATTGAATGTGCTTTGCGGCGGTACAAGCATCGATACAATTCACTTGTATCACTGCATGAGGGGGATAAAGCTGGTTTTACCTTCAAGCGGTTCAAGTCCTCAGGCACAAGAACTGGTGAGATACTCGGTATTCGTGGTGGTACAGGAGACCTTAAAGTCAATCTTGTAGAGATCTACGAAAAGGAGTGCCGCCAGTACTCTGTGCCTGGCATGAACCATCCAGTTATTGTTATCTTAGACAACGATAAAGCTGGTAGAGACATTCTGAACCTGGTTAACAACCGGTATTCAACGAAGAAAGCCGTCTCAGATTCGTTTATTCATGTGTGCAGAAATCTTTATCTCATCTTTGTTCCAACTGATGATCCAAAGACCGAAACGACAATTGAGCAGCTTTTTGCTAAAGAAGCATTAGATAGCATCATTAACGGCAAACGGTTTGACCCTTCTAACGAAGAAGCCACCCCGGAAACATACGGAAAATCTGTATTCGCAAGGCAAGTCGTGGAAAAGCAAGCCAACACGATTGACTTTTCTGGATTTCTTCCTTTGCTGGATCGAATGAGCAAAGTGCTCAGTGAGCATTACTCAAGGGTGAGCTGACTATCTATTGATGATAAAAGATCAAGTTGAACTGCCATGGCTTGATTCATGGTCATCAGCCCGCCCAACGCTCAAGATCAGAAGCGGGCGGCAACTTGGGCGTCGACGTCTACCTGCGCCCCCGCCTTCTGCATCTTGATGTTAGCCACCAAGTCTACATTTACCGCAATCAAGCTAGTATCTCTTCTTTCGAATATGCCAGAAATGATGTTTTTCTCTAATGTGCCTGCAACAACTGCTTCTTCAGTTATGGTGGTCAGCAGGCTAAGGACTCAGAAGAACGTCTAAGGGCAGATCAAGCATTCGATCCAAGCATCTTCTTACAGGGCATCAATGAGGGTAATCACCCGATCGCCGAGCCTATTTGCATCAGCATGGTGACGAAAACGGCGCAGGATCATGGTTATCTCCGCCGTCAATTGATTATAGTCCCAAATCCGGTTCTGATCAGTTAACAGGCTTCGATTGCTTGTTAAGTGCGCAATCTCTTTGTTTGCCCTTGTACGTGCAGCAGTCAATGAATGCGGCCTTGGAGAAACAAGCGGGCGCCAGACCCCAGAAGCGCAGAAGTCATCGGCAGTGATATCCGTAGACTTCGGAGTGTTGCTAGGGCAAAGAAAGTCAATAACACTTCGAAGATGCAGCGCGAACCCTTCGAGAAGTGTATTGTTCATTAGGGTTCCTTGATCAGGTTCTGGAACCCATTGCGCAACTGCACCCTGGGAAAGCACATTGGAAACCCAGAAGAACTGTGTGCATTCGTACAAGAGGTGTTCATTTGAGTAAGAATACAGATATGCGTCCTGAAACGGGCGGCTTGGAGCGACTGCAGGAGTGGTGGACAGAGTCATTGGATCTTATGTTGTGTGGCTAACGCTCCAGATCAGAAGCGGGCAAGAGCGCAAAGTATGAACAGGCAAGCTCCGCTCCCGTCTTCTGCATCTGGATGTTATACTTTTTAATCTTTATGTGTCACAGTAAAGAACCTCTTCCGAAGTAATTGCCTGTCCCACCGGGTTATTTGTTGCAAGATCCTTCGCTCAGCCGCAAATAATGGAAGTGGTATTTTCAAATACTTGCTGTGACATTGCACAACAGGATAGTTCAAGTCAGCGATGAAATAAATCTTAGCGCTTACTTAATGTGAATCCAGTTGCCGGAGAACCGAATATCCTGTATCTCTTGGCTTGTAGCTTCTAATGCGGGATCCAATTTCAACCTGTTGGCCGACGTTTCGAAGCTTGATATGAAGATGTCCTTGTCCTTGACATCACCACCAATCATGAAACGAGCATGCTCGCCTGAATAGTTTCTGATCTCAACAAAAATAGCTGCATTTGATGATGGATCGCGTTCGTTTATCGGTTTAACAAATCGGTCATATGCCTGCCATAGGCCATTTGCTATGGTAATAATTGCTGCTGCATCCATAATAACTGCGCGCCAGTCAATTGCCGACGCATAAATCTTGCCTGGTGGTGGTTGAAACTTAAAGAAGGTGGCCTGCGGCAGCTCATCAGCGAGAAATGCTAGGAACTCATCAATGTTGACTTCCTGTGAGGCATTCGCAATTGCGCCTTGCAGCAACATGACAGAAGACATCTCTGAAGTAAGTATAACGCTGCCCCTGAGTGGCAGGCAGGGAGTTTGAGGTGGCGGAGCAGAGACATCATGGTGGCCTGTCCACTCGAGGGGCTTGTTCGAAGTGTCGCGTCTCTACAGGTAAGATCTGCAAACCTTCGCC
>Ga0209299_1000879_pt1 | contig 16820 bp, 10 predicted proteins | sample S_140806_MF_Meta_FD_187326 | JGI IMG/M metagenome (GOLD analysis project Ga0209299, IMG submission 187326) | Freshwater microbial communities from Lake Simoncouche, Canada to study carbon cycling - S_140806_MF_MetaG (SPAdes) (version 2) | ecosystem: Environmental > Aquatic > Freshwater > Lake ...
CTTGTCGGTGCCGTGGATGACGCCCATGATGTTCACATTGGCAAAGCGCTCGCCGCCTTCACGCCAGTAGCAGTGAGTCATGATGGGATGACGGCCCACCTCGCTGCCGGCGCGTTCTTCCATGCCCTGGGGCACACGCCAGTGGAAGAGGGCATTGAAGCGGGTGACGCGTTGTCCGCTGGCGCTGGGCTTCACATGCTCCAGGAAGGTCGAGAAGCGGCCGATGACGCCTTTCTTGTCGAGCTGCTTTGCCACTTCACAGAAGCGTTCGAGGCTCACGCCGGCATCTTTGGCACGGCCTGCCCATGGCTCAGGGCCGATCTCTTCGGGCTTGAGGTCGCCTTTGAGGTTGAGGAGCACATTCCACTCTTCCGCGTCGAGATCGGCGATGTTGGTGGTCATCATCTTCGCGGGTTCATCGGCCTTTTCGCCGGGTTCCATGGTCTTGCGGCGCACATGGCCCACGCCGAGGGCAAAAATGCCGTGTGCCTGCATGGTGTAGTAGTCTTCGGCACCGATGAGACGCTTCAGAAGATCGCAGTGCTCGTTGATATTTCTGTCCTGCGGCACTTTCAGCGTGGTCCAGAGGCGAAAGTCACTGCCGCTAACCTCACGGTCCGTGCTGCGAAGAACGACGTGACCGCTGAAGGGATCTTGTTTGAAGAGGAACTCGAAAGCGGCGTCGAGCTTTTCGGTCGGCACTTTCCAGGCGATGAGGGCACCTTCGGCGAGTTTGTTCGCCAGCAGCGTCTGGCGCACGCGGCGGATCACGCCGGCGGCCAGCATGGCGCGGATGCGCTCCACCACGGTGTCAAAGGGCACGCCGCTTTGCTCGGCGATGAACTGAAAGGGATGCTGGTGGAATCCCTTCACGCAATCCTCGCTCACGGAGAGGATCTGGGTGTTTACAGGATCGGTATGTTCGGTGGGGAGGGCGGCGTCGGGCATGGTCGGAGGAGCAAAATCGAGCGGCCACCCATAGCGGTGCCCCTCATGAACACAAGGCCCGGTGCTGTGCGGGAATGGTGGAAGGTTGGGTGGCGGAAGCTTCAACGTTACGCTCACGCCTTCTGCGGCACCGCCACCAGGTGTTCGGCGGCTTTGGCAGCTTCGGCGAGGATCTCGGGATTGAGGTTCTTCTGCTCGAATTCGCGGCACCAGCCTTTGATTTCGAGTTCGTTGAAGATTTTGCCGATGACGCGGCGCAGCAGGCCTTTGAGATTGGGAATCTCGACTTCCTGCAAACTGCGGATGGCGGCCTCTTTGTAGCCTTCGAGCAACGTGGTGGCTTTTTCATAGGCACCGCTGTCGTGGGACCAATCGCGGATGAGGGCATTGGTGGGCTTTTCGCAGGGGTGGCCGTTCCAAAGGGCTTCCATGGTGTCTTTGACGCTGCCTTGGCCCTTCTCGCGGAGGAGCGAGAGGATGATGCTGGGGCGCATGCTCCATTCGTTGGCAGCGGCGCTGTCCTCGCCGAGGTCATCAATGTCATCGCGGATCTGGTAGGCGATGCCGAGATTCTCGCTGTAGGTGTGGAGAACGTCGGCACATTCATCGAGGCGGCCGGCGAGCGCGGCACCGACCTTGAGGGCGACTTCAAAGGCGGGCGCAGTTTTGCTGCGGAAGATTTCGAGTACCTGCTGGCTGGTGAGGGCCACAGGATGGCGCGTCCAGAGCAATTCGGCACCCTGGCCGATGCAAAGCTCACGCTGGCCTTCCGCGGCGACGAGCAATGCTGCACTGCGGACATGCGCAGGCAGGTCGCTCTCGGCGAGGAGGCGGTAACCTTCACCGATGAGCAGGTCGCCGATGTTGAGGGCCACAGGAATGCCGTGCTCGGTGTGCAGCGTGGTTTCGCCGTAACGCTCGGCGTCACCGTCCTCGATGTCGTCATGCACGAGCGAGGCTTTGTGGAAGATCTCGACGGAGATGGCGGCTCGTTTGATGGAATCGCTGATCGGAGCCTCGGGATCATCGCGGAGGGCCTGATAGGCGGCGACGGTCAAAAACGGCCGCCAGCGCTTGCCGGCGCGGGCGAGCCAGTCGCGTGAGATTTCCTCGGTGTGGCCACGCGGCGGACCCATGAGGGCATCGAGTGACTCACGGGTGAACCACGTCTTTACCTCGTCGTGCAGTTCGTTGAGGTTCAGGCGGCGTGTTTTGTCCTCGCTGGTGAGGTGGATGTAGTCCCACACCCAGTCGATATCGACGACGGTATCAATGCAGTCGTCCTGGAGCAAAGGCACGGCGACGGCGGGAATGGCGGCGGCTTCCACATACGGAAAGGTTCTTTCCAAAACAGGCAGGCAGGAGATGCCGACGATGGCTTCGATCTTGCCCGTCTGGATGAGTGACATGACGATGGCGCTGCCTTCGGCCACCAAGACGGCGTAGCCGAGCTTTTCGGCCTCGTTTTGGAAGTCCTGGATGCTGCACAGGCCGCACTGCTTGCAGAGCAGGCCGAACTCATCAAAGGGCGCGGGGCACTTGCTCTCGACGCGGAGGCATTTGGGCATCAAAAGCAGGCGTTTTTCGAAGGGGACGGTCGCGAGGTGTTCGCGCCAGCTTTCATTCGCCATGAGCACGCCGATGTAATCGCGATGGATGGGATCGAAGCCCTCAATGGCCATGAGCTTGTCCGTGTGCTGGCTGAGCTCATCCAGCGGGATGGGCGGCACGAGACCGACCTGCTGCGCATAGTCGCGCACCTTGGAAAGGATGTGGTCCCGCTCGATCTTGGTCTGCGGGATGTTTTTCTTCGGCTTGCGAAGGGCGCGGTTGAGGCCGGGGATCGGCGGTGGGAGGCTGGCGGCTCGGACGGTAAGGGTGGACATGGGCGCGTGAAGCAAAGGGCGAAGAGCAGAAAGTAGGGAAGTGCTCAGTTCTCAGTGCTCAGTGGGGTTTTTGGGCAGGATCGGAGAGGTGAACGACAAGATCGGAGCATGAAACGTGGTGCAAGGGCAAATCTGAGCACTGAGCACGGCTTACTGAGCACTTTTTCTCCGCTGTCTCAAAAGACTCCGCCCATCGAATTCAGACGACCGTGCCGCGATTCGGCTTCTTCGGGGCTTTTTTCGGCGTTTCGGGAAGGCCCTGTTCCTGGAGGATGGTGTCTTGCGGGAGAGGTTCGGCACCTTCTTCGCCCTCGGCTTCGGGTTCGGCAAAGGGAGCCTGCTTCTGGTAGAGCTTCAGGCGGGTGCTGAATTCGGTGTCGAGCTTCTTGCGGTCCTCTGCCGTCACCTCTTTGTCCTCAGCGAGGAGGGCGATGGAGCGCTTCTGCCAAAGCTCGGCTTCTTTGAATTCGCCATTGCGGGCCAAGGCCGCGGCCATGGTATCGATCATCTCGTAGGGCTGCTCTTCCTCTTGGGCGATTTCGGTGACGAGCTTCAAGGCTCGGCGGGCGAGTTCCACGGCCATCTCGCCATTGTGCATGTTTTCATCCGGGCAGGTGGCGAGGAACCAGGCGAGGTTGTTTGACGACCAGGGATCCTCGGAGGTGGCGGCACGCTGATACCAAGCCTTCGCCCGACGGAAATCGACCGGCACGCCCTGGCCGGTGTAATACAGATTCGCGATGCGGCTCATGGCGAGGATGTAGCCCTGCTGCGCGGCCTTCAAATACCACAGGGCGGCCTTCGCGGCGCTTTTCGGCACGCCGCCGCCGTTTTCCAGCTTCGAGGCGTAGGCGGTCTGTGATTGGGCGTGACCTTGCTCGGCAGCTTTCTTGAACCACTCCGCTGCTTTCGCGGGATCTTTGGTGACGCCCTCACCCGTCTCGTAAAGCGCTCCGAGCGCATGTTGGGAAACAGGAAAGCCCACCGCCGCACCTTTTTCATACCACTCGTGCGCCTTGGCGAGGTCCTTCTTCACGCCGAGACCGTCCTGATAGAGCGTGCCCAGCACATGCATGGCCTGGCGGTGCTTTTGCTTGGCGGCCTTTTCGATCCAGGCAGCACCGGCATTCGGCTTCTTTTCCATTCCTTCACCGGTGATCTGGCGCACGCCGAGCTCAAACTGTGCATCGGCATCACCACGATCCGCCCAGCTATGGAGTTCGCGTTCATCCACCCGCTGCTGGGCGTGCAGTGAGGCGGCAAAGAACAACAGGCAGGCCAGAAGGAAGGTGGGGAGTCTCATGGTGTGTGAAAAGCTACGTCTCCAAACGAATGGGAGAAGCGCAAATTGTGCCCGGAGTGATGGAAAGACGGAATTTTCGCCGGACCCGGGAACGTTGAAGGCCCCCGATGCGCCTCCTTGCCACCCTCTTTTCGTCATTCTGCATTCTTCATTCGTCATTTTCGGCGCAGCCGAACCTCATCCTCTTCCTCGCGGATGACCTCGGTTACGGCGATCTCGGCTGTTTCGGGCATCCGATCATCCAATCGCCCAATTTGGATGCCTTTGCGAAGCAGGGCGTGAGGCTCAAGCAATGCTACTCCGGTAGCGCCGTGTGCAGCCCCTCGCGTTCCGCCTTGCTCACCGGCCGCACGCCGCATCGGAATGGCGTTTACACCTGGATCGCGGAGGGCTCGGAGGTACATCTGCGCACGAGCGAGGTCACATTGCCTTCGTTGCTGAAAAAAGCGGGTTACAGCACCTGCCACAGCGGCAAATGGCATCTCAACGGCCTGTTCAACAACCCCGCCCAGCCGCAGCCTGGCGACCACGGCTACGATTGGTGGCTGGCCACGCAAAACAACGCTGGCCCCTCGCACGAGAATCCGAACAACTTCGCCCGCAACGGTCAGCCCGTCGGCCAGATGCAGGGCTACTCCGCCCCGCTCGTGGTGAGTGAAGCCATCACCTGGCTCAAAGAGAAGCGCGATGCGTCAAAGCCCTTCTTCCTCGCCGTGTGGACGCATGAGCCGCACTACCCCATCAAATCCGATCCGAAGTTCAAAGCGCTCTACCCAGACCTTACCGACGACATCCAGCGTGAGCATCACGCGAACGTCACGCAGATGGATCACGCCTTTGGCATGCTCATGAAGATGCTCGACGAGCAAAAACTGGCCGAGAGCACCTTCGTCTTCTTCACCTCCGACAACGGCCCCGAGGGCGATGGTATCCAATCCCCCGGTCGCGGCTCCAGCGGCGGCCTTCGCGGTCGTAAACGTGATCTGCACGAGGGGGGCATCCGCGTTCCTGGCCTCGCTCGCTGGCCTGGCAAGATCAAACCCGGCACCACGAGCGACGTGCCCGTCATCGGCAGCGATATGTTTCCCACGATGCTCGGCATCGCCAGTGTCGAGGCGCCGAAGGATCGCACGCTCGACGGTGTGAACGCTCTCGCCGCTCTCGATGGCAGTGCCACGAAGCTCGAGCGTCCGCAGCCGCTCTTCTGGCGCCTGCACATGGCCCCCAACGCCAAAATCGCCATGCGGGTGGAAGACTGGAAAATCCTCGCCAATGCTGAGCTGACCGAATTCGAGCTCTACGACCTCAAAGACGATCCCAAAGAGACCACCGATCTCAAAGACAAGGAGCCTGCCCGCTTGGCCGAGATGAAGCAAAAACTCATCGCTCACAATACGGCCATCAACACCGAAGGCCCCGACTGGTGGCAGCGCCTCAGCCCCAACGGCGGCACCGATCCGAAGAAAGCCGGTGGGAAGAAAAAGAAGAAGGCGGAGTGAGTGGTGGTGCCATTCGTTATTCGTAGCGGCGGGCGTCAGCACGCCGAAAGCGAATGAAGCGCGATCGATATCCAGATCGGAAAACGGACGTTTTCTTCTACGAAGAGTCAGCTCATCCAAAAACAAAAGGAGAGCAGGCATGCACCCGCTCTCCCCGTTGGTTTTCAATGGATAGCGCTTTAAATAGACACCGGCTTCTTCGTCTTCGCGGAGGCGTAGATGGCGTCGATGACTTGCATAAGACGGAGGGCCTGCTCGGGGGTGTTGAGCGGGGCGGCTTTGCCTTCGATGGCGTGGATGAAGTTCGCGGCGGAACCGATGCGGCCCATGTCTTCGCAGGCAGGGGTGATGATGCTGCGGTTCACGCTGTGGCCGTTTTCCTGCACGTAGAGCTCGCAGGTGTCGATGGCGGTGTTGTCGAGGCCGTCGATGCCGAAGAGGCGCTCGACCTTGCCACCGGCCTTCGTGCCTTGGAAGACGACGGAGACTTCCTCACGCTTCACCATCTCCGCCCAGGAGACTTGGAGGCTGAGCACTTGGCCGCCTTTGAAGGTGACGAAGCCGTGCGCGGCGTTTTCCACATCGGTGGTGCCATCGGCGCGGTCGGGGATGCCCCAAGGGCCCTTGAATTGCTTGTCGGTGATGAATTCGGAGAATGTCTGGCCGAGGACGTGAGCTGGCTCGGGATAGCCCATGAAATACATGGCGAGGTCGATCATGTGCAGGAGGTCGATGAGCGGACCGCCGCCGGAGAGGGCCTTGGTGGTGAACCAGCCGCCGAAGCCGGGGATGCCGGTACGGCGAATCCACTTGGCCTGGGCGGAGTTGATTTTGCCCACGGTGCCATCGGTGATGTACTTCATCATGGCCTGCGATTCGGGGCGGGCGCGGTTGTTGAAGTTGAAGAGCACCTTGCGCTTCGCGGCCTTGGCGGCGTCGATGATTTCTTTGACCTCCTTGGCGTTCATCGCGGGGGGTTTTTCAGAGAAGACATGTTTGCCGGCCTTGAGGCACTGGACGGTGAGCGGCTTGTGAAACTTGTTCGGGACGATGACGCTGATGGCCTTGATCTCCGGGCTGCCCTTGAGCATGGCACCGACGGATTCGTAGGACTTCGCGATGCCATACTTCTCCGCCGCCCGCTTCGCGGCTCCGGGCGCGGCATCTGCCACGGCCACGATTTCTGCGCCTGCCTGGCGGAAACCCGCCGCGTGATACTGCAACATGCCGCCTGCTCCGATGATTCCGACTTTGATGGCCATAAAATGAAGGTGTGAGTTGTGATTAGATTTATTCCGGGCCGCGAGAATGCCGGGCCGCGTGAAAAGAGTCAAGAGTTCACGAACAGGTTTAGACCGGTCGCAGTGCCTCATTAAAAAGGACACCGAGAGGGGAGAGACCGGGGTAGCTGGGTAGAGTCGATGCCTCATAAAGGAGGACACCGTGGCCGATGGAGCCACGACTGATGAAAGAAAGCCTCGAAGACTACACCCGCGTGATGCGGGGGCGCTACGCCCGCCATAGCGGAAAACCCGCCCGAGCGAAGCTGCTTGATGAGTACTGCCAGACCACCGGGCTGGAACGCAAATACGCCAACAAAGTTCTGCGTGGACAGCGACGACGAGTCCCCAGCGGAGCGCCACGAGGTGCCCGCAGCCGCTACAGCAAAAGCGACCTGCAAGTGCTCAAAAGCCTCTGGTTCGCAGCCGGGCAGCCCTGCGGCAAGCGCCTGGCAGGCGACATGCTCAAGCTCTGGCTAAGATCGTGGCAGAAGCACCACCGCGCCCTGAGCCAGTCGCAACGCGAGCGTATTGAGCAGATCAGCGCCGCGCAGATCGACCGCGAACTGGCCCCTTACCGCATCGCCGGACGCAAGCGCCGCATCGCCAGCAGCGCCCTGGCCACCATGCAGCGCGAGGTGGCCGTGCGCTGTGAACCCTGGGCCGAGACCGCGCCAGGAGCCCTTGAGATAGACACCGTCGCGCTGTGCGGCGGCAGCCTCTGCGGAGCCATCGTCTGGGCGCTGGACGCCACCGACATCCACAGCGGCTGGACCGAAGTGCGCGCCGTGTGGAACCGTGGCGCACACGCCACGCGCGAACGCCTTAGTGAAATCCAGGCCGCGCTGCCCTTCGCCATCACCAAGCTCGACTTCGACAACGGCACCGAGTTCCTCAACGCGCACTTCATCAGCCACTTCAAAGCGCAAGAGCCCAAGATCGAGCTGAGTCGCTCGCGCCCCTACCGCAAGAACGACAACGCCCACATCGAACAAAAGAACTACACCCACGTGCGCCTGCTGCTGGGAGACGACCGTTTCGAGCACTACGAGCTTGTGGAGCCGCTCAACGAAGCGCTGCGCGAGTGGAGCTTGTGGAACAACCTCTATGGCGCACAACGCCGGCTCCTGCGCAAAGAGCGGCAGGCCGACGGCAAAGTGAAGCGATATCACGAAAAGAAAGCCAGCACGCCCTGCGCAAGGCTGTTAGCACGCGAAGATCTCAGCCAAGAGCAGCGACAGAAGCTGCAAGCCATGCTCAGCAGCCACGACCCCATCGCGATGAGAGCGAGCATCGAAGCCAAACTGCGAGCACTCTACGCGCAGCGAGCCGTGCTCCAAGCCGAGCAAGACGACGACATGGAGCAACCCGCCCAAAGCGCCCCACCCCCAGCGGCGCCCGCACGCGGGATGGCGGGCTTGCGTTACGTTCGCTCAGTCGCCTCCGGCTCCATCGACTCACTGCACTCCAGCCCGCCATCCCGCGTGCGGAGTCCAACACGAAAACAAGCCTTGCCAACCTCTCCAAGAACCACCAAAGCGAACCCCATCACGGTGTCCCCCATCGTGAGGCATCGAGCCGCTTCCTGAAATCCTCCTCGGTGTCCTACTTCAATGAGGCATCACGAGGGTTCTCAAAAAGAATGTCTGAAATGACCGGCGAGCGCGGCGGCTTCAGGGGTAAGGAAAGAGCGAGGAGGCTATTGGTACCATAGCTGACGAGTGAATGACGCCGCCAATGAGGCTGCCCCGCCGCCGGGAATCGGACAGACATTTTGAGAACCGGTCCAAAACAAACAAGGCACCGGAAGTCATCCCGATGCCTTGTGGAAAACTCACCACTTCTTTTTGAAGCCGCCGCCACCGAAGCGACCGGGGCCGCCGAAACCGGGTTTTTTGTAGCCGCCACCGCCTGCGGCGCCGCCGAAGCCACCACCGGCGTCTTCACGGCGTGGGCCGCCATCGGAATCTCCGCCCCCACCGTAGCCGGAGCTGGGGCCTTCGCCTTCACGATTCATCCAAGGTTTGGGTTTGGGGCCGAAGCCGGGCTTCTTGAAGCCGCCGCCTCCGCCACCATATCCACCACCACCGCCGTAGCCGCCGCCACCAGCGTCTTCACGACGCGGGCCGCCGCCAAAGCCACCACCGCCGCCGTAGCCGGGTTTCTTGAACCCACCACCGCCGCCGAAGCCACCTTTTTTGAAGCCGCCACCCCCGAAACCGCCGCCACCGCCGAAGCGTTTCGGACGGATGCCGGAGGTGTCGTCAGGGCGATCCGCGTAGTCCATGCGGACTTCGCGATTGCGGACCATGGGGGCCTGCTGGCGAATGGTTTCGAGCACGGATTCCACGGCGGAATCGGGAACCTCCACGAAGCTGCATTTCTCCAGCACATCAATGGTGCCGATGCTGCCAGGGGAGAGGTCCTGCACGTTGTTGTAGAGCATGCCGGCGATATCGGCGGGGCGCACCATGTCCATGCCGCCGATGTTGATGAAGAGGCGCACCATGCCGGAGCGGGGGCCTTTTTGCGCAAAGCTGGTCTGGCGCTTCGGCATGGAAGGTTCGTCATCGTGCTGATCGTCTTCAAAGGAAGGCGCGGGAGCGACTCTCGGAGCTGCGGGTGCATCCCCGGAGGCTTCGGCAGGCATCTGCGTGGGCACGGGAGCGGTGCCGGGTTCGGCAGTGGCACCTTCGACCGCCATCGGACGGGCACGGAATTCCTGCTGCGGCATTTCCTTCTTCTTCATCGCTCGATCTTCGACGATCTGCTCGCCTTCGCGGGCGCTGTCCTTGATCCAGAGATGCATCAATGCACTGGCGATCTCCGTGGCGGTGAATCCGGCATCGAGCAGGCGCTGGATGCTGTGCTCGTGCTTGGTGTATTCGCCGCTTTCGAGGGCGAGCTTGAGCTTTTCATAGGTCTGATCCACGCGAGTGGCTTCGATCTCCTCCTGGGAGGGCACCTTTGCACGGTTGATGCGGGTGTTGATGAAGCGCTGGATGCGCTGGATGAGGTAAATTTCACGCCCAGCCACGAGGCTGACGGCTTTGCCGCTTTTGCCGGCACGGCCGGTGCGGCCAATGCGATGCACATAGTCTTCGCAGTCGTAGGGTAGCTCAAAATTGACGATGAGGTCGATGTCGTTCACGTCGAGGCCGCGGGCGGCCACATCGGTGGCGACGAGAATTTCGATGGTGCCATTGCGGAAATTCCGCATCACACGCTCACGCATGATTTGGTTCAAATCGCCGTGGAGGCGGTCAGCGGCGTAGCCACGGCCCACGAGGGCATCGGTGACGTCATCGACGGCTTTCTTCGTGTTGGCGAAGACGATGGTGAGACGCGGAGAATCCACATCGAGCACGCGGCAGAGCACTTCAGCCTTCGAGCGGCCATGCACTTCGTAGTAGCGCTGGTCGATGGTGGGCACGGTCATCGCCTTTTGCTCGATGGTGATCGTGGCGGCGTTGCGGGTGTAATTCTCCACGAGGCGGCGGATGCGCGGCTCAAAGGTGGCGGAGAAGAAAATCGTCTGGCGATCCTCGGGCACGGCCTCCATGAGGCGGTCGATGTCGTCGGAGAAGCCCATGTCGAGCATCTCGTCGGCTTCGTCGAAGACGAGCATCTTGAGCTCTTTGACGTTCAGCGTGCCACGCTCGATGAAATCAAGGATACGCCCTGGCGTTCCGACGACGATTTGCGCACCGGCCTGGAGGGCGCGGATCTGGCGATCATAGGAAGCACCGCCATAGACTGGCGTGGCGCGGACGCCTTCCTTGTGACAGGCGAGCTTATGAATCTCCGCGCAGACCTGCATGGCCAGCTCGCGGGTGGGGCATAGGACGAGGGCCTGCACGCGGCGAATGCTGCCATCCACACGCTGCACCACGGGGATGCCAAAGGCCATGGTCTTGCCGCTGCCGGTGTGGCTTTGGCCGACGACGTCGCGGCCTTCCAAAGCCACGGGGATAGCTTGGGCTTGAATAGGAGAGGGCTGTTCGAAGCCCAGCTCTTTGACGGCTCCGAGAAGCTCGGGAGCGATTCCCAACTCGGGGAAGGTGTGTTGACTCATAATCTGCTTTCCCTCGTGTTTTGAGGGCGGTCATAGTCCCATCAATAGGGGATATAGCAAGGCGTTTGATTCCCGCGGCCCCTCCGAGGCCTTTTCAGCCCCGTGAATGGAGGCCCCTTCGGCGGCCGTATTCAGTCACGCATGAACCGACGCCATTTCCTCTCGACCGTCTTTGCCGCTGCCGCCTCTCCACTGGCCGCCGAGGAGGCGGTGGAGCCGGTGATCGACATTCATCAGCACATGAACTACCACCTGCGCAGCGACGCTCATCTGCTGCTGCATCAAAAGGCGATGGGCGTGACCAAAACGATCATCCTGCCCGGCGGCACCTATGTGAACCGGCCCTCGACCCACAACGGCAAATCGAACGGCCTCGCGGCGAAATGCGTGTCCACGGCCTGGGCTCGGGATTTTGCCCAGGCGCATCCCGATTCGTATTTCTGGGCCTGCAATGAGGTCACCGATCTCGATTCCGCCCCGGCGGAGCTGGAGCATTGGCTCAAGCAGGGGGCCTGCATGATCGGCGAGCAGAAATTCATGGTGGAGTGCGATTCGCCGCAAAGTCAGCGCCTCTATGAACTGGCCGCGGAGTATCAGGTGCCCATTTTGATGCACTTCCAGCACCAGACCTACAACCTCGGTTACGACCGGCTGCACACGATGCTGGCGAAGTTTCCCAAAACGAACTTCATCGGTCATGCGCAGGCCTTTTGGGGGAACATCGACAAAAATCACGACCAGAAGGTGAACTACCCCAAAGGCAAGATCACGCCCGGCGGCCTCACGGATCGCTATCTGGCAGATTATCCGAACATGTTTGCCGATATGTCCGCCGGCAGCGGTCTGCTGGCGCTGACTCGCGATGAGGACCACACACGTGGCTTTTTCGACCGGCATCAAGACAAGGTGCTTTATGGCAGTGATTGCGCCGATCATCTCGGTCGTGGCCCCGGCTGCCAGGGCGCGGCGACAATTGCCGCCATCCGCAAGCTGGCCTCCAGCAAGGCCATCGAGCGCAAAATCCTCTTTGAGAACTCGAAGAAGCTCTTCCGGCTGGCTTGAAACCTGCCCCGCACTCGCCGAACACTGCGCCATGAAACGTCTCGCCCTTCTCGCCCTTCTCGCCATTGCCGCGTCACTCGTCGTCGCGATGGCGCAGGAGCCATCGGAGGGCGGAAAGCCGCGCTCCTTCGGCGTGCAGGATGGTTCGCTGCCGGAAGATCCGCGTGAGCTTCGCCGTGGCGGACATGGTAATGAGTATCCCACCTGGCCGGTGAGCAAGGAGCTGCCGAATGACGTCTTCACCTTTGCCCGCCTCCGCTACAACTCCTTCGGCGGACGCGGCGGCTGGGGTCGCTCAGGTCGCCAATGGGCCACGGACTACCCGGATTCGGATTTGAACATGTCCTACCGTCTCCAGCAGCTCACCTCGCTGCAAGTGAACCCAAACGGCGCGGTGGTCGATATCGATCCCGAGCAGATGCGGCACTATCCCTTTCTCTACATGATCGAGGTGGGTCACATCAGCCTCGAAGATTCGGAGGCCAAAGCCATGCGTGATTACATGCTCAATGGCGGCTTCATCATGGTGGATGATTTTTGGGGCACGGAGGCGTGGGAGAATTTCGAGGTGGCGCTGAAGCAGATCTGGCCGGACCGCAAGATCGAGGAGATCCCGCTGGAGCACGAGATCTTCCACATGGTCTTCCCCATCAAGGTGAAGCCGCAGATCCCGCACATCCGCTACGCCGAGTATGTCATCCAGCAGGGCATCACCCATGAGTTCGACAAGCCCGGCTCCGAGCACGTCCATTATCGCGGCGTCTTTGATGACAAGCGCCGACTCATGATGGTCATCTGCTGGAACACGGATACCGGCGAAGGCTGGGAGCAGGAGGGCACCGATCCATGGTACTTCCGCGAGTTCAGCGAGAAATACGCCTACCCGCTGGGCATCAACATCATCTTCTACGCTCTCACGCATTGATTTGGGCAGGCTTCTGACAAAGAGGAGCCTTCCGCCGCGTTCACCGCAGCCCGTTTTATCGTTTCCCAACCTCTCATGAAAGCCCCCACACGCCTCCTCGGCCTCGCCGCCGCCTTCTCGCTGCTTGTTTCACCCACTCTCCAGGCTCACGAAGCCGCAGCGCAGATGGCGGACATGGCCGGCATCTTCCTCGCCGCCCTCACGCCGGAGCAGAAGGCGAAGGCCACCTTCGAATTCGGCAGTGAAGAGCGTGAAAACTGGCACTTCATCCCCCGCGAGCGCAAAGGCCTGCCGATGAAGGAGATGACGCCGCAGCAGCGCCTGCTGGCCCACGCTTTGCTGAACACTGGCCTGAGCTTCCGTGGCTCCGCCAAAGCCGTCACCATCATGAGCCTCGAAGAGGTGCTGTATCAGATCGAAGGTGCCGATGAATCAAAACGCGCTGCCGTTCGTGAGAAGCGTGATCCCGAGAAATACTTCGTCTCCATCTTCGGCACGCCGGGCGTCAAAGGCTCCTGGGGCTGGCGTGTGGAAGGTCATCACCTCGCGCTGAATTTCACGCTCAAGGACGGCCAGCTCATCCGCAGCTCGCCCGCCTTCATGGGCACGAACCCCGGCGAAATCCGCCAGGGACCTCTCACCGGCCTCCGCGTTCTCGGCAAAGAAGAAGAACTCGGCCGCGAGCTGGTGAAATCGCTCGATGAAGCTCAGTTCAAGAAAGCCGTCGTCGCCGATGCCGCACCGAAAGAGATGATCACCGCTGCGGAGCATAAGGTGAACCCTCTTCAACCCGCTGGCCTGCCTGAGACCGAGATGAACGACGCTCAGAAAGCTCTTCTCCGCCGCATCGTCCTCGAATACACCGAGCGCATGCGCCCTGAGCTGGCCGCTGAAACCCTTGCCGATATCGAAAAGACCGGCGGCGTGCATTTCGGCTGGGCCGGTGGCAAAGAACGCGGCGAGCCGCATTACTACCGCGTGCAGGGCAAGAGCTTCCTCATCGAATACGACAACACCCAGAACGACGCCAACCACGTCCATAGCGTCTTCCGCAGCTTCGATGGCGATTTCGGTCGCGACATCCTCGGCGAGCACCTCAAGCAGGCGCATTGATCTCTCTCGCTGTTCGCTGAAAGCAGCGGCGTATGACTCATGTAGATGATTCATGCGCTTTTCTGCTCCTCAAACTCTCACGCTGCTCCTGCTGGCATCTGGCGGTCTGGCCTTGGCGAAAAAGGACGAAGGTCCCAAGCCGGTGCCGTGGTCGTTTGCGCCGCTAAAGCGGGTGGAACTGCCGAAAGTGAAGGACACGGCTTGGCCGAAGACGCGGATCGATTTCTTCATCCTCGCCAAGATGGAGGCTGCAGGCATGAAACCGGCCCCGAGAGCCGAGGCACATGTTTTGCAGCGGCGGCTGTCGTTTGATCTCACCGGGCTACCGCCGTCCGACATGTCTGACGAGTCGGACACGTCCGACCAAGTTCGGCAGCTCCTCGCGAGTCCGCACTACGGCGAACGCTGGGCACGCCACTGGCTCGATCTGGCACGGTATGTCGATCAAACGCCCGACTGGCTCGATTCGACCAAATACTCCTACCTTTACCGTGACTGGGTGGTGCAGGCCTTGAATGAAGACATGCCGTATGATCGCTTTGTGGTTCGCCAGCTTGCCACGGACTTTCTTCCCGAGTGCGGGCCAAAGGACCGCGTGGCGCTTGGCTTCATCGGGCTGAGCCCCACCTACTTCAAAGAGCTGCAACTGCCGCCGGAGATCATCAAGACCACCGTGGCAGATGAATGGGAGGAGCATGTCGATGCCATCGGTCGCACTTTTCTTGGTCTCACATTGGCCTGTGCTCGCTGCCATGATCACAAGTCCGATCCGATCACGGCGCAGGATTATTATGCGCTAGCAGGCGTGTTTGCCTCCGTGAAGCTCGCCGAGCTGCCGACGATGGAGGAGACGCTTTGGAAGCCGGTGGAAAAGGCCCGCGCCGAGGTGGCGGCGCTGGAAAAGCAGATCAAAGACCTCGCGAAGAAGAAGAAGCCGGTCAGCGAGCTGGAGGCGAAGGTGGCTAAAATCAAATCGACCACGCCTCACTACAACATGCTCATGGCGAACGCCGTGGAGGAGGCGGCGCTGTTTGTCGTGAAGAAGGAAAAAGAGCACGGCACGAAGCTCGACTACAAAATGGGCATGGCCCGCGATCTCGAACTCATGAAGCGCGGCAATCCCAACGATCTTGGCGATGCGGTGCCGCGTCGTTTCTTGAGTGCGTTTCCCTCGAAGAGCGGTCTGCCGCGCAAATTTTCGACGGGCAGCGGTCGGCTGGAGCTGGCGCAGGCGCTGGTGGAGGACGCAGCCCCGCTGACGGCTCGCGTGATGGTGAACCGCGTGTGGAAGCATCACTTCGGTCGCGGCTTGGTGGATACGCCGAGTGAATTTGGCAACCTCGGCGAGGCTCCGACGCATCCCGAGCTGCTCGATGATCTCACCGGGCGCTTCATCGAGCATGGCTGGTCGATCAAATGGCTGCATCGCGAGATTTTGAACTCGGCGACGTGGCAGCAATCGAGCGTGGCTGCCGAATCCGAGCAGCGTGATCCCGAAAACAAGCTCTACGCCCGCATGCAGCGCCGTCGCCTGGACTGGGAAGCCTGGCGTGATGCCATCCTCACCGCCACCGGGCAGATCGATCTCAAACTCGGCGGCCCGGCTTCGACGGTGAGCGATCTCAAAAACACGCGCCGATCCCTTTACGGTGCCTCCGATCGACAAGACATGGACCCCATGCTGCGCATCCACGACGTGCCAGATCCGGGAGCGCACAATCCCTGGCGCACGGAGACGATCACACCGCTGCAAGGTCTCTTCGCGCTGAACTCCCCCTTCATGCAGCAGCAGGCCGACGTGCTCGGCCAGTGGGCGATGACGAAGGGCGTGTTGGCAGTTTACACGCGTCTTTTTCATCGAAACCCGGCCCTCAAGGAAGAACAGGCAACGAAGGCTTTCTTCACCGGTCGCGAAAAGGATGCTGCCGCATGGTCGCAGTATGCGCAGGCCTTGCTGGCGGGGAACGAGATGCTTTTCGTGGATTGAGTGGTGCCTCAAAGGGGCAGAGGAGCAGAGGACGCAGAGATGAAAACAGTAAAAAACTTTGCGTCCTCTGCCTCTTTGCCCCTCTGCGGCAAAAACGAAGGTGAGTAAAGCGGCCAGCCATCAAGGCTTCGTGATGCATTCGTCGAGGTTCAGCAAGGCGGTGGCCAGCGAGTAAAAGGCGCTGAACTGCGCGGCGGAAAGCTCCTTGGGCAGGATGAGATCGGCGGCGAATTCCTTCGTCGTTTTCGCATCGGCCTCCGCGGCGGCGAATTGGGCTTCCCAAAGGTTCTTGAGCACGCTCGCCTCATTTTCCGAAGGTGAACGGGCCAGGGCGAGACGGAAAGCGTGGGCGATCTGCGCATCGAGATCGCTGCTCGGGGATTCCTTGGCGATGCGCAGCGCGAAGTGCTTCGCGGCCTCGACATAGACGGGATCGTTCAGCAGCGTGAGAGCTTGCAGTGGCGTGTTACTGCGGCTGCGGCGCACCACGCAGGCCATGCGGGCACTGGCGTCGAAATTCACAAAGCTCGGATACGGCGAGCCGCGCTTCAGCACGACATAGAGGCCACGGCGATGCTTTTCACTGCCAGGACTCGTCTCGTAGCTGTATTGCTGGCCGCCGACCTTGCTCCACAGGCCATCCGGCTGCGGCGGGCGGATGGGCACGCCACCTTGTTTGAGATTGAGTAGCCCCGCGATGCTCAGTGCGTTGTCCCGGATGGTTTCGGCATCGAGGCGGAAG
>Ga0209299_1000888_pt1 | contig 16769 bp, 14 predicted proteins | sample S_140806_MF_Meta_FD_187326 | JGI IMG/M metagenome (GOLD analysis project Ga0209299, IMG submission 187326) | Freshwater microbial communities from Lake Simoncouche, Canada to study carbon cycling - S_140806_MF_MetaG (SPAdes) (version 2) | ecosystem: Environmental > Aquatic > Freshwater > Lake ...
TGGGGTGATCGCATCGCCCCTTGATCAAAAGGCCTTCGCCATGCGCACCACGGGCAGGGTCAATCCATTCGCCAGCGGCACCTCGGCGCGTTCCTGCACGCTGTAACCATAAGCCGCGTAGAGGGGCTCACCAGCGAGCGTCGCCACCATGACCGCACGCCGAAAACCGGCGGCAGTCAGCGCGGACTCGCAAGCTGACAAAATCATCTTCCCGATGCCGCGTCGCTCCCAACCGGGTCGAACAAAGAAGGCGCGGATGCGTGCAGGATCGTGAGACGGATCGAGCGTGTCATCTTCGACAACGCGGTGGCGGTCACCACCAAACACAGCGCGGCGTCGGCTCCACCCCCCGCACCCCACGATCTGTCCGTCCCGTTCGACGACGAAGTAAGTCCCGTCCTGAATGAGCTGGGCATCCACACCAAAAACGGGACCCAATGCGGCGTCCATTTGCGCGGTCGAATAATAGGAGGCCTGCAAGGCAAAGACGGACGCAGGAATGAGCTGCTCCAGCGGCGGGACGTCTTGCATCGTCGCTAATCGGAGGGCGAAAGTCGCGGTCATGGGATGAGTAGAATCAAAAGCCTGCCTTGACGCAAGTGGGATCAACCGGTGTTGTCTCGCCGCCACACGCCAAACAATGAACGCATCCGTCCTCACGCTCGAAGCCGATCTCAGCCGCGAAGACCACGCTGCGGATACCCTGCGTCTGCTGGATGCCTATTCAGCCGATCCAATGGGCGACGGGCATCCTTTGTCCGATGCCGCGCGTCGCGATCTCATCCCCGGTCTGCGCCAGCATCCCACGACGCACGTTTTTCTGGCTTACGCCGATGGCGAGGCGGTGGGGCTCGCGATTTGCTTCCTCGGCTTCTCCACCTTCGCCGCACGGCGGCTGCTCTACATCATGGACTACTTTGTGCAGCCCGCGCATCGCGGTCGCGGCATCGGCAAACGCTTGATGGACACCATCACGGCCCGGGCACGTGAGCTGGGCTGCTGCCGTCTCACGCTCGAAGTGCAGGAAAACAACCACCACGCGCGTCACATCTACACCGCCGCCGGATTTGAACAGGCCGTCTATGTGCCGGAGGCCGGTGGAGCACTCTGCATGCACAAACCGCTTTGATCTCATGTCCACCTTCGCTTCAACGCCCTCGCCGCCCTACTACGCGGTGATCTTCACCTCGCAGCGCACCGAGGGCGATCAAGGCTATGGAGACATGGCGGATCGGATGGTGGAACTCGCCGCCGAGCAGCCCGGCTTTCTCGGCGTGGAAAGCGCACGCGGCGCGGGCGGCTTTGGCCTCACGGTGTCGTATTGGGAGAGCACGCAGGCCATCGCAAACTGGAAGGCGAACGCGGAACACCGCATCGCTCAAGAGACGGGCAAGACACGGTGGTATGCCGATTATCAACTGCGCATTGCCAAGGTGGAGCGGGCGTATGGAAAAACTCATCCGACCTCTTATGAATAGCGTCATCGAACTTCCTTTTAACCAGCATGTGGGTCTGCAAATCGCGGATGATCCGGCGAAGGTGCTGCAACTGCCCGCCGGACCGCAGTATTTGAACCATCTCGGCACCGTGCATGCCAGCGCACAACTCGCTTTGGCGGAAGCCTCCAGCGGTGAGTTCCTGCTGCGGGCCATTGGCGACCTGACGGGCATCGTGCCGGTGGTGCGGCGCTTGGAGTCGAAGTTTCGGAAGCCTGCTCATGGTCAGCTGACTTCCACCGTCTCGCTGCCGAATGGCATTGAGTCGGTGAAGAACGAACTCTCCACCAAAGGCCGGGCCATCGTGAGTGTGGTGGTCGAACTGCACGACGAAACGGGCGCGCACACGCTTTCCGCCTCGGTGGAATGGTTCATCACGCGTGTGGCGGAGAAATGAGGACCCTGCGGCGCGTTTGAATGACGCATGAAAGCTGTCTTTGCCGTCCTTCTCGTCCCTTCGGTCCTTTTCGCCGCGACCACACCCGCGCCGAAACCGAAGCCCGCATTCCAATACGAATCCGGCGGCATCAAGGTGAGCATCCCCACCGCCAACGAGCCACGCGTGAAGCAGTTCGGGGCGGAGTCGATCCAGGCGGCGGTGAAGTATCTCGAAGACGGCGCGGTGTGCTGGGTGCGTGAAAAAAGCTGCGTAAACTGCCACACGACGGGGCCTTACCTCAGCGAGCGGCCCGCTTTGATCCCGCAGCTTGGCAAACCGAGCGAGGAGATCGTGGCGGACTTCATCGAGTTCGTGCCGAAGGAGATCAAAGAGGTAAAGGAGACGGCCACGAAGAGCGGCTACAAGCACATGCCGGGCGCGTTTTCAGCCGTGTGGCGCTCGCTGGGCCTCGCGGAGTGGGACAAGCATGTCACGGGCAAAACCTCTGAGCACACCGAGCGGTCGATTCGCGACATGTTTGAGCGTCAGGCGGCCAGCGGAGCCTTCGTGAGCCACGGCGAGGTCGAAATCCCGCACATCACAACGGACTTCGAACTCTCGCTGCAAGCCGTGCGCACCATCACGGCGGCTCCTGGATGGCTCGCGGGCCTCAAGGACGAAAAACTGCTCGCGAAGGTCGAAAAGCTCAAAACTTGGCTGCGCAGCGCAGAGCCGAAAAATGACTGGGATCGCGTCTTGAGCCTGCAACTGGCCTTTTACCTCCCGGAGCTCGTTTCCGCCGAAAAACGTGATGCGGCGCTGGAGCTGCTTTCCTCCAAACAACACGCCGACGGCGGCTGGAGCACGCGCGACTTCTCCGCGCTGAACGACTGGCACTTTGAAGTGAGCGAAACCGTCCAAAAGCTCATCACCGGCCTCCCCGATGCCGCGAAGCCGGAAAGCGATGCCTACATGACCGCCTTCGCAGTTGTGTTGATGCGCCAAAGCGGCGTGCCGGCAAAAGACGAGCGCGTGCAGAAGGCGGTGGCATGGTTGAAGAAGGAGCAGCGAGTCTCGGGCCGCTGGTGGATGCACTCGCTCTATCGCGGGAACTACCATTACATCACCTACATCGCCACCTGTCAGGCGCTGAAGGCGCTGGCGCTGTGTGAGGAACTGCCTGCGCTGGGTGCGGAGTAAGAAGCCAGGCCTCGCGAGACGTATTGCTCCTATGCTGCACCGCCCACCACACACGCCTTTCCTTCGCCGAGACATTCTCGGCGGGCTGGGCAGCATCGCGATGGCATCCATGCTGCGAGCAGAGCAGGGCTGGCAGCCGCCAAGCGGCCTGCCGGTGATCCCGCAGAGGGCGAAGCGGGTCATCTGGCTCTTCATGCGCGGCGGCGTGAGCCACATGGAGAGCTTTGATCCGAAGCCGATGCTCACGAAGTATGCCGGCAAGTCCATCGGTGAGACGCCCTTTGCCAGCGTGCAGGACCCCGAGAAACTCAAAAAAGTCCGCGTGGTCGTGGTGAACGATGCGAACGGCAAGCAGCGCAATGTGATCTATCCGCTGCAAACCGGCTACAAACGCTACGGCCAGTGCGGCGTGGAGATCAGCGATTGGTTTCCGCACATCGGCTCATGCGCGGATGAGATCGCCTTCATTCGCAGCATGTGGACGACGGATGACAATCATGGAGCGCAAGTGCAGTTTCACAGCGGTCGGCACATGCTGGAGCCTCGCGTGCCCACGCTCGGTGCCTGGGTGACCTACGGGCTCGGCTCCATGACGGAGAATCTGCCATCCTTTGTGAATATGGGCCCGCGTTACTTCGATGTGCGCGATGGCCATTACCTCGGCCCGGCGTTCGACGCCGTGAACCTGAAGGTCGATCCGAAGAACCCGCTCACCTTTGCCTCGCCGGAGTTTCAAATCGGCCAGGGCGAACAAGCCGCGCAGTTCGATCTCATCCACCGGCTTAATGCCCTCGCCGCCGAGCAATATCCGGGGGACAAAACGCTCGCAGCTCGTATGAAGAGCTATCAGCTCGCCTTCAACATGCAGACCGCCGTGCCGGAGACGATGAATCTCGACAGCGAGAGCGCCGAGACGAAAAAACTCTACGGCTTCGATGACAAAGCGACTGGTCCCTTTGCCCGCCAGCTCATCGTGGCCCGTCGCCTGGCGGAGCGCGGGGTGCGCTTCATCCAAATCCAGCATGGCGATGGGGCCGCGGGCGCATGGGACTCTCATTCGGGCCTGAAGAAGAATCACACCAGCCTAGCACAGCAGGTCGATCAGCCCATTGGTGGCCTGCTGAAGGATCTCAAGCAGCGTGGCATGCTGGATGACACGCTCGTGGTCTTCGCCACCGAATTTGGCCGCACGCCGGGCACGCAAGGCAGCGATGGCCGCGACCATCATCCGTATGGCTTCAGCGTGTGGATGGCCGGCGGCGGCATTAAGGGCGGCACGATTCATGGCGCGACGGATGAACTCGGCTTTCACCCCATCGAGCACCCACACTACGTCACCGATGTGCATGCCACCATTTTGCATCTCCTCGGTCTGAACCCGCACCAGCTCGAAATCCCCGGCCGCAAGCGCCTGGAGCGGGATTTTGGGCATGTCATTCGGGAAATTATCGCGTAATCAAATCACCTCCATGAAACTGCTCTCCACACTCTTCGCCCTCACTGCAACGGTCACCTTTGCCGCAGATCATCCAGACGCGTCGAGCTGGAAGGATTTGTTCACCACCGATCTCTCGAACGCGGTGGATGCCTCCGGCTGGCAGTTTGACGGCAAAGAACTCGTCGCCAAGAACCATGACACACTTTGGACGAAGGAGTCGTATGGCGACTTCATCCTCGATCTCGAGTTCAAGGTAGCAAAGGAGTCGAACAGCGGCGTCTTTCTGCGCAGCGGCGACATCAAAAACGTGCTCGCCGCGTTGGAGATCCAGGTCCACGAAAACGCTGACGGCAGCAAGTATGGCATGCTGGGAGCCATCTACGACGCCATGCCGCCCTCAAAGACCGTCGGCAAGCCCGTGGGCGAATGGAATCGCTACACGATCACCTGCAAAGGCCCGCAAGTGACGGTCGTCCTCAATGGCGAAACCATCATCGACGCGAACCTCGACAACTGGCCCGAGATCGGCAAGAACCCCGATGGCACGCCGAACAAGTTCAAGAAGGCGCTCAAGGACTTCGCCCGCAGCGGCCCGATCGGCCTCCAGGGCCTTCACGGCAAGGCGCAGGCTCCGGTGTGGTATCGAAACCTGAAAATCAAAGTGCTGGAGTAAGCTCAGGCGATCAGCTTGTCGATCACCTGCCCGCCGATCTGGCTTAGCTGCTTGAAGCGGCCGCCGTGGTAAAAGGTGAGCTTGTTGTCATCGAGGCCGAGCAGGCGAAGCAGGGTGACATGCAGGTCACGCACATGATGCACCTCTTCGATGGCCTCCATGCCGCGATCATCGGTGGCACCAATGGTGTGACCGGCTTTGCAACCACCACCAGCCATCCAGATGGTCATCGCCTTGGGGTTGTGATCGCGGCCATAGGCGGTGCCGCCGCGCACGCCATTGTCCGGTGTGCGGCCGAATTCGCCGCACCAGACGATGAGCGTGTCATCGAGCAAGCCGCGCTGTTTGAGATCAGCGATGAGCGCGGCAATAGGCTGATCCACCTGCCGGATGAGATTCCCATGCGCCCGCTCGATGTAATCGTGGCTGTCCCAGGTGCCCGCGTAGAGCTGCACAAAACGCACGCCTTTCTCGACGAGCTTCCGGGCGAGCAGGCACTTCCGACCAAAGGCATCCGTGGCATCCGTGCCGATGCCGTAGGCTTCCTTGGTCTTCGCATCTTCCTTTTCGAGACCAATGACCTCTGGCACCTGCATCTGCATGCGGAAGGCGAGTTCATAGTTGTTCATGCGGGCTTTCAACTCGTCATGCCATGGGTGCTCCTCGGCATGTTTGGCGTTCAGCTTGCCTAACAAATCCAGATTAGCCCTCTGATGCTCCGGTGTGATACCTTGCGGCGGCTGGAGATCGAGGATGGGCGATCCTTTGGCTCTCAGTGCGGTGCCCTGGAAGTGCGCGGGTAGGTAGCCATTGCCCCAATTGGCGCTGCCGCCCTGTGGATAGCTGATCTCCGGCAGCACGATGAAGCCGGGCAGGTCCTGATTCACGGAGCCGAGACCGTAATTCACCCAGGAGCCAATCGCCGGATCGCCACCGAAGCGATTGCCGCAGTTCATTTGATACATCGCCGTGGGATGATTCACCGAATCGACCTGGCAGCCTCGGTAGAAGCAAAGCTCGTCCGCTACCTTGGAGAGATGCTGCCACGGCTCGCTCATCCACGCGCCGCTCTGGCCGTGCTGCGCAAACTTGAAGGGCGACTTCACATAGTAGCGCTTCCCGCTCTCCATCGCGGACTTCATCTTCCCTTCGCGGGTGAACTCCTTGAGGTGGAGCTTTTCGAGCACGGGCTTCGGATCAAAGCAGTCGATGTGGCTCGGCCCGCCTTCCATCATGAGGAAGATGCAGTTCTTCGCCTTCGCAGGCACCATCTGAGGCTTCGGTGCGAGTGGACTTTTTTGCTCAGCGGCAAGCAGGGAGGTCAAAGCCACGCTGCCGAGCGAGGTTCCGAGTCCATACACGAACTCACGCCGCGTGGGCGCATGCAGCGCTCGCGATCCAGCACAGGGGAAAAAAGGGGCGTTCATGGCCTAATAGAGGTAAGCGAATTCGTTCGAGTTCAGCAGCACGAGGCAGACATCGGCGAGGGCGCGGGTTTTGGCATCGCAATCGGCGGGTTGGAGGTCGGGGACGAAGTCGGTGTAGCCGGGGAGTTTTTCCTGGAAGCTGAATTTCTCGCCGGTGTTCTCTTCGACGGCGTCACGGCGGATTTCGAGAGGTGGCTGAGTTTTCGCGAAGGTGAGCGTGGTTTGTTTGGCGATCATCTGCTGCCAGTGGGCTTCGCAGGCGGCTTTTTCGTCGGCGGTGGGTTGGCGGCTGTAAGCGAGAGTGAAGACGCGGACGATGGGATCGGCGGCTTTTTCCTTCAAAACGCGGTTCGCGAGAGCGAGGGCGCGGTCGTAGCTGGCTTGGCCGTTGAAGAGGCTGAAGACTTGCGGTGTGACGGTGGAGACTTCGCGGGCTTCGCAGGAGAAATCGGGCGCGGGTTCGTTGAAGACCTCCATGAAGGGATCTCGCAGGCCGCGAATCTTGAGGGCGTAGAGGCTGCGACGATGGCGCTGCTGTGGCAGCGGATTGGGCACCCAGGCGGAGGCGAAGGTGCCCATGACCTGACGTGGCTGCATGGCGACTTCGATGTTGATCTCGGGGCGGTTCGGGATGCCGCCGAGAGTGGGATTGAGTTCGCCGGTGATGCTGAGCATGGCATCGCGGAGTTCTTCGGCCATGAGGCGGCGAGGCGTGAAGGTGGCGTAGGACGAGTTTTCTGACTCGTCGGTTTTGGAACGAGTTGGAAAACTCGTTCTACGATACGCGGCACTCGTCATGATGAGGCGGTGCATCTCTTTGATGCTCCAATTCTTCTCCACGAGCGTGGCGGCAAGAAAGTCGAGCAGTTCGGGATGCGTGGGCTTCTTGCCGGTGCTGCCGAAGTTGTTCGGATTGCCGGCGATGGCTTGGCCGAAGTGCCAGAGCCAGAGGCGATTGACGAGGGTGCGGGTGGTAAGCGGATTGTCTTTGCTCGCGATCCATTTGGCGAGCGCAGTGCGGCGGCCTTCGATGGCTTCGGGGAACTCGACACTGCCGAAGATGGAGAGCACGCCGGGTTTGACCTTGGCGGTGGGTGAGAAGGGATCGCCGCCGCCAAGGATGGCGGTTTGTTCGAGCTCGCCGTTCTTCATGCGATCACCGGGCATGCGCAGCGGCTGATAGACGGTCACCATCGGGATGGTGACGCCATTATAGACGCTGAAGGCGTAGGGCTCGTAGCGCTCCATCTCCCATTTGAGGCGTTCTAGACCTTTGCGGGCGACGCGTTCATTGCCGAAATCCTCCGGCTCGAAGCCGACGAGCTTGGGCGGAAAGCTGTCTTCCGGCAGACCTTGTTTGGTGAGGATTTGCCGTGCGGTGCCGAAGAGATCGGAGAAGCCCTTTTTGGGGTTCTTGCCGCCGCCTTTCTTTGCCTGGGTCACAGCGGCATTCCATTTCGCGGAATCGAGTTTTTTGTCGGCGAGCCACTTTGGGGCATTTTGAAGCAATTTGTCATCGAGACGCTGCAAAACGGCCATGTGCTCGGCGCGACGAGTTTCGAGGTGTTTTTTCTCCTCGAAGCCAGCGGTGTTTTCTTCCTTCAAAAACGGTGCTTCACGCTCGGTGAGCTGCGTGGTGCTGAAGCAGGCCTGCATGGCGTAGTAGTCATGCGTGGGCACGGGATCGAACTTGTGATCGTGGCAGCGGGCGCATTGCAGCGAGTGTGCGAGGAAGGTCTCGCCGACGCTGTTGGTGACATCATCGAGGAAGCGCTGGCGGGCGACTTTGGCGACTTCCATGCCGGTGAGTTCCCACGGGCCCATGCGGAGGAAGCCGGGGGCGATCAAGAGTTCGGAGTTTGGAGTGATGCGGGCACTCTTGCCCGCAGAAGACGCATCATTGCGGGCAGGAGTGCCCGCATCACTTTCAAGGAGTTCGTCCCCGGCGATTTGTTCGCGGATGAATTGGTCATAGGGTTTGTCGGCGTTGAAGCTGCGGACGACGTAGTCGCGGTAACGCCAAGCATTGCCGCGTTCGTAGTCGTTGGCGAAGCCGCTGCTGTCGGCATAGCGGACGACATCGAGCCAGTGACGGGCCATGCGTTCGCCATAGTGGAGGCTAAAGAGGAGTTTATCGATCAGGGTGCCGATAAGATCCGTCTGATCGGACGGATTGGACCGATCATAAGCTGTGGCGAAGGCTTCCACCTCTTCCGGCGTCGGCGGAAGCCCCGTCAGATCAAAGGTGGCGCGGCGGATGAAGGTGCGGGCATCAGCGGCAGGCGCAGGATCTTTGACGGCGAGCAGCTCATCAATGGGATGAACCGAGGGCTGATTACTGAGCACTGGTTTTTTCACGGGCTGATAACCCCAAAGCGACTCCGGTTTGTATCGCCGATTCGCCCACTCGGGTGATAAAGCGCCGACGACCTTCACGGTGATGCCATCCTCGGCGCTCCACTTCTCGGCGCTGGCTTTGGCGATGACGTTTCGCTTGGCTTCATCAGGCCATGGAGCACCGCTGGTGATCCATTCCTTGATCCACGCGAGCTGCTCGGGCTTGAGTTGATCAGCTTCCTTCGGCGGCATGGGTTCCCAATCCTCGTGCTGGCGAGTGGAAGCGAGGTAGAGCGGGCTTTCGTCGGGCTTACCGGGCACCAGAGCTTTCGTTTCGCTCTCGCCGCCTTTGGTGGCGCTTTCGTATGTGCGCATGTCGTAGTCGGCCTTGATCTTCTTCTCATCGTTTCCATGGCAGGCGAGGCATTTTTCCTGAAACAGCGGCCACACGCGGCGAACGAAGAGTGATTCGGCATCCTCCGCATGCAACGTGGAGGCGATGAGGGCGAGCAGGCAGGCGATGCGGGTGAGCATGATCTGAGAACGCGACAACCTCCCTGACATTTCGGGTCGGATTAGACGAGTGGCAGATTTGGATCCACTTCGGCCTCCAGCGAGGAGCTTTGGCCGAGCTTGAAACGCTGAGCGGCAGCAAAGGCGATCATGCCGGCGTTGTCCGTGCATAGGGCGGGCTCCGCGAGGAGAAGTTCGAGACCGGCTTTTTTGCAGCGAGCCTGCAAAGCGGCACGCAGGCCGCGATTGCAGCTCACACCGCCACTGACGGCCACGAGCTGACTCTTCGTGAGCTTGGCGGCGAGAACCAGTTTTTCGACCAACACCTCCACAATGGCGGCCTGCACGCTGGCACACACATCGGCGAGGGTTTGGTCGTTCTTCAAATCAATCCGAGGCAGCTCGTAGAGCACGGCGGTTTTGAGTCCGCTGAAGCTGAACTCGAGGCTCTTGCCATCGAGAAAGCTGCGTGGAAAGGCGAATGTCGCCGGATTCCCCTTCGCAGCCAGTTTGTCGATCTCCGGGCCGCCCGGATACGGCAGGCCGATCATCTTGGCGACCTTGTCAAAGGCCTCACCTGCCGCGTCATCGCGAGTGCGGCCGAGCAATTCGTAGCAGCCTACCTCGTGCACCCGAACCAGCATGGTGTGTCCGCCGCTGACGATGAGACCTATGCATGGTCTCACCGGACCATTCACGCCCATGAAAGGGGAGAGCAGATGGCCCTCCATATGGTTTACGGCCAAAAACGGCTTCCCCTCCGCCACCGCGAGTGCCTTGGCCATGGAAGTGCCGATAAGCAGCGAACTCACCAGACCGGGGCCGCTCGTGGCAGCAAAGGCGGCCAGATCCTTCAGCGTGATGTTTGCATCATTTAAAACCTGCTGCACGAGCGGACGCACATGCAGGATGTGATTTCGCGAGGCCACTTCTGGAACGACACCGCCAAACTCGCGGTGAATCTCGATCTGCGAGGCGATGCGGCTGGCTTTCAAATTCCCGTCGAGATCACACACGGCCGCAGCCGTCTCGTCACAGGAGCTTTCGAGGGCCAGTAAGCAGTTCTCGGTTCGCAGTTCTCGGTTCACACTTACTCCCATGCCCAACGTGGGCGCTCGTGCGAGTCCTTTCTAGCGCCAAGCTCCGCGCCCCTTGCTCCACGCTAAAAAAAAACCGCCGTCCCCCCTGTTGGATGGGGAACGGCGATGGAGAATCCTGTTTCGGTTCTTAGTGCTTGTGACCGGACTTGCAGCAAGCCTTGCCGTCTTTCGAGCAGCAGGCGGACTTGGCCTTGGCATCACAGGTGGCGCAATCTTTCTTCGTCGCAGAGCAGGAAGCCATGAGAAAAGATGAAGCGGCCAGCAGAACAGTGGAAAAACGAATCATATTTTAGGTAGGTTGGAAGTATCAAGCTGCTGCGTTACGCAGCGGCCGAATTACTTGCCGGAAACCACTGGGGGGGGAGGAGGGGGAGCCTTCTGCTGGCAAGCGCTGAGAAGGGCGGAGGCCGCCACGAGGGTAAGGATAGCGATTTTCATGTATTGTGTGTGTGGGTGTTAACCGTGTTTGTGTGGTCCTCATCCACCAGACTACTGGCAGCGGGATTTGCGAGACTAACGACAAGTTCCACCTTTGCAAATAAGCAAATCACTTTGTCGCAAAAATGATAACAAAGAGAACAGGCCATGCTCAGCCCCATGGCCCGTTTTCACCCAAGCCATAGGCATTCCCGACGATTTCCCCGTCATCTTCATCAAATGCGATCCGCATCGGCCTGCAACACACCTCACAATCATAGTCCACATCACACGGCACCTCGCTTGAATGCGGCGCAGGCACTTCAAACTCCTCGAAACAACTGGGGCAGATGACGCTCACACCGGACATGCGCGAGTTCCTTTCCAGCGGAGGACGATGATGAGCAAGCAAAGGCCAAGCAACGAGATGGCGAAGAGGTCACCATGCTTCGCGTAGAAGGTGAGATGGAAGTATTGAGAGATGACCTCGCCCGGAAGCACGCCTTCGATGAAGGTATCCTTCGTGTCGGGATCTTGCAGGCGGGAGGTTTCGCGGCCGCAGTCATCGATGAAGCAGGTCACGCCGATGTTTGAGCAGCGCACCATGGGACGACGGAGTTCGACGGCGCGAAATTTGGCATTCGCGAGATGCATCTCCGTCTCGATGCTGTCGATGAACCAGCCATCATTGCTGATCGCGGCGATGATTTGATGCTCCTCACGCACGAAACGTCTCGCCACGCGGCCCACAGTGTCTTCGAAACAAATCAGTGGGATGACGCTCACCTTGTCATTCAGCCGCATGGGCTCGGTTTTCGTCCCAAAGGTGAAATCTGCCGGGAAAATCGGACGCAGCATGGAAAACGGCCAGACTTCGCGAAGCGGCAAGTATTCGCCAAACGGCACCAGATGCACTTTGTGATGCTCCTGGCGTTTGGCGAAGTCATGATCGAGCAAAATGGCGGACACATAGGCTTCTTCATCGCTCACATGAATCTCCGTGCCGGTGAGCAGCTTCGCGCTGTTCGGCGTCATGAAGCTCTCGAAGTAGCCCTGATGCCAGTTGGGCGGCAGTTGGCCGTATTTGTCATTGAGGTTCACCGGCAGGGCGCTTTCCGGCCAGAGGACGAGATCACGATCCTTCGCAAAGACCCGCGTGAAATCCCGCAGGCGCTCATACGTCCGCTCGGCCATCGCACCGGTCATTGCATCCGCTTGAGACACGTTGGGCTGCACCATCGCGACCCGAGTGCGGGTTTCGTCGCTTGGCATCCGGTAAACTTTTGATATGCCGTAACCACCCGTCACGAGCAGCAGCACCATCGCCACGGTGAAATCGACGCGTGATTTGCAGGTGCCTCGGCCGTGATAGGCAGCCAGCAAGCGCGTGAGAGAATTCCATGCCGTGCAGGCCACAAAGACAGGCAGGAAAGACAATCCCATCACACCCACCGTATCCGCCACCTGAATGAGCACGATGTTTTGATGAAAGGCCACGCCGAGACCGTTCCAGCCAAAGCCCGTGAAGACCGTCGTGCTGCGCAGCCATTCGCAGGCCACCCAAGCTCCCGCCGCGAGAAACGAGCAGCTCAACGAATGCAGCGTGCTCGGCCACCAGGCATCACGTGTGAGCGTGATGTGATGAGGCCTCGCGAACCTCGCCACAAACCACGCCCACAGACCAAAATACACCGCGCAGCAGCCCGCCAGCCCGATCACCGCGCCGAATCCCAACAACTCCGGCCCCCAGCCCGCCCACGAACCATCGCGTGCCCCGCCGAGCATCACGCGGGACGAATGCCTGATCCACCACAGGTTCGGCAGGAAGAATGCCAGACCCGCAAGATAACCCAACCTGAAACCTGAAACCTTCGTCTTGGAACTCTTCACCGGCCACAGCACTGCCAGCAGCGGAAACAACCACAGCCACACCGCGAGCTGCGAATTCCAGCCGGGAAACGCAAGCACTAAAAGACCGCCGCTGAGCAGCGGTAGCGTCCATCTCATCCATCGTGGCAGTTTTGATTCCATCGGGCCGCGATGATGGCCGCGTTTCGCCAAATGGAAAGTGGCCGATTTCGCCCAAAAGTTGTCCGCACAGCCAGCACGCCCAGCCCGTAGCATACTTACCCAACCATGAAACCGCTGCTCTTTCTGCTCACAGCCCTCACTGCCGCTGCCAATCCCATCCGCGTGCTCTACATCGACAGCCCTGGCGCGGACACCGCGCCGCTGCACAACGCGATGCGGGATCTGGGGCGCGATGCCATCTACTTTGACTACTCGAAGGCGAAGGTGGACGCCGGTTACGACCTCGTCGTCAACGCGGGCGATGACCTGAGCCGTGAGGCCATCCTCTCCAAGCTCTCCACCGAGCGCAAAGCCGCCTACGAAGCCTTTTTGGCCCAAAGAGAGCCCGAGCAGCGTGAGAAGCATCCGCAGGTCGCGAACTACGAGAAGCGCCCGGAGCCTCTGACCTTCCAGAAGCCGTTTTCGCCCAAAGGCAGCATGGAGCGCACGCAGGTGCCGCTTGATTGCGAATTGAAACTCTTCGCCGCCGAGCCGGACATCGCGAAGCCCATCGCCTTCGCGTGGGATGAGCGTGGTCGTTGCTGGGTCGTCGAGACACGGGATTATCCACACGGCGTCAGCGAGAACCACGAAGGCCAGGACAGCGTCAAAATCTGCGAAGACACCGATGGCGATGGCAAGGCGGACAAATTCACCGTCTTCGCCGACAAACTGAACCTGCCTACAGGCATCGTTTTCGCCCGCAAAGGCATCATCGTGGCCGCGCCGCCGCAGTTCATCTACCTCGAAGACACCAATGGCGACGACAAAGCCGACAAACGCGAGGTCATCATCGACTGCTGGGGCATCCGCGACACGCATGCGCAGGCCAGCAGCCTGCACTATGGCTTCGACAACTGGATCTACGGCTGCGTCGGCTACAGCGGCATCGAGGGCTACGTCGGCGTCAAGCAGCATCAGTTCGCCATGGGAACGTATCGCTTCAAACCGGACGGCAGCGCCATCGAGTTCCTGCATCAGTTCACCAACAATGCCTGGGGCCACAGCACCAACGATGCCGGCGATCAATTCGGCGGCACCGCGAATGGCGCACCCATCTTCTTCGGCGGCATCCCCGCCACCGCCTACGCGGAAGGCAGCCGCGGCCAGACCGCAAAGAAGATCAACGTCGTCGATACCTGCCACACCATCACGCCAAACTTCCGCCAGGTGGACGTCTTCGGCGGCTACACCGCCGCCGCAGGCTCGAACTTCATCTACAGCGATGCTTTGCCCAAGCGCTTCCAGGGCATGGCGATGGTCTGCGAGCCCACAATGAAGGTCGTGTCCCTCATGGACGTGCAGCCCGACGGTGCCGGCTACAAGGCGCTCGATGCCTTCAACCTCTACGCTAGCAGCGACGAATGGAACAGCCCCGTGCATGCCGAAGTCGGTCCCGATGGCGCGGTGTGGGTGGCGGATTTCGAAAACTACATCATTCAGCACAACCCCACGCCCAGCAAAGAACGCGGCGGCTTCGTGGCGACGACTGGCGTCGGTGGTGCGCATGAGAACGAGCTGCGGGATCACAGCCGCGGGCGGATTTACCGCATCACCGCGAAGGGATCTGCCAAGGACACGAACACGCTCTACAGCCGCCTTCTCAAGCAGCAGCGCCGCATTGAAGATTCGACCGATCAGTCTGATCCGACCGATCTCCACGGTCTGTGGGTGCTTCACGCCCAAGGGAAACTCACACCGCAGCTACACCAGGCCGCCCTCATCTCCAAAGACGCCAAACTCCGCCGCAACGCCATCCGTGCTCTCGGCAGTGACAAAGCCGCGCAGGATCTCTTCTTCGGCTCCGGTGTCTTCTCCGATCCCGATTTGAACACCCGCCTCGCGGCCTTCGTGAAGCTCGCGGACTTCCCCACGACCGAGGAGATCAAAACGCTCGTCAAAAAGCTCGCCAGCGATCCCGTGGTCAAAAACGACGAATGGCTGGCGGAAGCCGCCAAGATGCTCGGCAAGAAGCACAAGGCCCTGAACTACAAAGAAGGCCCCAATCTGCTGCCGAACCCCGGCTTTGAAGAACTCGCCGCCGACAAGAAAACCCCCGTGGGCTGGGCTCATCGTGAGTATGGCAAGGCTCCTGGCAATGCCGGAGCGCAGTGGGGCATCGTCATCGACAAAAAGATGGTCCACAGTGGCAAACACGGCTTCCGCGTCATCACCCGCGACAACGCCGACACCAGCTTCTTCGCCGATGTGGCCTTGAAACCGAACACCGACTACAAACTCAGCGCGTGGGTCAAAACGCACGCCTTTCGCGGCAAAGCCAGCCTGAATGATCACATCGGCCGCGCCGAGACGAACACTCTCAAACGCGACCAAGACTGGACCGAAGTGGAAGTCATCTTCAACAGCAAAGACCGCCCGAAAGCCAGCATCAACCTCCTCCACGTCGGCAAAGGGGATACCTATTTCGACGACGTGAAGCTCTGCGAGCTGATCATGGAGACCGAGGACGACGCCACCAAGCTCGCCGGCGACGCCAAGCGCGGTGAAAAGATCTTCTGGGAACACCCCATCGCCGCCTGCAAGAACTGCCACATCCTCAAAGGCCAGGGCAGCGCCGTCGGCCCCGCTCTCGACGGCATCGCCAGCCGCAAAGACGCCGCCTACATCCTCGAATCCCTCATGACACCGAACGCGAAGCTGGCGGAAGGCTTTGAAAAACTCGGCGTCTCCCCCATGCCACCAATGAACCTCATCCTGAAGCCGCAGGAGTTCGCCGATGTGAAGGCGTTCATCCTCAGTTTGAAGTAGGAACGTACACCGCCTCTCCGAGGCGGCCATCCCCAAACTTCCGCCTCGGAGAGGTGGTGTGCTTCATTCTACCACCTTCGGCAGGAACAGAGAGTATTCGCCCTCCTTCAATCCTGCCTTCTCCGGGTTCTGTCGGATGTAGTCGCGATAATGAAGAAACTCGTCCTGACTGCGAACAATGTGATCGTAGGTCTCGCCCTGCCAGAAATGCCCGGTCTGATCCAAGAGCTCATGGATCCTTCTCGCCGTGAATCGCTTCCAAGAAGCACACATAGGCTTCAATCGGGTATCGCCAAGGTATTGCACCAGTGCATGCACATGGTTTGGCATCACCACAAAACCACCCAGGAGATAGCGGCTCTCATCGAAGTGCAATAGCGCCTCGACCACCACCTGGCGGATCACTTCCTTTTTCAATTCACAGGCACCATGTCCAGCATCCAGCAGCTTGTGCATTCGGGCTGAGAAATGCCTGTGAAAGTGCTTGGCATCCTCCGCCGACAACTCGACCAAAGCGGCATGCCAGTCTTCGATTTCGCCGTCGATGCCGCGAGCAGCCAGCCAGTCTCGGCGCTCCCTTTCCCAGTCGTTCATGACCTTTCGTGGAAGCGAGTCCGCTGTCCGAAAGGTGAGGAAATAACAAACGTCCGGCTGCTCCCAGTGAGGCAGATTCCGCCAGCGTATATCCAGACGCTCTTGTGGCTTGAAGAAGGAGAAGCAGCGCATTGGAAAAAGTACACCGCCTCTCCGAGGCGGCAAACATCTTGATTGATCCGCCTCGGAGAGGCGGTGTACGATTATCTCATGCGTTCCCTCCTCTTCTTCCTGCTCGCCGCCTCCGCGTCCGCTCAGTGGACCACCTCGCGCATTCATGGCACGCCGGAGGCACCGAAGCCGTTCATCGCGGAGCAGACGTTCACGCGGGTCGAGTTGCATGATGGTCTGGAGAT
>Ga0209299_1000897_pt1 | contig 16706 bp, 18 predicted proteins | sample S_140806_MF_Meta_FD_187326 | JGI IMG/M metagenome (GOLD analysis project Ga0209299, IMG submission 187326) | Freshwater microbial communities from Lake Simoncouche, Canada to study carbon cycling - S_140806_MF_MetaG (SPAdes) (version 2) | ecosystem: Environmental > Aquatic > Freshwater > Lake ...
CAGGAGTAGGGCAGGTCGATGCCCTGCTCTTCAGCCGCGTCGAGGATGTACTGATCATCGGGAACCTCGATGGTCTTGTTGAGGCCCTCGCTCTCGTTGATGAGGGTGACCTTGTAGGAAGCCATGGAAGGGATTGAAGCTCACAGGCGGCGGGAAGCCAGGACCTGTAGGACCCGCCCTTCCTACATCCTCCCGGGGCCGATCTTGGCTTTCTGGCCTCCGCAGGCCGGGAAGGCCAATCAAATCCTGGGCACGCATCAGCGTGACTTATGCAACATCAGCCAGTGCCCGGATCACCATCAGCCCCCAGCGCTCCTGACGGGCGGCCAGTTCGGCCCGCCACCCCTGGGCCGCCAGCGCATCCTCCAGGGCCGCTGCCTGGTCCACCAGCAGGCCGCTCAGCAGTCCCACCCCGCCGGGGGCCAGCACCGTGTCGAAGGCAGGGCAGAGCGCGGTGATCACCGGGGCCAGGATGTTGCAGAGCAGCAGGTCGGCGGGTTGGCCCTCAAGCAGCTCCGCCAGCAACTCCACGCTTCCCTGCGCCACCCGCACGGCATCTGAGAGGCCATTGAGGGCGGCGTTCTCGCCGGTGGCCATCACCGCCAGTGAGTCGGTGTCCACGGCCACCACCGAGGCCGCTCCAAGCCGCAGGGCTCCCAGACCCAGGATGCCGCTTCCGCATCCCAGGTCCGCCACCCGCAGGCCCGCCAGACCCGCAGCTCCTGCCGCCGCCGCCATGGCCTCCAGGGCCTCAAGACAGAGGCGGGTGGTGGGGTGGCTGCCGGTGCCGAAGGCGCTGCCCGGGTCCATGTGGATCACCATCCGCTCGGCGTGCTCCTCGGGCAGGTGCAGCCAGGCGGGCAAGATCAGCAGCCGTTCCCCCACCGGATCGGCCTGCCAGTGCTGCTTCCAGCTGAGGCTCCAGTCCTCGTCGGGCTGCAGCACCCAGTGGGCCTCCGGCAGGGCCAGGCCAAAGGGCTCGCCGAGGGGTTCCAGGGCCCGTAGGAGTTCCGTCCGCTGGGCCTCGGGCCAGTCGGCCTCCGGCAGCCAGGCCAGCAACTCCCGCTGCTCGGGGGCTTCCGGCCGATGCCGCACCGCCACCCGGGGGATGCCGAGCTGGGGCAGCTTCCAGAGCAGTGATTCCTCCAGCTCCGCCGCCAGGGGCATCTCCAGGCGCCACCAGGCCGGGCCCGGGGTGACCTTCAGCGACGGCTCACCGTTGTCCAACGATCCCTCCAGGGCCTGTGAGTCCCCGCTGCTGCTTGCCGGACCATCGGCGGCTGGCGTGGGGTTGGCCGCTTCCATCAGAGAGTGACCGGGTGGGCTTCCTGGATGCCGTTGATCTGGTGGATCGTGGCCAGGAGGCTGGGAGGAATGGGGTCGTCGAGGCTGAGCACCATCACGGCGTCGCCCCGCACGATGCGCCGGCCCACTTGCATCGAGGCGATGTTCACGTTGTGTTCGCCCAGCACCGAGCCCAGCTGGCCGATGATGCCGGGCATGTCGCGGTGGCGGGTGAACAGCATGTGGCGGCTGGGCGTCACGTTCACCGGGAACTCATCGATGGTGGTGATCCGCAGTTCGCCATCGGAGAACACCGCTCCGGTCACGCTGTGGCTGCCCTTGGCGCCGCGGCTGCTCAATTGCAGCGATCCACCAGCAAAATCGCGGCTGGCGTCGTCCTTCACCTCGAGCACATGAATGCCCCGTTCCTTGGCCTCCAGGCTGGCATTCACATAGTTGATGCTGTCGCCCAGGGCGGTCGAGAGCACCCCCTTCAGGGCCGCCACCACCAGGGGCTGGGCGGGGTGGGAGGCGAAATCACCTTGCAGCCGCACCTCCAGCTCGCTGATCTGGCCGCCCGCCAGCTGGCTGAGCAGCTGCCCCAGGGTTTCTGCCAGCTCCAGATGGGGCTTGAGCTGCTCCATCACCTCGGCGTTGAGGCCTGGGATATTCACGGCACTACGGGCCGGCAGGCCGAGCAGCACGTCGCGGATCTGCTCGGCCACATCGATGGCCACGTTCTCCTGCGCCTCCTCGGTGGAGGCGCCGAGGTGGGGGGTGAGGATCAGCCGCTCCTTCACGCTGCGCAGCGGTGAATCGGCCGCCAGGGGCTCCTTGGAGAACACATCAAGGGCGGCGCCGGCGATCACGCCCTGCTCCACCGCCGCGGCCAAGGCCGCCTCATCCACGATGCCGCCGCGGGCGCAGTTCACCAGCCGCGCCGTGGGTTTCATGGTGCGCAGGAGCTCCGCGTTCACCAGGTTCTCGGTTTCGGGGGTGCGGGGCAGGTGCAGGGTGACGTAGTCGGCCTCGGCGAAGAGCTGGGGCAGGCTCAGCAGCCGCACCTGAAGCTGCTGGGCCCGCTCCGGCGACACGAAGGGGTCGTAGGCGGCCACATCCATGCCCATGGCCCGGGCCACGCGGGCCACATGGGAGCCGATCTTGCCGAGGCCCACCACACCGAGCACTTTCTTGTAGAGCTCGTTGCCCACGTAGGTCTTGCGGTCCCAGCCGCCGGCCATGGTGCTGGCGTGGGCGTGGGGCACATGGCGCGAGAGGGCCAGCATCAGGGCCAGGGCCTGCTCGGCGGCGGCGATGGTGTTGCCCTCGGGTGAATTCACGACCAGCACGCCGCGGCGGGTGGCGGCCTTCACATCCACGTTGTCCACGCCCACCCCGGCGCGGCCGATGATGCGCAGCTTGCTGGCGGCCTCGATCACCTCCTCGGTGACCTGGGTGCCGGAGCGGATCATCAGGCCGTCGTAGTCGCCGATGATCGCCTTGAGCTCCTCGGGCGACAGACCGGTGCGCACATCCACCTGGGCAACCTGGGCGAGGATGTCGATCCCCGCTTGATCGATGGGATCGGAAACCAGAACCTTCGTCATGACCGGCACGTGATGGGGGCCCCGGGGGCGCATGGGAGAGCGGCGCCCCGGCGGGGCAGGCCGGAGGTGCAGTGTAGAGATCGGCTCGCGACGGGACTGGCGGATCCCGCCCCGATGGGCTCGGTTCGGGTGCACTTCGGTGCGGGTGAGCCCCGTCCAGGCGGGCCTCGGATGCGAGCCTGAGGGAAAGCAAGAGAGGAAGGCGTGGCCCTGAGCGTGGTGGTGGTGCTGGAGGACCGCAAGCGGCTGGAGGCCCTGCGTCAGAAGCTGGCGGCTCAGGATCCACCGCCTCTGGCGGTGGTGGCGATCGGCAGCGGTGAAACCGAGCTGGCCAGCGTGGAGCGGCTCGATCCGGCCGCGGGCCGCCGTCAGCGGCAGAAAACCATGATGCGCTGGCTGTTGCCCTTCGGTTTTATGGCGGGGCTCACCTTTACCCAGATCACCGATCTGCAGACCTTTTCCGCCCTGGGCTCCTGGGCTGAACCCCTGATCGGCGGTCTGCTGGGCCTGGGGTCGGGCTGGATGGGCAGCTTCGCCGCCGCCGCCAGCGTGACCTCCGAAGAGGACGATCGGATTCGCATCCTCCGCAACAGGCTGGAGGAGGGCAACTGGCTGCTCCTGATCGATCCGGCCCCTGGCAGAGAGCCCCCCTGGGGCCTGATTCAGCAGGCGCGGCCCAAGGCGGTGGTGCGGCTCGGTGAGAGCTGATCGGCCGGCCTGGATGGACTCCCACCCTGATCCGCTGGAGGGCAGCTCCCGGTCCAGCGATCTGCAGCCCGTGCTGGCGGCGGCCGAACGCTGTCTCCGCACCTGGGAGCCGGCCTGGACCGGCTTCCTCGATGGAGCCTTGCGGGAGGAGGCCGAGGCCCACCTGGGCAGCCTCAGCGACCTGCGCCTTGATCATGCCGGTGGCCATGGTGGCGCCGAGCGCTGCCGGCTGCTGCTCCAGCGCAGCGAGGCGGCCCTGCCCCTGGATCAGGTGGCCGCCGATTTCGCCGGCCTGGAGATCGCCGGCAACTTTTTGTTTGACCCCGCCGAGTCGGCCGATTTCCGCACCGCTCTGCTCGCCGCCGGCGCACTCCCCGAGGAGCTGGGCGATCTGTGGGTCCGCGGCGATCGGGGTGCCCAGGCGATCACGGCCCAGGCCCTGGCCGCCCGCTTGCATGGTCAGGGGGGCCTGGTGCGCACGGTGGAGGTGCGCTTCGAGGCCCGCCCCCTGGCGGAGCTGCAGCTGCCGCCGCGGCGGGTCGCCCGCAGTCTCACCACGGTGGAGGCCTCCACCCGGCTGGATGCGGTGGCCTCGGCCGGCTTCGGCCTCTCCCGCAGTCGCCTGGCGGCCCTGATCCGCCAAGGGGCGGTGCGGATCGACTGGCGGGTGGTCACCAGTCCGAGCCGGGAGCTGCGCAGCGGTGAGCGGGTGCAGCTGGAGGGGCGCGGCGAGCTGCAGATCGAGGCGGTGGAGATCACCAAGCGGGATCGCTACCGAATCCGTTTGTTGCGATCCTGAGCCGCCGGCTGAGCCCGCGCCCACCCCAGGCATAGGAGGGCTGAGCCGGTGAAACGGGCGGGGCTGCTAAGTTCTGATGACCGAATTCGGTGGGGTACCTCAACCCATTCGATACACCGGTGTGGAGGGCAGGTCCATCGACCGCCAACTTCCACTTCCCCCGGAACGCTGTTCCGGAATCGGCAGGGCGATTAGCTCAGAGGTAGAGCACTACCTTGACACGGTAGGAGTCACTGGTTCGATTCCAGTATCGCCCATTCATTGTTGATGTAGGCCTCTGCGGTCATCGCAACGCCAGCCTCGCTACCAACTGGTGTTTTCAACGGCATGGGTTGGCTGGCTTTCCGACACCATCGGGATTCGTCCTTCCAGTCCCCGCGGTTCGCCAAGCCCCTCGCCCCGTAGCCTGCGGATCCGACCGGTAGGACTTTCGATGGCCACCCCCGAACGGCAAGGCACGGTGGTGGTGGGTCTGGGTCGGTCCGGAATCGGAGCCGCGCGCCTACTGCGGGCTCTTGGTGAACCGGTGCGCCTTGCGGAAAGCAGCAGCGGCGGCGCCTTGGCTGACCAGGCCGCGGTCGTAGCGGCGGAGGGCATCCCCGTGGAACTGGGCCTGCCCCTCGATGCCGACCGCTTCGATGCCCTCACCCCGCCGCCCGCCACCGTGGTGGTGAGCCCCGGCATCCGCTTCGACCATCCGGCCCTGGAGGCCTTGCGGGCCCGGGGGGTGGCCGTGCAGGGGGAGTTGGTGGCGGCCTGGAGGGCCGGCAGGGCCGTGCCCTGGATCGGCATCACCGGCACCAATGGCAAGACCACCGTGACCCATCTGGTGCATCACCTCCTGGTGGCCGGTGGGCTGGATGCTCCCCTCTGCGGCAACGTGGGCACCTCCGCCGCCGACGTGGTGCGCCAGCGGATCGTTGCTGGCCGGGCCGCCAGCGGCGTTTCGCCTTCGGGCGCTTCGGCCTTGGGCGCTTCACGTTCGGATGCTTCGCTCGCGGGCGGGTCTACCGCCGGGAACCTGGCTCTTCCCGACTGGCTTGTGGTGGAGCTGAGCAGCTATCAGATCGAGGCCGCCCCCGAATTGGCGCCGGCCATCGGCATCTGGACCACCCTGACCCCCGACCATCTGGAGCGCCACGGCACCCTCAAGGCCTACCGGGCGATCAAGCGCCAGCTGCTCGAGCAGTCGGGCCTGCGCATCCTCAATGCCGACGATCCCGATCTGCGCAGCCGCGCCGCCAGCTGGGACCAGGCCCGCTGGATCACCGCCGGGCCGCGACAGGCCGCCCTCGATGCCGGCATCGATCCTCACCTGTGGATCGAGGCAGGTGAGGTGTGGAATGCCGAGGGTCCGCTGTTTCCCGCCGCCGCCCTGGCCATGCCGGGCGACCACAACCGCCAGAACCTGTTGATGGCCACGGCCACCGCCCTGGCCGCCGGCCTCACCCCCGCCGTGATCGAGGCGGCCTGCCGCTCCTTCCCCGGCGTGCCCCACCGGCTCGAGCGCATCCGCCTCCACCAAGGCATCGCCTGGTTCAACGACAGCAAGGCCACCAACTACGACGCCGCCGAAGTGGCGCTCCGCGCCCTTGACGGTCCGCTCGTGGTGATAGCTGGCGGCCAGTCGAAGCAGGGCGATGCGGGCGGCTGGATCGCCCAATTGCACCGCCAGGCCGCGGCGGTGATTCTCTATGGCGCCGCCCGCCAGGAGTTCGCCGGCCTGCTGGCGGCTGGTGGCTACGGCGGTCGGGTGGAGAGCGTGGAAGGGCTCGACCAGGCGGTGCCGCTGGCCCAGGGGCTGGCGGCGGAGGGAGCCTGCCCAGCCGTGCTGCTCTCGCCGGCCTGCGCCAGCTTCGATCAGTACAGCGATTTTGAGGCCCGAGGCCACCACTTCCGCCGCCTGGTTCTGGCACTCTGAGGCAGCGAATCCGGCGCGCCGCGTCAGTCCCGATGGCCCACTGGTTGATGAAGAGCGAGCCGGAGGTCTACGGCATCGCCCATCTGGAGGCGGAGGGCACCACGCTCTGGGATGGCATCCGCAACTACCAGGCCCGCAACTTCATGCGCGCGATGACGGTCGGCGACCGCGCCTTCTTTTATCACTCCAATGCCACTCCTCCGGGGATCGTGGGGCTGATGGAGGTGGTGGAGACGGGCCTGATCGATCCGAGTCAGTTTGATCCCCGCTCCAAGTATTTCGACCCCAAAGCCAGCGCCGAGGCACCCCGCTGGGACTGTGTGCGGCTGCAGTACGGGCGCACGTTCGCGCGGCTGCTGAGCCTTGAGGAACTGCGCGAGCAGTTCGATGCCGAAAGCCTGCCGGTTGTGCGCCGCGGCAACCGCCTCTCGATCCTGCCGGTGGAGGAGTCCAGCGCCCTACGGATCTACGCCCTGCTCGGCGAGACCCCCTGAGGGCAGCCCTGGCTGCGGCAGCGGCGTCTTAGGCGGCGTGGCGCCGGAACCCGTCGCGCCGGTCGCTGGCCCAGGGGCGCTCGGCCCCGGGGGCGCCCCGCCGCGGCAACGGTGTGGGGCCGCTTTGTTCGTGGCTCTCCGGCAGAGGATCGAAGCCCGCGGAGCCGGGGAAGAGGTTGGCCAGGTAACAGCGGGTTACGCCCCGGTTCTGCACGCCGTTCTGCACCAAAAATCCCGCCAGAGCGGCCTGAAAGAGGCGGTATTGGTCCCAGTTGGGATGGCGTTCGATGAACTGGCCCATGGCCCGCAGCAGCTGCTCCGGCACCTCGGCCCGCAGGCTGACCGTTCCGCCTCCAGCGGCTCCCTCTGGCGAACCCTCCCCGTCCGCGCCATCGTCGTCACCCCGTCGCCAGTCCTGTGCCATCGCCGGAACGTTCCCTGCTCATAGACACCAGTTCCCCACACCCCGGGGGGGCCGTCAAATCCTCCGCTGCGGCGGCTCAATCCGCCGTCCCAAGCTGAGATCTCAGGCGGGATCGGCGTTCTGCCTGGCCCTGGCAGCGCCTCCGGCCGGGCGGCTCCCCAGGCCGGCCCCGTCAAGGGTGGAAAGCGGCCGTCAAGGCCTTCTCCCCGGACCCCCGGTTCCAGGGGGCCCGGCTGGGGAAAAACGGGGAAAAGGCGGCCTCCGGTGCGGAATCGGGCAGGAAAACGGGCCTGATCAGCATTGCTGATCAGAGCCTGCTGGCGCAGGGGTCTCAGGCAGCGATGCAACCGCCCTGGGGGGGTGCGTCTTCGGCTTCCTTAGGCGTGCAGGTCTGGAGGGCGGCGGCCAGGGCAACGCTGGCTTCCCCTCCCCAGCTCCCCTCCACCCCCCGCCGTCCGGGGGCGGGCGTGAGCACGAAGCGCAGGCACCAGTGGTTGCGGTCGCCGTCAAGGCAGAGCCAGAGATCGCCCCCCTCGCAGGCCAACTCCATGGCCAGCTCGATGGCCTCCTCGGCCATCAGGGTGTCGACGAGGGCCCGGTGCTGCTCCAGCAAAGTTTCCACCCCTCGCCGCAGCGCCAGCGCCTCTGCCAGGGTGAGTTCAGCGGCCCAGGCTCCGGTTGCGGGGTCCCCGCCGCCGATCAGCACGCCAAAATGCTGGCGATCGGAGTCGACCACCAGCCGCCAGCCTGAACCTTCCCGGACCTCCATGGGCCCCGCCGCCCTCAGCCGGAGAGCAGATCCGGTTGGTCTTGCTCATCGGAGAGCTCGATGATGGCTCGCTGCACCGGCTTGATCATCGAGTCGTCGAGCAGTCCGTCGAAATCATCAAAGCGCCGCTGCTTGGCCCGGAAGGCGATTCGCACCGTGGTGAGGTAGCGATTGTTGGAGTAGCGGATCAGGCTCTCGGCACGCTGGGCCAGATCCTTCGGATTCACGGTCGGGCTGCTGGGCATGCGCAAGAGTTCCAGTGGTCACGGCCTTCCGCCACCCTAGGGCAGCACAGGTGCCCTTCCTCCCCCATGCCGGGAACGCTCGCCATCGACCTGGGCAGCACCACCACCGTGGTGGCCTGGCAGGACGGCACCTCCAGCCCGCCGCGCCTGCTGGCGCTCGCCCCCTATGCCCTCGACGATCCCGCCGTGGTGCCCAGCCTGATCTGGCTCACCGGCCCCGAGGGCGCGGTGGGGGCTTTGGTGGGCCGGCAGGTGCTGGATGCGGGCCTGGCCGATGGCGAGGGACCGGGCCTGCTGCGGGATTTCAAGCGGCGAATCGGCACGTCCCACGAGCCCCAGTCGGCGAGCCCTGATGCCGCCGCCCAACAACCCTGGCTGACGCCCGAGGCCGCCGGAGCCCTGCTGCTGCACCGGCTCTGGCGGGCCCTGCCCCCCGGGGTGGAGCCGGACCGGCTTGTACTCACCGCCCCGATCGAGGCCTACCGCAGCTACCGCCAGTGGCTGCGGGAGGTGTGCGGCTCGTTCGCGGTGCCCGAGCTGGCCCTGGTGGACGAACCCACCGCCGCCGCGATCGGCGCCGGGCTCCCCCCCGGCAGTCGCGTGCTGGTGGTGGACTTTGGGGGCGGCACCCTCGATCTGTCCCTGGTGCAGCTGGAGGGGGGGGAGGGAAGGGCCGCCCCCATCGCCCAGCTGCTCCGCTTCGCCGGCCGCGATCTCGAGGCCAGCGGCCAGGCGCTGCGTTGTGCCAGGGTCCTGGGCAAGGCCGGCCTCCGCCTCGGCGGTCGAGACATCGATCGCTGGGTCGCCTCCGAACTCGTCCCCGACGCCGGGCCCGACGGTGAGTTGCTGCGGACGGCCGAGGCGCTCAAGTGCCAATTGAGCGAAGTGGAGGAGGCCGTGCGGCTCTGGAGTCCGGCGGGTCTGCTGGCCCGGGAGCTGAGGTTCAGCCGCCGGCGCTTCGAGGCCCTGCTGGAGGAGCGGGGGCTTCTCGCGCAGCTCGACACCCTGCTGGAGGCCGTCTGGGCCGGGGCCCGGCGGGAGGGGTTGGCCCGGGATGCCGCCATCGACGCCGTGCTGCCGGTGGGGGGGAGCAGCCGCATCCCCCTGATCCGCCGCTGGCTCCAGGAGCGGTGCCCCGGGGTGCCCCTGCGGGGTGAGCGGCCGGTCGAAGCCGTGGCCCTCGGCGCCCTCGCCCTCACCCCGGGGGTGAGGCTGCGGGATGTGCTCGGCCGCGGCGTTTCCCTGCGCTGCTGGGACCGCCGCAGCGGCGCCCATCGCTGGCATCCCCTGTTTGTGGCTGGCCAGGGCTGGCCCACCACCGACCGCCTCGAGATCGTGCTGGCCTGCAGCCACGATGGCCAGGGGGCGATCGAACTGGTGCTGGGGGAACCGCTCGGGGAGGCGCGCTCCGAGGTGGTGTTCCGCGATGGGGTGCCCCAGCTGCGGCGGCGGCCCGCCGGCGAGGCGGCGGTGGCTCCCTGGCGGCAGGCCCCGGCCCCGCTGCCGCTGCTACCGCCGGGCCAGGCCGGCCAGGACCGGCTTCGCCTCTACTTCTCCATCGATGCCGAGGCCCGGCTGTGGCTGGAGGGGGAGGATCTGGTGAGCGAAGCGCCCCTGGAGCTGCGGTGCCTGGGGCCGGTGTGTTGAGCGACCACTGGGACCAGACCTGGCGGGCCGGACTGCATACAACTAAGTGGATTCCTACCCATACCCCTTGGCCCGCCGGCCCCGCTTACCCCTCGTCTGGCTGGCCATCACCCTGGGAACGGTTGCCGCGGGGATCGGCTTCATGTACTGGTGGGAGCGCCAGCTTCCCGCCCGGGTGGCGGACGCCGCTGCCCGGGGCCAGCTCGATGCCTGTCTGCGCTACAGCGATCAGCTCGATGCCCTCAGCTGGCTTCCCGGCCGTTCCTCCCTCGATCAGGGCCGCTGCCGGCGTGAGAAGGCTTCCCAGCTGTGGCAGCAGGGGCGCTGGGCCGCGGCCCTCGGCCTACAGCGGCAGCTGCTCAATTCCCCCGCCGGTGGCCGGGGAGACCGGCAGCGCCTCGAGGACTGGCAGTCGTACCTGCACCGCATGGCCCTGACCCGCTTCCGCGACGGTGACCTCGACGCTGCCCTGGCCGCCCTGGCTCCGATGGGTGAGAAGCATCGCTCCGATGGCACGGCGGTTGGGGATCAGCTGAGGCTGAACTGGAACCGCAACCGGCTGGAGTGGGAGCGGGCCTCGAGGCTTGTGAGCCAGGCCCGCTGGTGGGAGGCCCTTGACAGCCTGCACCGGATCGATCACCCCTGGTGGCAACGACGGGCCAAGGCCCTTAACGCCAGGGTGGAGGAGGGCCTGCTGCATCTCAAGGGCCAGGAGCGTGAACACGATGGCCACGGCGAGCTCCCCCGCTCGGTGCCCGTGGCCCAGCTCGATGCCGAGGTGGGCCGACGCATCGCCGCCGGAATGGACGAATGGAAGGCCTTTCAGGCCGGTTGCCAAGCCCTCGGTGGCCGTGTGGTGGAGGCCGGTCCCGAAACGGCCTGCCAGCGCTGACGCGGCCATGACAGGATTGGCCCCGATGCCGGAACGCAACATCATGCAGCCAGGAGATCGGGTCAGGGTCTGCAGCAGCGTGGTGGTTTACACCCATCCCACCCACCGGGGCTCCGCCTTCGATCTCGAGGGGCAGGAGGGGGAGGTGCTGCAGGTGCTCAACGATTGGAAAGGCCGGCCGATCAGCCCCACCCTGCCTGTGGTGGTGGCCTTCGGGAAGTTCCGGGCCCACTTTCGCGATGATGAGATCACCCGGATCTGAGATCTGAGGGCTCGGTTCCGGGTTAGGAGCGCAGCAGGTACACCCCTTCCTCCCCGTCGATCGACCGCAGGCACAGTTCGATCGTTTCCTGCCGAGTGGTGGGCACCACCCGGCCGCAAAAGTCGGGCTGAATGGGCAGTTCCCTGTGGCCCCGGTCCACCATGGCCAGGAGCTGTACCCGCGTCGGGCGCCCCCAGGTGTGCAGGGCCTCCAGGGCCGCCCGCACGGTTCGCCCGGTGAAGATCACATCGTCCACCAACACCACGTGACGGCCATCGACCGAGGCCGGTAACTGGGTGGCCTCGGCGAGTCGGGTGCCGATGCGCTCGAGATCATCCCGGTGGAAGGTGGGATCGATGCTGCCGTGTTCGATCGGATGGCCGCTCAGGCCCTTCAGCCGGCCCGCCAGCACCCGAGCCAAGGCCACGCCCCGGGTGGGAATGCCCAGCAGCAAGAGCGAGCGGCTGTCGCTGGCGCTCTCCAGGACCTGGGAGGCGAGCCGATCGAGGGTGCGTCCCAGTTCTGATTCTGAGAGCAGTTCGAGCCTCACCTGGCGGTCGGGCTCCGGTTCCTGGCCTGGGGTCTCTGGGAACACGGAGCGGGTCATGGGGCCGGTCGGACCGGGCGGGAGCCAGGAACTTTGTAATGAAGGAACTCTAAGTGGGCTCGTCCGATGGACCCGCTTCTTCCCCTCGTTGCTTCCGTCGGCTGGGACCAGCCTGTGGCCAAAGGCTGACCTGAGATCACCCATCGATGGGTCTTTTTAGGCACGGCTGTAGGTTTGTTCTGGCACACCGTTGATGCCTCTGGCCGATCGGGTGAACGCAGCGTCCTCGTCCCATTCTTCAACTCTTGGCAAGGGCCCGGCCAATGGTCTGAGGGCCACTGCCGAGCTTCCTCCTCTGGCTGATCCATCCCCTGTGGCCCCAGTGGTGCTTGCAATCCTCGATGGCTGGGGCTATCGCCACGAAGTCGACCATAACGCCATCCGCAATGCCACCACTCCGGTGATGGATGCCCTCTGGCATGCGTATCCCCACACCCTGATTGAGGCCAGCGGCGCTGCCGTTGGCCTGCCCGACGACCAGATGGGCAATTCCGAGGTGGGGCACCTCACGATCGGCTCAGGCCGCATTATCCGCCAAGAATTGGTGCGCATCGGCCAGGCCGTTCGCAACGGCAGCATCGCCGCCAATCCTGCCCTCAATGACCTGGCCGACACCCTTCTGGCGGATGGGGGCACCCTTCACTTGATTGGCCTCTGTTCCGATGGCGGTGTCCACAGCCATATCGACCACCTAGGCGGGCTGCTGCGCTGGGCCGCAGGCCGGGGGCTCACCGACGTGTGTGTCCATGTCGTGACCGACGGCCGAGACACCGCCACCAACAGCGCTACCCGTTTCCTATCCACGATCGAGCGTCAGATTGCCGAGGCCGGCGTCGGCCGGATCGCCACCCTCTGCGGCCGCTACTGGGCCATGGACCGCGACAACCGTTGGGATCGCACCGAGAAGGCCTATCGCCTCCTTACTGAGGAGAATCCGCTCAACAGCTTGACTCCCGCAGAAATTCTTGAGGCCTCCTACGCCGCCGGCATCACCGATGAATTTCTGGAGCCGGTGCGTCTGGCGCCGGGGCTGATCAGCGCGGGCGATGGGCTGGTGTGCTTCAACTTCCGCCCCGACCGGGTGCGTCAGCTCGTGCGGGCCCTGGTGCTGGAGCCATTTCAAGGATTCGAACGGCATCGCATCGAGCCGCTGCACTTGGTCACCTTCACCCAGTACGAGAAAGGGCTTCCCGTGGCCGTGGCCTTCCCTCCCGAGTCCCTCGATGGCTTGCTTGGTCAGGTGATCTCCGACAATGGTCTGCGCCAGTTCCGCACCGCCGAGACCGAGAAGTATCCCCATGTCACCTATTTCATGAATGGGGGCATCGAGCAGGCCTTCCCCGGTGAGGATCGTCACCTGGTGCCCTCGCCACGGGTGGCCACCTACGACCAGGCTCCGGCGATGTCGGCCGAGACCCTCACTGACAGCTGTGTTGCGGCCATCAAGAAGGGGATCTACTCCCTAGTGGTGATCAATTACGCCAACCCCGACATGGTGGGCCATACCGGGCTGATGGAGGCCACCACCCAGGCGATCGCCACCGTGGATTGCTGTGTCGGCCGGCTGGTGGAGGCCACCAATCGGATGGGTGGCACCCTGCTGATCACCGCCGACCATGGCAACGCCGAGCTGATGCAGGGCCCCGACGGCCGTCCCTGGACAGCCCACACCACCAACCCTGTGCCGGTGATTCTGGTGGAGGGTGAAAAGCGCAAGCTTCCTGGCCACGGCACCGATGTCCACCTGCGCGAGCATGGAGGTCTGGCCGACATCGCGCCTACCCTGCTGTCCATCCTCGGTCTGCCGAAGCCGGAACGCATGACCGGCGAATCCCTGATCCTGCCGGCTGGAGCCTCAACGGTGGCAACGAGCCCCGTGTCCCGCACTTTGCGGGTCTGATCCGGATCCCGTCCCCAACCTGTCCCACCATCACCCCCCGATCCAGTCCCCATGCTGAAGACAGCGATCTCCTACCTCTGGATGATCAGCGCCGTACTGCTGATCGTGAGCGTTCTGCTCCACAGCCCCAAGGGGGATGGCATGGGGGGGCTGGCCTCCAGCGGCGGCTCGATGTTCACCAGTGCCCGCAGCGCCGAGGAGACCCTCAACCGGATCACCTGGACCCTGCTGGGGCTGTTTCTAGGGCTGGCCGTGATGCTGAGTGCCGGATGGCTGGGTTAGGTGATGGTGGGCCGCTGAGGCGCCGCGATCTCCTGCGGCAACTGGCCGCTGGCCTTCCCCTCCAGGCCCTGGGGGCCGGTGTCCTGTCCTGGCCGGGCCGCGCTGCCGCGGCATCCCCGGCCACCGATCCCCGTTGGCGGCTCGATCAGGCCGAGTGGAAACGGCGGCTTTCTCCGGCAGCCTTCGCGGTGCTGCGCCAGGAGGGAACGGAGCGTCCGTTCAGCAGTCCCCTCGAGCACGAGAAAAGACGGGGTACCTTCCTATGCGCAGGGTGCCGGCTGCCGCTGTTTTCCTCCACGGCCAAGTTCGACAGCGGCACCGGCTGGCCCAGTTTCTGGCAGCCCCTGAAGGATGCGGTGGTCACCAAGCTTGATTTCAAGCTGATCGTGCCCCGCAGTGAGTATCACTGCCGCCGCTGCGGCGGACATCAGGGCCATGTCTTTGGGGATGGTCCGCCACCCACGGGCAAGCGTTACTGCAATAACGGGGTCGCCCTGGTGTTCCTGCCGGGCTGAAGGGGCTGTGGCTTGTCGGGGCGCCATCCCGCCGGGTTACGGAAGCTATCGAATCCTTCGGGCCGGTGGCTTCCCTGTTCCGATCTCGGTACGGTGTTTGCACTCAGTCAGCTGGCGCTGCAATGGGCAGTCCGATCAGCCGCGAAACCTTTCTGGCGCGCGCCCGGGCCCGGTTTGCAGATCAGTATGACTATTCCACCATCGTCTACAAGAGCTACAAGACTCCGGTGGGCATCCGCTGCCGCCTCCATCCGGTGAAGTTGATTTCGATCACCCCGGAGAAGCACCTGCAGACCACCGGCGGTTGCAAGTTCTGTCTGCGCCAGAACCGGATCCGCATGTTGGAGCGGGAACTGCTGCGCGAGGCCGTGGACCGCCCTGAGCCCTTGATGCCGCGCCTGGATGCCAGCCTCGCTGAGCAGCTCGGAAGCTGGGGACCTTGCAGAGGTCCGGCCTAGGACATTGCTGATCAACGTCGCTGGCTTCCAGCCTTAGAGGTCAAAGGCTGGCCTGATCAAGAATTCAATCTGCCGCGCATATGCCGTGCTCTGCGCGTGATTGCCTCACCTTTCACCACTCTGACGCCAGATGTGGCGCTGCTACTGCAGAACAGAACCTAGATGACGCCAATTAATTCAATAATTGCATCGGCCTATGCGCAGTCACTTCACCTATTGCAGTTCTCGCATTTTATTCGGGCTCCGTTAGTTGGGATTCGGCTTGACTCTTCTGTGAATTAGATGGGAAAGTGAACTGCGCTTTTATCGCTGCATGTACTCGGCATCCCGCAACACATCACCGGTTTTTCGTAGCACTCCTGACCTTGTTGCGCCTGCGGTCATGGCCCCATCGCCCGGATCGCTGGCGGTGCACCACGGATCAGCGGTGCAGCCCGCATTCCGCTCGCCGCGTCGGGTCACCATCACGCTGCCTTGGGCCACGTTCGTGGAGCTGCAGGTCAGGGCTGATGGGGAGGGTCGATCCCTGAGCAACCTGGCGGCCTTTCTGTTGGAATCTGGCCTCAAGGGCCCTGCGGCCGCAGCGAGCCGAAAGCCCGGCTGATCGCACAGCAAAAAAATGGAGGGGCTGTAGCCCCTCCACTGGATCCAGCGCCGACGGGCATAGCCCGCCGAGCCTTGGATGCGATCGCGATCAGTAGTCGAAGTCGCCGCCGCCCATGCCGCCGCCGGCGGGGGCCGCTTCCTTCTTCTCGGGCAGATCGGCCACGATGCACTCGGTGGTGAGCACCATGCCAGCGATCGAGGCGGCGTTCTGCAGGCCGGAGCGGGTCACCTTGGCGGGATCCACGATGCCGGCGGCCAGCATGTCCACGTACTCGCCGGTGGCGGCGTTGTAGCCCTCGTTGAAGGGCTTGTTGCGCACGTGCTCGGCCACGACGGCGCCATTGGCACCGGCGTTCTCAGCGATCCGCTTGAGAGGAGCGGTGAGGCTGGTCGCCACGATCTGGGCGCCGATCAGCTCCTCGCCGGAGAGATTGGCGGCCGCCCACTCCTCCAGGGCAGGACCGAGGTGAGCCAGGGTGGTGCCGCCGCCTGGAACGATGCCTTCCTCAACGGCCGCCTTGGTGGCGTTGATGGCATCTTCCAGGCGCAGCTTCTTGTCCTTCATCTCGGTCTCGGTGGCGGCGCCCACCTTGACGACGGCCACGCCGCCGCTCAGCTTGGCGAGACGCTCCTGCAGCTTCTCCTTGTCGTAGGAGGAATCGGTTTCCTCGATCTGCTTGCGGATCTGCTCCACCCGGGCCTTCACCGCCGCCTCGTTGCCTTCGGCCACGATGGTGGTGGTGTCCTTATTGATCGTGATCCGGCGGGCGGTGCCCAGGGAATCGATCTTGGCGTTTTCCAGCTTGAGGCCGGCGTCCTCGGTGATCAGCTGACCGTTGGTGAGAACGGCGATGTCCTCGAGCATGGCCTTGCGGCGATCACCGAAGCCAGGGGCCTTGACGGCCGCCACGTTGAGCACGCCGCGGAGGCGGTTCACCACCAGGGTGGCGAGGGCTTCCTTCTCGATGTCCTCGGCGATGATCAGCAGGGGACGGCCGGTGCGGGCGATCTGCTCAAGAACAGGCACCAGGTCTTGAACCAGGGCGATCTTCTTGTCGGTGATCAGGATGTAGGGCTCTTCAAGCACCGCCTCCATCCGCTCGGTGTCGGTGGCGAAGTAGGGGGAGATGTAGCCCTTATCGAAGCGCATGCCCTCGGTGACCTCCAGCTCGGTGGTCATCGACTTCCCTTCTTCGAGGGAGATCACACCCTCCTTGCCCACCTTGTCCATGGCGTCGGCGATCATGCGGCCCACCTCTTCGTCGTTGCCGGCGGAGATGGTGCCC
>Ga0209299_1000900_pt1 | contig 16681 bp, 21 predicted proteins | sample S_140806_MF_Meta_FD_187326 | JGI IMG/M metagenome (GOLD analysis project Ga0209299, IMG submission 187326) | Freshwater microbial communities from Lake Simoncouche, Canada to study carbon cycling - S_140806_MF_MetaG (SPAdes) (version 2) | ecosystem: Environmental > Aquatic > Freshwater > Lake ...
TGGTTGAATTCTATTTTAACTTTGGGTTTCTCTGCCCAAAATTTTGGTTCTAATTCAAGTGCTAGTTTAACATCACGCATTGATGTGTCCTTCGTACCCATATGCTGATAGAAACTCGTAGAGTTCTACAGAGTAATCTTTTAGATTTATTTTTTTAAGTTTGTCCCACTGATTTAATTTTTCTGCACAGGTTTTTCTTAATTGTTCTGCATCTGTGGGTGTTGGTACTTTTGCTAATCCAATAATGGATTCACATTCGTTTCTTATGCTAACATCTATCTTGTGCGGATCTTTTTGATTATTAAATTCTTTATTTTCTGTTTTAGGTAGTGTATTGAGTACTGCAGATACTTCTTCTATTACTTTTTGTTTAAGATTGTCTGGCAATAATTTGGCCTGTTGCCATAAAGGATTGACCAGCATACTATTATCAATTGGTATGCCTAACTGATAACACCATTTGATTAGACTTGCATAGGTTGGTAGACTTAATATACTCGGCACAGTTCTTATAGCTAGAGACATATTATTGGGTCTTTCTTTTTTTAATTTTTCTATATTGGACATAATATTTTTTATTCTCCCTGTTTGTCTAATGTAATCTCCAATTGGTTCTATGCTTTCTATACTGATACCTATTTCGGTCCTTTTAAATTTTTCTAATCTATCAAAATATTTTGTATAATCCACACTACCATTGATTGTAAAACTAAAATTAATATTTTTTGCTATGTCTTTTTCTACTAGGTAATTTAAAAGAAAATCAAATTTAGGTATAAATGCTACTTCGCCTCCTATTATGTGCATCACTCGAATAGAGCCTGGATGTCTTTCTAAATATCCCATAAAGTTTGCCCAGCCTGTAGGATCGTCTGACCAGTGATCAAAATTAGTATTTGGTTCTACCCATCCTAGCTCTTTCCATTCTCTTTGTAAAGGTGTACTGGCCCATGGATTGCACATTCTACAGGCAAAGTTGCATCGGTCTCCTAGATTAATATGTAGACTATGTACTGTAGTTTCGGTCAGTCCTTGATTGTTTTCACTATAGTGAAAACGAGATAGATTTGGACTCTGGTGATAACTCCTCTCAAATGAATCTAGGAATACTAGAGATTTCATATTTTCTTTTCTTCGAGGACTTTCATATCCTAACTCATCTTTGAGTTGACACATACGACACATAGCATCAGGTATTTCTCCTAATTTTTTCAATCTTGCTTCACGCATGCGAGAACTATTCCAATACTCTTCAATAGACATTTTCTTAATGTTCCACACTTGTCCTAAAGGAGTACCTATTATCTTGTCGTTTTGACAACCACAAAGATCGAAACTACCGTCGTTATTGATGTTCAGTTCGAACCATGGAATATTACAGAATATTTTGCTATTAGGCATTTTTGCCTATTTATTGTCCGCTTCTCTGCTGGTAACAACTTTGTCGGCCAATCCGTATGCCACTGCTTGTTCTGCAGTCATGAAGTTATCTCTCTCCATGTCAGCTCGTAATTTTTCTAATGGTTGGCCTGTGTGTTTTTCGTATACTCGAGTTAGCTCGTCTTTCCAACGTAATAGTTCGTTAGCTTGTATTTGTACATCTGTAGCTTGGCCCGATGCTCCACCTAGTGGTTGGTGTATCATGTGTCGAGCATGCGGCAGTATCAATCTTTTTCCCTTCGTTCCAGCTGATGCTAATAATGATCCCATCGAGCAGGCTTGCCCCATAACGATAGTTTGGACATCACATCGAATATACTGCATGGTATCGTAGATGGCCATACCTGCTGTGACTAATCCGCCTGGTGAGTTAATATAAATGGTTATATCTCGATCCGGTGCTTGTGATTCACAAAATAATAATTGAGCACAAATTATAGATGCTGAATGCTCTTCGATTGGGCCTTCTAATACAATAATTCTGTCTTTCAGTAATCTACTGAATATGTCGTAACTGCGCTCGCCTTTAGATGTTTGTTCTATTACTACTGGTATTAATGGCATATGTGAATAATTTTAGCACGGTAATAAAAAATTGTCAATATATCTTATTTTGTATTTGTATTTTTAAATAATTTAAATATTCCATAGATTAGTAAAGATGATAATATTATTAAAATTATAGCACTGATCGGACGATCAATAAATGGTTTCCAAGAACCGTGCGAGAGTATCATTTGTCTTCTAAAATATGTTTCTAACATTGGTCCTAATACCAATCCTAACATTAACGGTGCAGGTTCAAGTTTAGACCAAATAAAAAATAATCCTAACAATCCAAAGAATACAGCAATATAAACATCGTTAATATTATTTTTTATAGAATACACACCGACTACACATAAAACTAATATTATCGGGTACAATATATGTTTTGATATACGAATAATTCTGACCCATATAGACACTAAAGGTATGTTAAGTAGTAAAAGAAATAAATTACCAATAATCATGCTAGTTGTAATTCCCCAAAATATTTCAGGTTGTTGTATCATAAGGTTTGGTCCCGGATGTACTCCGTTGATGATTAATGCTCCTAGCATCAAAGCCATAACACTGTTTTCTGGAATGCCTAACATTAATAAAGGAATAAACCCTGTTTGAGCACATGCATTATTTGCTGCTTCTGGTGCAGCAACTCCTTCTATTGCTCCCGATCCTAGTTTGGCCTTTTTGTTAAAACGTTTTTCATACATATAAGCAGCAAAAGTACTAGACGATGCTCCTCCCCCAGGCATCAATCCAATCATAGATCCTATTGCAGTTCCACGTAGGCTGCTTGGTATAATTCTTTTTAAGTCTAACCAAGTGGGCCACATTTTAATCTGTCCTTTATATGCTTGTTGTTTTTTATTATCTATTAAATTTTTTATGCTTTCTGCAATTCCAAAAAGACCAACTGTTACGACAACGAATCCTATACCGTCTAATAAATCTGGAGTATTAAATGTAAATCGTTCGGTGCCGGTATTAGGATCGCTGCCAATTGTTCCTATTAATATTCCAATACATGCCATGCCTAATCCTTTTATTATGTTTCCTTGTGTTAGCACACTAACTCCAACTAGTCCTAATAATATTAGGCTACAAAATTCAGCAGGACCAAATTTAAGTGCTAATTCACTAAATGGTATGCTAAAAAAAACTGCAAGAATAATAGTAACGATTCCAGCAATGAAACTTGCTATACCAGCAGTAAAAATTGCAAGACCGGCTTGTCCTTTTTGTGTCATACGATTACCGTCGATACAAGTCATTAGACTAGATATTTCTCCGGGGGTTTTTAATAAAATAGCTGTAGTAGATCCTCCGTATTGAGCTCCATAATAAATGCCTGCCAACATCACAATACTGGGTATTGGTCCTAACCCATAAGTTAATGGCAACAATAAACTAATCGTGGTTGTGGGGCCTAAGCCAGGTAATACTCCTATCAATGTTCCTATTAAACATCCTAATAAACATAGATATAGGTTGCTGGGTGTTAAAGAATTTTCAAAACCTAGTATTAAATAATTAATTACGTCCATTTTTAAATCTTAATATTATAACTATTAGTCCTAATATTATTAATACATACGAAAATAATGTAGGGAAAAAGCCTGAACCCATATTGGATAACATGCCAGTGTTATAATTAGAACTTAGATTTGCAAAAAATATTCCTATAATGATAAAAAATAATCCGCTTATAAAATCTTTCATTTTATTAATTTAATATTAAAAATTTCACTAGTAAATTACACAACTATTTCTATTAATCAAATTTACGCTTAATGTAATTTTTTACAGATTCTTCTACTTCTGGAGCTTCTATACCAGCATACAATAGACTTCTTTGTGTTGTGTGTCCTTGGTATAGAGCTTGATGTGTTGGGCAAAGCGGCGCTAAATTTTTTAAATTTACATTCATTTCATTTCCATCTACAGGAACGATGCTTACTATTTTTTCTTCTCCACAGTGACAACATTTGCGTTCAATCTGATCAACGTTGGGTTCGGCTATTCCTGTTAATCTAGGACCTTTTCGCCATTCTTCTAAATATTTGGCAATTTTTGCTAAAGTTTCTTCTGGTTGTCGACTATGAATATATCTATGATGTGTAGGACATAGCGGCACTATATTTTCTTCATTGTGGTCGAGTTCATCATAATTTAAATGATGAACATCAATTACACGATCTTCTCCACATACTACACAGGCACGACGATGATGTCTAAAATTTTGGTATCTAAATCCATTAATAAAATCTGTTAATTTCATTGTCTATTTTGAAACTCCTCTAATATTTCTTGGCTGGTTGCATTCTGAAATTTATTTTTTTTTAACCATTCGTATGCATTCGGCCATTGTTGTTGATTAATATATTTATTACGAGCTCTATTATAGGCAAAATATGCTTTTGCCATTTCAATCTCGGTATCTGAAATTTGAGGGAAATTCCAATGGCTCATGTTTTGTTTTGTTTGCACAGCTATTTTAACATAGACATGTTCCCAATAATAATTCAAACGACTTGTTATATTATGTTTTCTTTGCAATATAACATCTTCAATATCTTTTATTGCGTTTTGATTAATGTTTCTTTTTTTTTCCCAATACGGGCCAGAACGGTTACTTAATCCATGACTACATTGTAAACGTAAATGTCGTTCTTCTATTTCTTTACTACGTGCAAGATTAAACATATTCTTAAATTGCTTAAGATTAAATTTTTTGTTGCGATATGCTTGATATCCTTTTATAAAATCTTCCAAACTTTTGGTATGTTCACTAAATGTAGGTGCGTCCCATGGATCGATAAAACCAGCAGCCACTCCCATGAGAATACAGTTTTTATTCCAGGTTTTACTATAAAATCCTGGTTTCCATTTAATAAGTTTGCAATCTGCTAGTTGCGTTCCTTCGACTACTTGTTCAAGTCTCTTTTTAACTTTATCTGCATCAAACCAATCGGTATTGAATATATAACCATTACCTCGTCTATGATATAAATTAACTTGAAAACGCCAGCCATACTCTTCCCCGTGTGTTATAGTACCACAGGTCATTTCTTTATGAGGATCTGTGTATCGGCTTGGACATACATAAGCTGCATTGTTATTATTGGGTCGATCTTGCCAGCTGTTATTAATGACATGTTTGCCAATTACTCTATTAAATCCTGAACAATCAATATAAAGATCTGATGTAATTTTTTGTTGACTTTTTTCTAAAATTAATCCAACAATTTCTTTTTCTTGATTTAATTCAACATTAATTACTGTATCGACTAGATTTATTATTTTGCCGCGACTTTTTACTAATGATTTAAAAAAAGATACCCATTCTTCAGCATCTGTATGATAAGCGTACCCGTCATCCTGTCGAAGTATGTTTGTGTTATCTTGATTATAAGGAACAACTGGTTCTTTAACAAATAACGAGCTATCGCTACATTCTACAATTAAATCATTATAAGTTTTTTTATTGTTGCGATTAATAAACAACCATGCATCTAATATGCCAACATCGTCTTCTTTTTTGTTCCATGGTTCATAAAAATCTTTATATTCAAATTTATTATAAAAATTGGTAAGACTTTTAATTTTAATATTAAAAAATTTGCCTCCTGCTACTATTTCGTTGTCATTAAAAAATCCGTAATTTAATACTCCGTATTTGTATATTGCTCCGGTTTGACGCATCATAACATCGTCTGCTTCTAATCCTAAAAGATTTTTCCAGGCAAAAATACAATCAAAGCCTAAACTTTCTCCTACACGTAATCTGCTGATTGTTGGACTTTCAATAACAGTAATTTTTAAATCAGGACATCTGTATTGTAGAACTGCTGCTGTGTACCATCCTGCAAATCCTCCTCCGACAATAGTTACTGTATTAATCATAATTCATAAAAAGGACTGATCATCCCTACAAAATTTCCATTAGCTGAATGAAAACGAGTGTTAATCATACTACGTAATTTATTCATTCCTTCTGTGTGTTTCTTTTTTAATTCCGGTCTTTCTTCCAATATACCTCGATCGGTGCTGACAATACTATCTGTGCTCTTGGCACACTGAAAACGATCTATTTCCCAAGTTGGGTATATTAAACTTCTAACAATGTTTTCGTATGGATCTCGAGGAATTCCTGCTTTAGGCGGCCATAACATATATTCGTTTAATTGAGGGTGTTGTTCAAAATATTTTTTGATCATATGTGCTTGTTTTCTTAAAACAGCTTCTGCTTCCGGTGCCCAATAAAAATATTCTATAGTAGCGTTACCTACTACAGTACGTTCTGGAGTCATACCGTAGGCAACAACATCTAGAAAGATAAGGTAGTACTTGTTATCTCTAATAATAACCTTAGGTTTATCAATTCCTAAGATATAACCAACATTATTATGTTTGTAAATGCTGTCTATCATATCTATGCCATGACGTTGTTCAACAAATGGACAAAACATAAAATTTCTATCCTTGTACCAATCGTCTGCTAACATTAAGTTGGGATTTTCAAACCAATCATAAAAAGTAAGTTTAATTTCGGGATGATGTTCTGCTAACCATTGGAAATCTTTTTTGGCAGTAAATTCCCATTCTGCAGGCATATTAAAATCATAATTTAAATTTTCTTTTGTAGGGATATAATCTTTGCCCATACCTTTGATAGAAAATTTAGATACAATTTCGTCAATTTTAATTCCGTTTTGTAAAAATACATCAAGGATATTTTTACTATCACTGCCGCCACTGTAACCCAATATCAAATAATCATATTTTTCTCGCAATTGTTGAGCTCGTTTGATATACAATTCCCACAGCGACTCATGCGGTTCTTGTTTCCAATTAACACTATCAAATAATTCTTTATTAAAATTCCATTTGGGGTGAAGGCCTGTTTCTGTAGCTCGAAGTAGGGCTGGAACTTTGTGTTCAAAGTATTCTAACCCTACTTGATAGTATCCTAATTTATTGTTTCTCATTTAAAAATTTTAATAATCTTTTAATTTTTTCCTGTGATTGTTGCGGAGTTGTTGGAACTATATTATGGAAAGGAACAGTTTTATTAAAATATTCTTTCATAGCAGGACTAGACATAGTTTGTCTGATATTGCTGCTTAATCGTTCTACTTCAATATCACTAACATTTGCTCGAGCATAGATAATAGTCATGCTAGCAATATTTTCTATCTCTGGCCAGCGTTTAATTAAATTTTCGGTTTTGCTTTTGTCTCCGGATATGCTGGCGTGAGCGATTTCTTGTATGCCTTCAATGTTGCCTGTTTGTTTAATACTACCACCATCAATATACATGTTTAATGATCCGTCTTTTAAACTAACAATTGCTTCTTGGGGTGTTTTATATAATATCACTTGATATTTTACTCCTAATCGATCTAGAGGGTGCGAAAGTACTAAACTAGCAGTTAGTGTAGGAGCACCTATTATTACTGATTTATTTTCTCTGCGTGCTTTTTCTATTACTCCTGCAAAAGTATTAGGACCCGATGCTGGTGACAAAATAAAATGAGTTAATTTTAATACATCAGTTACGGGTTTTATTGTTGATAATGCTGGTGCTGTATCTTTATGATATACTTGATTAAAAACAATACCGTTGCCGCCACACATCAATGCTGATTCGGTACTTTGTATAAATTCTCTATGACCCATAATTTGATTGCTGCCTGGGTGATTTAAAAATGATACTGTTGTTTTGTGATCTTTGCCATAATTTTCAAATAACACTCTGCAGGTTATATCTGTGGTAGAACCCCCAGCAAATGGAATATAAATTGTGAGAGTGTTGGGTTGAGCTAATGATGAACTTGAGTAGAAAAATATTGATATTGCTATCAATGTTAATATTTTTTTAAACATAGAGACTCCTATAGTTAATTGTTTATTACAATGTTATATAATTTACTAGTAGGCTGTCAACTCTACATACGGTGCGGCGTTCTATACCTATTATGGTTAGTAAATGGATCTATCCAAAGCGTCACTGTTTTACCGACGTCGATTTATAAATCGGCGTTGTTTTAAATATTTATAATTAATAGAAATCAATACAAATAATATTGGAACTATCGTTCTTCGCCCCACCAAGTGTAGGTTTCGCCGTGTTTCCGGATCAAAGACCGTATCTCCTGTTCCCAGCGACGATTCCTCTGCTGGCTCTCTCGTTTCAGTCGTTGCCAATCTGCTGTGGTGATCAGCATGTCTCGAGTGACCAACATCTGCACCATCATGAGATGTTTCTGTGTGGGATAGGTCCAGATCTCACCGCGATGGAAGTTGCTCAGTATGGCCCAACCTCTGTAGCGACATCCTGTGGTGGTGAGATCCTTCCACTCAGGATCTATTTCGGGTTGGCTGATGTAGTGATACACAAACACTCGCTGACGATCTGTGAACCAGCGATCCAGACTGTGCTGTAGATGCACCGGTTGAAATTGCGGTTGTTTGCGTGCCATACAAATATTTACAGCCGCAGGACTGGGCTATTATATGGGCAGTGATTGCCACGTGGCAATCACTATGCAGTGCTGAGTCGATAACGATCAAACTATCAAGATAACAACAGTCGAAACATGCCAACGGAGTCAATGGTGACCAGCAGCAGATAGTTGACCAGCATGCCGAAGGATCGACGACTCCACGCTGCCCAGGCATACATGGCACAGCCTGCAATCCAGATTGGGTACAGCACCAGCCACGGCGGATCAGGCACTGTGATTGACATGGTGATGGAACAGCCAATGGATATCATCCACGCAGTCACTTCCACACAGAAGCGCAGTGGGTAGGAGCGATAGTCACTGCTGATCCAATCCCGAGTGGGTCGTAATAATTTAAACATGATTGTGTAGTTAGTGCAGGGTGACTGACCATCACCCTGTTGCGATTGATTACTTCTTCGCTGGTGCAGCAGGTGCGGCTGGTGCTGACACTGCTGGTTTAGCTGCTGGTGCAGTGGCCGCTTTCGGCTTCACAGCATAGTAGCCAATGATCACAACCAACGCTACTACCACTGCGATGGCTATGTTTCTGTATGTAAACAAGTTGTTCATTTCATTGTCTCCTTTGTTTGTGAGCATATTGTAGCACAACTGTTGTAGAATGCAACCTTTGGTAAAACTGCTGCTCAGTCCAGTATCACTGTGTGCAGCATTTGCTGCTGCTGAGCCTGCTGATGCTCGTGCAGTTGACGTGGTAGAGTTCCGCGAGTGAATGGAGGTATGCTCTTCTCTCGATTGGGATCGAACGGTGGCTGGTCCGGAAGTCCCAGAAAATCACGACGCAGATCAATCAGGAACACCAGTCGGCGATGATCTGTGAGATTGTGAGCCGAGTGTACCAGCTGATTGTCAAATCCCCACAGATCCGACCAGTCTATCTCGATGCCTTCTACCTCAAAGAATATGTCTCCAGGGGGCACTATCAGTGGCACGTGTATGCGCAGATACTCGTTGTCACGATTCTCTATGCCGGTATGACGAGTGATCACTGCCTGTCGTTCCAGCACTGAATAACCGGCACAGCCACATTGATCACCGAATCTCTCCAGCAGAGCACAGGCAGTGGGATAGCGAGCTCGAATTTTGGGCTCGCGAAAACGTTCTTTCAAGATACCAGCATCACTCCAGCGATACTGTAGTCCATCCATCTTCCATGCTTCCATGCGAGTGGTTAGGGCGGACGGGTCGGGCAGTGTGGGCAATTCGATGGGCACTCCGCGAGAGAATGCACCCGCGATGAAATCTGTGTGTCTAGCTAGAAACTCTGATCGCAAATTCGGCACATGATGCATGAGCTCGTCGGCCACTGCTATTTCAGATCTCAGCCATATTTTCTTTAAGTCTATCACAATTACAATTATACAGTAATTGCAATCTTAGAACAACTGTGGTAATTTACAGAGTGCTGTGCAGTGTTTTAAATACACACTGATAACACTATGTACTCTATCACTCTGGAACCCATCAAAGTGCTGCACACAGATCGCTACTCCACATGGCATTTCCGCTGTCACCCCATACCAGCAGACATTGTGGGCATGGAAGTGGAAGTGCGATCACAGCGACAGGGTCGAGTGGAAGATCATCAGATACAGCTACAGCTAGAGGATGAACCCGTGGGTGACAATCGAGCAGCACCGAACACAGGGGATTGTCATCGCTACGGGTCGCCCACTGACACTTGGGGTGCTCGAATCACTTTTGCAGACATCAATCGTTTAAATGTACTGACACAGTATCTGTGTTCTGTGGTGGAACCTGTGGGCTCAATCACTGTGGACACTGTGTCCTTGACTCTGCACTATCGTCCTTTTGGTGCTACTACTGTGGCCTGTTAAACAGCACTGTCATGAGCGAACAATCGGTGGAACGATCTGATTGTTTAAACAATCAGGCTCGGCTGTTTTTATTCTTTATATTTTTCACATGGAAGCTGGCTAGGAAAAATGTCACAAATAACATGAGAGTGATCACTGTGGGCACAATCAGCTGTGAGTTCCGAGTCATGAAATAGAGATAGTTCACAGCATTCATGCCCAACACAGTGTACAGCATCACTTCTTTTTTTACCCATCCCAAGAGCACATTGCCCAATGGAGCAAAGAACAGCACCACAGGAGCTGCTGCCAACCACATGAGATACACATCTGGATGCACTGTGTGCAAGAACAGGCCACGATATGCAATGCCAAACACTGTGATCACTGCCATGAGCACAATGCTGATGTCGGTACTGATCTTCTCTTTCATGCCATAATAACAGGTCAGTGCAATATAGATCAGCATGTCTGAACCTGTGCCAAACATGGCAGAAGCACAGCCGCCCGTGAAAGAAAATATGCCAAAGGTCGCAAACCTCAAACCATGGAGTTTCACGTCATCCACTGTGCCACGACTGCGACTGACCAGGTAGGCCACAATAAATGCCAGCGCCAATCCCACGAACAGCATCTGTGTGGTCTTGAATGCAACAGCACCGGCCACAGCTGTCATGACCACAAAACCCATCATGTTCACCGCGGCATAGAATGGTATGTGTCTAAATGTGGTCCAGCTGTGTCCTTTGCGAGTGAGGATCCATATGGCAGCTGACACCATGCCGATGCTCTGTATGGCCAAACTGAAGTCTCTGGCTGCTGGCGGAGTGATGTTGAAGTACAGGCTCAGGATAGGAAATGCCACAGCACCTCCGCCTTCGGGAGTAAATCCAGCCACAGCTGAACCAAATATCATCATAAACGCATACAACCAATGTGTGTGATAGAGAGCAAATCCTGGTCCTGCCATGATCAAATACAGCCAGACAATGAGTACCAGCGCAGCCCACACGGGCCAAATCATCATTTTATTCATGGTGTTGATCTGATTGAGTTGTGTTTAGTATATATCTCGTGTGTCACTGAGTTTGCGATATTGTTGAAACATGCATACATTGTAGCACAATTGGCAGTTTTGTCAACTCTGTGATTATAGACCAAAACGAGAGCGATCTGCTGAATAATTCACTGATACATCGGCTGCAGACAGAGCAGTGTTGTAGATTCTCACGATGCCCAAGTAACCACCCTGATACTGAGCGGCATCCCAACGACGCATCAGTCTTATGCCACCTCTGCTGCTCACAGGTGTGCCTGAGTATGCAGTGCTTCTCACCAGACTGTTGTTCACGTACAGTCGAATGGTGGCACCATCATAGGTGCCCATGAGATGATACCAATTGCCTGCTGTGAGAGTGTAGCCTGTGGTGGTTTGTCTCCAACCCCCATCAAAGAATCCCATCTGTAGATTGGGACTGGAATCCGAACCGTTGCCCAGATTAAAATTTATGCGAGCAGTGCTGCCCGGATACAGCTCAGTGAGGATACAGGGTGAACCAGCACTGTTCGTGCCTGTGTAATAGTGCCATGCTTCCACTGTGAATTGAGTCAGTGATGCAAAACTCTGTGTGGAGCTCTGAGCATACTGACTGCTGGCGGGCACAAACTGCAGCACACCACCATGGGCACTGCTGTAGACCGGTGCACCGTACAGTGTGAATGTTAAACTGCTGACAGAGTCTGTCCATGTGGTGGGATTGGCACTCAGTGTGGCAGCATCCAACTGCAGCACCAGGCCTGTGGTCACAGCACTCAATGCAGTGTGCACCGCTGTGCCACCACCTATCTCCACTCCTCCGCCTATCTCTATTGCCATATGCAGTATTTACACTGGTTTGCGATCAGAGTATAATGTGGGTGTATTTTCCACTGTGCAAATTTTTTAAAAATGAGGTACACCCAGGTGTGGTGGCTTGTTTATGCTGTTTTTATATTGTGCTAAGTTTATTTCTTTTTTTCTAACTCTCGGGCTAGATTTAAAGCTGCGGGTTTTGTTTTGTTTAGTAAGTATTCTATTCTTTGATGATTTTTTTGAATAGCTGTGTACTCATATTTGCAATCTCCTATACAGTATTGCATGTATCTAGTGAAATCACTAGTTTCATCTCTTAGAGCATTTCTTGTTTCGTGATATTTTGGAAGTATATCTAGTATTCTGCTTAACATATAGGCGTTTGGACTTGAATCAAACATTTCTAAAATAGACACAGCTTGATACGAAATGTTAGATAGATCTTTAATTAATCCTCGTATTTTTGGTGGCATGTGTATAGAATCAGCTTTGGCAGTAGTGGTTCCTAAAGAACCTAGTGCTGCTGCACCGGCAACACCGGCTGCTGTTTTGCCTACTGTTTTGAGGAATGATCTACGGCTGGGATCTAATTCGGTTATAATCTCGTGTATTCGCATGCTGAGTTATTTACTTGTTTTGCAGTTTGCCCAGGCCGGTATAGTGTGGGTATTTGCACAAGCTGCGTTTTTTTTAATGGGTGGGTATTTTATCATCCGGGTGGTGTTTTTTAGGCCATGGGGCTTACAAAATACAAAAAATGCTTTTTATAAAAAAATGCTATGCGACCAGGCCTCCGATACAATCAATTCGAAATCATTACCAACCGCCAGCCACTCGCCACTCGTATTCTTCTACATTATATTACGGGGTTTGTCAACGGCTAGGGTCGAGATCAACCCTGCCCACTGCTCTCAACAGCTCTAGTGTATCCACCCTACCCTACCCCCATGCCTGTGTATCAGTGTGAGCTGTAGAGTGCTCCGAAGAGTGCTCCGAACAAGATCAACTGCATGGTAATGCCCATGCTGTATAGCTAACCATCTCGCATGTGACAGGGGAGGTCCGGTGGGCTATATGTTGTGGTAACAGAGGGGATCGAGCCCTGTGGTTATTGCATGGGTGGGTGGGGTATCATGGCGGCGAAGCCGCCCGGGTGTGACACTATGGATTGTGGTAAGAGAACCCTGCCCTAGTAAGGGGCAGTGGCTCCTGTCTCGGGGTTGTACCGCATGATGTTAAATGGTTATTAGTGGGGGTATTTATAGTGGGTTATATCTTGGGGGTCTGTCTTTGGATATGTCCCAGCACGGTGCCGGCATGCTCACCCTCTCGGATGGTATAACCCGATGTGCCATTGCCATTGATCTCCACTTCCTTACGAGCTCTCACAATGGCCTTGTCCACTGCCTGGTGTTGCTTCTCCGCGGAGTGTTTCTCCATCATTCTCTTATTGATGTCTATTGTCATATGTTATCCTTATATAGGCCCTGCAAATCCTGCATATCAGGCCTGCGTTTTATTTATAGTATAACATGAACCCCCGGGCTAGAACGACCTCTATAGATCCACCCAGAAGGAGGTTCTAGACCGGTGGTAAATCAGGGTATTATAGGAGGCGAATGAGGATTTCCACAGTGAGTATAATGAGTGCCGCCGTGATGATCACCGGATCCATTATTTGAAGGTCCAGTAGCACCAAAGGGTGATGTTGAATAGCAATAAGAAAGTGACCGGATCCATTACAATGCCGAGGTTAATAATAGTAGCACAAATACCACCATCAACCCCAGGATGAATCTCACAGCCACAGTCTCTCGACGATCGATCAGTGGGGAGCTTTTTAACAGGGTATAACTGGTAGGGAATTGAGCACCATCACATCTGGCACAGCATCTTCGCACAATCCACGTGGTAATGGCACAAATCAAAGCAATGGCAGTGATGGTAATAAGTGTCTTTAACATGATAATGCTACTTATGGCTTAGAGAGCATCGCGACAGATCTTCACAGCCAAGCACACAATAAGGACAATGAGCAGAAGTTCAATCATGACGGTATAGGGTTAGCGAATGATAAGGGTCAGCACAAATAGCTGTAGAGTACATATGGTGACAATGGCTATAAGCATGACTCTATTTACTAGGTATAGAGTGCAATAAAGTGGTAATACAATGAACACCATTGAGAAGTGGTTCGCATGGTGGCCTACGGTGGGGTACTCTGAGCTCAGATCGACCCAATGACGCCGTTAGGCGTTTGCGACCCATATTAGCACAGCGAACAAAGTTTTTACGATGGAAAAATCCTTAGGATGGGGCACTATGCTAAAATACTCCTAGCTCGTTTCCGCTTAAATCGAAGGGTAGATCAGTAAGCCAGTAAATGGCTCACCATGTCAGTATAAGTGAGTATATAGATCAATGCCAACACCGCCGCAAGGTACACACCGTTGATCAATAGCTCTTTCCAAAATTGCATACTCTTATTAATGCCACTTCTGGCTCGAGTTATAACGCCATATAAGTTTCGTCTCATACTGTATATAAGGTATTAGGGTTCAGTTCAAAAGGTAAATTCATCGCTCTTTACCATACCCACATCGTAGGATACAATATAGCCCCGCCTGCATAATCGCATATCGTAGACACTATGGTGTCACAGTCCGTACAGTTGCTATTCTATCTACTACTCACGGGACACGAAGCGATCGAGCGAAGTGTGATACAGAGTGCTGATACAGCTGGAGTCATAGTGGGGCGACAGAGCTTACTCAATGCGGTACAGTAAGGCAAGGTGTCAAATCTGCTGTCACGCGAGCTCTGCGAGCTTAGGGTCTACGGAATGCTTTTGGTAAATTTTTTGCGGCGCAGGCTTGCCTGGAACGGGTCGCAGATGGTCTTTTGGTAATACCGCGGTGGTTGAGTCCATGGGTGTGTTCCGAAATTATATGGCTATGTCGTTGGTGTCGAAGTCTATTTCTGCCGAGTCCACACAACGAATACGAACATCCACAATACCCAAATCAGGATAACTTCGAGATGATTTTAACATGGCGTCTCGCTTGAGTTCTGCGGCTGTGTCACACTCCCCTAGAGAGGAGTATTCCTTTATGGGTGACTCTTGTAGTGCTGAGGTGTATGGGTATCCGTCTGGATCCAGGTGCAAGAGCATGATCAGCATGACGAAGACTTTCATGCAGATATTTATGGTATGGTGGTATTAGCTTAGGTACAGTCCGTATAGGTATATGATCAGTAGTCCCGAGTTGATGGCCACCAGGTTCCACTCACGAATTCTATAACCCCAGATGAGATACAGGACTGCGCCTGCATTCAGTAGATAGATGTTTAGTGGATCTATTCTGAGACTGGTGCAGAGTGCTCCGGCCAGTGTGACCACACAAGCTGACCATTTTAGGTAGGTGTTAAACATCGTCCACGCCGCGAGTCCATTGTTGTTTATAATCGTGCATGGTCTTCAAGCCCTCTTCGCTGGCGTGTAGATACTCCAGCAATTCTTCTGCCATTGCCCTGCGGATCTCGCCCTGTGCAGGATCGGGATTCCGTTCCACGCAGATTTGGTGCAGGCGCTCACGGATGCCCGCATATAGATGATATAGATCCTGTTGCCTCAGCATGACTAAAATGCGTATTGTTCAAATCGGTTCAACACCATGTCACTCAGCTTGGTTCTGCCCAGTGAGTTGCACAGGCCCATGATATAGCCCAGGTCGTAGGCCACATCCTTCTCATCCATGCGATCACAATCTCTCTTCAGATCCCATATGGTGCTGGCCAATATTTGATGCTGTGTCATTTTACCTTTGGTCTTTATTTTCATCGTTTCTCCCTTTATTAGTTGTTAAAAATTAGTTCTTTACTGCCCAAACAAAGGACATCACCCAACCCAATATAGTCCAACCCAATAAGAAATTTACTAAAAATATATTTCCTATTTCTCTGTTGCCTCTTAGTAGAGCAACACCCGTTGGCGCTAGATAAACCGAGCATATCAGCAATATTGCAAAAATTTTGCCTAACAAGCCAAAAGACTTGTTTAATAACTCTATTGTATTAACCGCCAAGTCAATTACTGTATTATAGAGTCTAACTTTATTATTCATCTCAACCTCCCAGTTGTTATATGCTTTATAATACGATATTTTGACGATTTGTCTACCGCTAAAAAGTCGCTATTTCCTTGACTTTTTTGTGCGTTTTCTGGGCTTCTTTTGATAGGTCATGCGGAAGTCTTGCATGGTGCGAACTCGAATATGATCGATAATAAGACGCCATATTTCTGCTTCTGTGGCTGTGTAAGATTGCTCCATGAGATAGTCATATTCCGATGGCGCCAGAGTGCCACTCTTCCGCATATACTCAATCTGCTGACGAACTCGAGCATTGTGATTGCCCGTTAAACGGTTCCAGAATCGCTCTTGTGCAGGTTTTAACTTCTTCTTCATTCTCAGTATTTACGGTGCCCGAACCGGGGAGAT
>Ga0209299_1000916_pt1 | contig 16509 bp, 39 predicted proteins | sample S_140806_MF_Meta_FD_187326 | JGI IMG/M metagenome (GOLD analysis project Ga0209299, IMG submission 187326) | Freshwater microbial communities from Lake Simoncouche, Canada to study carbon cycling - S_140806_MF_MetaG (SPAdes) (version 2) | ecosystem: Environmental > Aquatic > Freshwater > Lake ...
GTCTTCGTGGACTCGTTTCAGTTGGTAGTCACGGAGTGCTTTGAAGATGATGCGGGCCTCGTCGAAGTCAATCGCGAGGTTGACGCCGACTGTTTCTTCTGGGGTTTGGTCTGTCATTTTTGTAACCAGAGGTCAGATTGTTCTCTTAGAGCAAGAGCCAGGTCCAGAATCTCCTGGGCCGGAATAGGATCGAGATGGTACTTACGCTTGAACGCATAAACCATGCACTCTAGTGCCATCGCCTGGAGTTCTTCGTTGGAGGTTGGGCCGCCATGGGGCAAAGCCGAGCACTGATCGTTATAAAATTGATTGTAACGGTCGAGTAAGGTCATTCTTCTACAGTCTCAAAGTCAAACCACTCGCTCAGTTCGAGCATAACGCCACTGACAATGTTGTCGAGAATGACTTCTTCAGGGGGATTATCAGTGTGTTTGAAGGCACGTCGGTAGCCGTAGGCCACGCCATCTTCGACGCAACGCTCCATCAAGTTGTAAGTTTTTGGTTTCATTTGGGACAGTCTAGAAAATACTTGTAGTCGGCAAGCATACTGTACTGATATTGTACCAGATCGCAGTCTTTGTAATGGTCGATTACCCTGAAAGTTCCCTTGGATGTAACCGGTTCGGCAACCGGTTGTTGTGGTTCTGGTTTTACCATATAAAATGCAAGAATGACAGTAGAAGCACCAATAATCACACCGATAGTTAATGTCCTGTAGTATTCAAAATTAGTCATTGTGCCTCTAGTTCGTCGGCGATGGCAAGGAGTTTGTAACGAATGCGCATCCACTGATCATGGCGGGCATCGTCGTGTTCATCTCCAACAGCATTCGCTTCTTCCGGCACCACCTGATCGGTAGCAGCACGAATGGCGGCGGCAAGCCAAAGGTAACGGTGGTTGCCTGTGTTTTTCTCAGGCGTGTCGTCGTAAGCCGATGCAACTGCCTGCGCGGCGGGAGAGAGGTTAGAATCAGGCATCAATCCACTCCCAACCAAGTAATAAAGTCGTCATAAAACGGTGGAACGCATTGGGTTTTTTAGTTAGAGAGAAACGGAGACTGTCGTTAAGTTGCCAACACCCTACATATGTGGGAAACACAAGTCTGGCTGTGTAAGTGGGGGACTCAGTCATGACTGCCCCCAGCGGGCAAGGACGGCGCGGGCTAGTACCAGATCCCACGGATGACCTTGCGGGTGAGGCTGTGACTTGGCGAACGGAACCCATGCCTCCTCGGCCAGGTCCATCAGCTCCCCATCCGTGGGCTCCACCGGCTGCTCAGCCAGGGCGGCGCGGGCGCGATCAATCAGCTCAATCCTTATCGTGTAGGTGTTTTCGTCTTTAAGGGCATCGACAAGCTCAGCGCACAGAGCGCGGAAATCAGTCATTGGGCAATGCCTCCAATTTCTCAATTCTACTCATCAGTTCTGTGAGAATATGTATGAGAGAACGATAATCAATACTTTCTACATCATCACCATTCTCCATAGACATATAGTTACTATAGAGTAGTTCGTATGTAAGGTCTCTGTCAGTCATTGGGCAATGCCTCCAGTGCTTTTTGGATGGTTAGTCATTGTTTGGAGAAGTGGTTTGAACTGTTGTAAGTATAGCGCGGGCTGCGCCCACAGTAAAGGACGGTTTACCCTACCCTTCTTCTCCCTCGCGGAAACCAGCACGGAAGCCTTCCCACCTTGCAGTGTCCAGCTCGCTGTCAAAACCAAAGGTGTTGTACTTGGCGTTATAGGCTTTCATGGCGGGGGACAGTTCGTACTTCACGCAGTTATCTTGATAAAGTTCCGTGATTTTCGTCTCGATGCTCTCAAAGAGGGCTACGTCGTTCGTTTCGCTTGCATCGTATTGCAAACTACAGTGATACTCTTGGATCGTATCCAAGCACTCATTCAGGAAGCCAACTTCGTCCTCTGTGAGATTTAGGGTGATTTCACCTTGTGTGTAACTAGGGTTCATAACCCGGTCCAAATCCTCGTCGGTCATGATAAGTTCTTTTTTCAGCAGGTTCTTAGACGCTTTGATTTTTGCTTTTCTCTCCGTAGAAAAGTCTTTGGTCAGTTCTGAGAAGGGTCGTGTCTTGCTCGCCCCAACCCATTCGGTTCCATCATAAATATACAACCCTGCGGGGTGATCGTCTCGGAGCCATGTGTCACCCGTTTTGGGTTTAGGTCGCTCCGCATCTTCTTTGATGAGCTTGCGAATACCGGTCATCAGATAACCATAATCGCGAGTTTCGGTGATGGGTTTGGTCTCGTCGCACACGTTGCACACACCCTCCCACACTGAGGAGCAACCGACGGAATAAACGCCGTACTTCAGTCCGCAATCACGGCAGACCACGCAGGCATTTTCGAGTTTTTTGATTAGCTGTTTGTTAGTCATTGATTCACTGCAGGGTAAAGGCAAGCACTGACATGTCCAGGACGAACAAGAATCTGTCCACCTGCTGCTTGACACTTTGCTTCAACTTTCGGGTTGGTGAGGGCAAGAAGACCAGCAGCAAACACAAGAAGAACAAAACCAGCACCAAGGGCAATAAAAATTTCAAACCAAGTTGTGTTGTTAGTCATTGCCGCCAACTATGTTGTTCAAGTGGATAAGAGTTTCCATGTTCCAGTTCGCGATGTTGCCGTACGGCAAATACAATTTGCTGTACCATAGACCATATAATTCGGGGTCGATGTGTTGAACTTTCTCAAGAGCATCGGCAATTTTTACATCGATGTCAGTCATTGTGGTTTCGTTAGTTGTTTTCATTTTGGTTCTGTCTCTCAAATGTGTCTTGGTTCTGTCTATCGAGCACGGCTAAGATAAACTGGGTCATCAAGCCACTGTCGATCGCGTCACAAACGTAGAGCCCGTCGGTATCTGGGCCCCACCAATAAGTTGCGTATTCGTCCCAATCGTCTTCAGTCATTGTGCCTCCAATTCGGTTGCGATTGCGTAAAGGGTATTTTGTACGCTTTCAACGCCGTCAATCCATCCTTCTCCCCATTCGTTGCTAGGGTTAAAGGTAGGTTCAACTTGATCAGCAACAACACGAAGAACGGCGGCGGCAATAGCCTCAGCGTCGGGTGATTCAGCAACATTGATTGCTGCATCCAACACAGCTTGAGCAGCGGGCGACAGTTTGACTTTCTTAGGTTTTGGCGGAGGGTTATCATCAGACTTGTACCTTTTCACTTCATGGTTGCACTTTTTGTTGGTGCAGTGAAGCACTCCGTCCCAGTCATCGTGAATGCTGGTTTCTTGATAATCGCCAACACCGCACTCGGTGCAGATTTGACCTTTACGGTCGTCGGTGTCGATCATGGTCATTCAGGCAGGATAAATTCAATATCGTCCGCAACAGCCTTGAGAATCCCGTACTCGTTGTACAGAGTTGCTCCGTAGGTGCTTTCTCGGAAGTTGTCAGAAGCATCGTGCTCGACAATGTAACGGTCGATTACGAGGCCAGCCTGAGCACGAAGTGCGGCGATGACACGCTCGGCGTCCTCGCGGTTGAGGCGGATGTTGTAAAGGGTTTCAGTGGTTTCCATCAGTTTGTTTGTGTGATTTGTTCGACAAGGGCGATACCATTCCCTTCATTGAAGTATGCTTCAGCAAATTCCCAAGCTTTCTGGTAGGTGTTGAAGGTTTGGTGGAGGGCGGTGCCTGGCTGGAAGACCAGGTAGCGGTTTTCGTTTTTCATACTTGTAGTATGCCATAGAAATCGCCCCAACGGGAGAAGTGTGTGCCACTTTGTCGACTGGCACAAGGCCCCCCGTTTCACAGCCCATCTGGAGGTCCCACCTAGGTCTTAACCTGACCTTAACCCTAGACCCCCTTTCCACAGGGGTTCTCGCGCTACACTTTGGGTTTTTCTCGTCTTCTGACGTGGTCAGGTCCTGTTGGTCCTTGGGGACGGTGCGGGGTCCAAAAAATCAGAGTGTTGCTTGAATCTTGTCCAAGAGTGCCAACATGTGGTTCATTTTCGTCGCTTGACTGACAGCCTCGTCAAGTTGGTTCCTTGTTACAAATGTTGCTATAAATTCTGACTGTTGAGTGCGAAAGGTGGTAGCATAAGCTTCAGTACACATTGCAAGGATGCTCCACTGTTCGTTCGTCATCGTCACCGAACGCTCAAGAACCTGAGTTTCATTGTCAACAGGTTCTTCATAGGTGGGATCCACCATCACAACTAAGTCAGTCATTGGATTCTCGTTCTTTGATGAGTTGTTTTGCAATTTTGTCAGCATTGCGGTCTATGGTCCAACGCACCCAGGGACTGTCAGGATTATGCCTGATTAGGAACCATTGACGCTTGAACCAGATCCTAACTACCTTGGTCTGGAGCTCAACCCAGTGATACACATTTGGGTCCACAGCCACAGCATAAGCTAGCACTCCACCTATGACTAGCCAAGTCAGGGAGGAAGGGTTAAACATCGCGCTTGGCATGCAAAGCACTCAAAAAGAGAAAACCTTTGTATTTGGCAAAGACCTCAGTTGCACTCCAGTTATTCAGATAGACGGAAGAGAGATACCAACGATCATCTTCTGACTTGTACACCCGACCCACCTCGCACTTGGTCTTGGAATCGGCATATGTTACTATGGAAGGAAAGTTTTCGGTGATCAGGAGTGGAGATTGATAAGGCATAGGTTCACCGAGTGAGACGGCAGTATTCCCCGAATTCAGAGATTGGAACTTCATGTTTGATCACCGTTGGTTGCAGAGTGGCTTTGCGTTTTTTGAGCATGTCCCAAAGAGTGGCTTTGAGACGGGAATCAGTTGTTTTATTGTAGGCATCCACCAGCCTTGTAAACCCATCATCCCGATTTGGGATGCGGAGGTTTTCCTTGTTCAGGATTTCTGCTGTCAGGTCTAGTTCTCCAGGTTTGCCCTTGACTTTGGGCCGTCCGAAGTTACCGGACACGGTACCCTCAGTGCGGAGTTTTGGTTTAATTTTTGAGAGGTTGCTGTTTTCCATGACTTTATAATACCACAGTTGTGGGGTTGTGGGAGGTTCCTTGTGCCAGTTCTCAAACTGACATGGTTACTCATGAAACTTTCAATGCTTTTTTGATTTTGTCAAAGCGGGTAGGCTTGAGGTATGACTTAAATTCTAACGAGTTAAACAAAGCAGTCATCACTGTGACTGAAGGTGGAGAAGACGCGAACCAAGTCACTTCAGGAACATCGTGCTCCAAGGTAACCAGTCGCAGGTTTGCAAGAAAAGTTGCAGCGTTCTCCCTTACTCTTGGGTGGAATGCAATGCGGTCTGCACCTGTAAAGTCCCCCACATCTTGACCAGGTTGGGGATGACACTCTTCGATGATCTTTACAGCTGTTTTAGGACCAACTCCTTTGATTCCAGCTACATTGTCACTGCTGTCACCAGCCAAGGCTTTGAAGTACTTGACATCAGCAGGCCACACACCAAAGATGTTCTTCACCCCATCCAGGTCCACAAGTTGGATCTTCTTGGAGCTGTTGAACAGAATGACCTTCACCCTGTTGTTAACCAATTGTAAAAGGTCTTTGTCACAAGTTAGAATAAAAATCTCCTTGTAGGCTGGTGACTTTCGTGAGATTGTTGCGATAACATCATCAGCTTCGTAACCTTTCACTCCGACAGGGGTGAACCCCAGAGCAGGTAACACATCCTCAATAAGCAGGTTCATGTCTGCATAGTGAGCCAGGCTACTTTTCTCACGGTTGGCTTTGTACTCCGTGTCTTCTTTCTTCCTCCAATTGTTTCCGGCATCAAAAACTGGAACAACACTGTCAAACTCGTACTGTTCAATCACCGAGAACAAACTATTCAAGAACCCGTACGTCCCAGTTGTAGGAACTCCCATCGAGGTTTGCATTTCCCCCATTGATCGAGTGAGAGCAGCCCGCGACCGATGGAATAAAGCATGGCAATCTACGATGAGAAGGCGTTCAAGCATTGGTTTGGACCGTGTGTCGGGCGAAGGTGTTCTGATTTGCATTATAGCTGGTTAAAATTCCAGTAAAGTAGGCACCGCTGTCGATGTTGATCCGATCACCCTTCTGGCTCACGTTGACTTGACCCATCAACTCATTCTCAAAGAATGGAGTATGTCCATGAACTACTCGTTTCAACTTGTCAGTCCACTTCTCAAGCTGCGGGCCAACTGTTAAGAAAGGATCCCGCATCCAGATTAAACTATCTGAGCGCCTGTTTTCAATGGATTCGGCAGGGTCATGTCCCGGGAATGTCCCAGCGTGGATGAACAGGGTGTCTCCCACTGTCATGTAGATTGGCAGGTTGCGAACCCAATTGTAGTGCAGGGACATTTGATCCATGTCATGGTATCTACCACCATTCATAGCCCAGGAATGCATTCCGTAGCCTTCGCAAGCGTCCAGGTACATCTTCTCATGATTACCACGCAGAGCGTACGCAGCCTCCAGACCCCACGCTTCAGGCTCTTCTAGAAGTTTTTCAACGCGGAGTAAGACACCCAGGTCGTCAGGACCTTTATCAATCAAGTCCCCAAGTAAAATAACAGTTGTTTGTGTGTCTCTTACACTTTCCAAGAAGGCGTCAAGTAGGTCGAGACGACCGTGAATGTCACCAACCGCGATAACATCTCCAGGGTTCACTTTGTTGTCGTAAATAACTTTCATCTCAACCTCCCCAAATTTGGTCAAACAATGCACTCAACTCTTGACTTTTAGTCTCGCGGTCAATTTGGTCTCTCATCTGAACAAGTTCATCTTGTTTCAACCTGAGGGCCATAACTTGTTCGTTCAAGTCATGAAGTCGGTTGTTGATTTGAACGCGATCCAGTCCATTCACAGTGGTCACAATGTGTTCCATTCCGTTAATTACTCTTGTTTGATTCTCAATCATTTGTCACCTCCGACAGATGTCCAATACTCTTCGTTTCCTGGAACATGGACAGCGTTGACACCCATCTGTTTGATGGCTGCAACAGTGTGGGGAGCGTCGTCATAGAACGCTTCAACCTCCCACTTTGACAGAATGTCCTTGAACATTTTGACTTTGACCTCAGCAGCGTCGTATTCAACAAGGTCACCATTCCGCAGGTAGACTGCAGAGGCATTGATCTTGTGCTTGCGCAACCAACTCCAAGTGGAGAAGGAACAGAAGTGGGGTCGAGCTGTGGCAATAACCACATCGTAACCGTACTTCTTGGCGACTTGAGCAAGTCTCACGAATTCGGGTTTGGGTTTGAAGGATTCACAACCACGAAGTCGGGTCTCTTCGTTGTAGAGACACAAGGTTTCGTCCATGTCAAACACAAGGCACTTGGGGCTCTGGGCTTTCCAGCCAGCGTATCGGATGTATTCAGTTGTGGTTTTCCTATTTGTTTTCATACTAGTAGTATGCCATACCTTGAGGGGTTTATCAAGGGGTCTTGTGCCGCTTTGTCAACTGGCACAAGCAGTCCGCGGCGGACCGCTTCGGTGTTTACGCGGTGAAGCCAAACAGGAACATCAAAAGCAGGGGCAGCAGTTCCTTTGTCTAAATAGTCTGAAACATCCACAGCAGCAATAACTTCTTGGACTTGTTCCACTGTGAATCCTGGTTGGACCTTCACAGTTACCCAGGACCCAGATTGTTTAATTTCATTTCGTACACGACCCATAGAGGCTCCCCACCTACACACCTGGAAGTCCCCTTCTACAAAGGTAGGTCTGTCTGCACTAAGGTAGGTAATCAGGTCTTTTCTTAGGTCCAGAATATCACAATTTTTTTGTCGGGGGGTATCGCCACGTTCCCACACTTGAAGACAAGTACTTACTTGTTTCTTGGTTCCATCAGGTAAGTTGTAGTACTCATTTGGCAGATTCACATCCAACACCAGGTGGGCATGAGCAGGTTGAGCGTCCAGAAATCCTATTCGTCGGGCACCCTTGGGAAGTATCATTGCAACTTGGTCACAAAGGTTAAGACTGTGTGAAAGAATTTGTCGAGCCAGGGAGTTAGATTGACCGAAAGGAGGGTTGGTTATGACAAAGTCAGGTTTGAACCCTGGGTTGAGGTCCCTGGCATCCAATTCTGTGTCGGGCGTGAAGTCAGACTGAGGGAACAGGTCGTTGGTGACCCATTCAAGAACCAACCCAAGATCCCCAGAGGCTTTTACAAAGGAACCAGGGCCAACACAAGGTTCAAGAGCCATCCCCTTTAGGTCCCAACCCAACTCCAGGAGCCGTTCAAGACACCAAGTTGCTGTACTCACAGGGGTGAAGTATTGGTCGTTTATTTTCTTTGCGGTTTGCGAGTTGCAGTTTGGCACTGTGTTTTGAATTCGGGTGTGTACACTAACGAAGATTGTGATCGTGTTTCGTCACTTATGTTGAGCAACCTTTCTTGAGTTTGGTCGAAGTATGTCTTGTCTTTTTCTGACCCTATGAACGACCTGCCAGTCAGCAAACACGCGGCAGGAGTTGCTCCAGAACCAGTGAATGAATCCAACACCACTTCACCAGGGTTGCTGTGAAGTTTAACCAATTCCTCAAACAAGTCAACCGGTTTCTGAGTAGGGTGAAACCGAACTTTCCCCCTGGGGGTTCGTGCTTGGAACACACCCCTGTGTGCAGTAGCTTTTCCAATTTCGTTCTTGTTGTTAAACACCATCTCTTTGGTTGGTTTTTTGGAGAATACAAGAGCAGTCTCCCCCCAGCCAACATAGGTGAGTTTTACTTCTACTTGATTCCCACCATCTTTCAACCAGTGAATCGGTCGAAATCTCTGACCAAACCCTGCTCGGGTAGCCATGTCTCGAAGGATTCCAAACTTGAAGATGTCAAACCAACAAACAACAGTCCCCCCAGGAACCAGAACTCGGAACCACTCTTTCACAAACTCCTCAAGTTGATTCATCGTGAATGAATCTTCTGTGTCGAAGTGCTCGTAGGCTTTCCCTGTGGGACCAATGTGGGCGATCAGGTAGGGAGGGTCAGTAAGGACAAGACGAACAGAGTTGTCAGCAACTTCTTTCAGTTGCTGTAAACCATCTCGGTTCTCAAAAAGGAAGGTAGGGGTCATGTGGGTTGTTGTGTTGTTGGTATTATAGCAAGTTCAGGTCAAGATAAACCTTTCCACTGTCTGACACCAGACCCCCCCAACGCCATCTGAAGAAAGTCTTCATCTCCCTTAATGGTTGCAACAGACACACCCATTTCTTTTGCTTGTTGTGCAATTTTCTGTTCAAGCATCATCTTCACTCCTTTTTGCTCAGCGGTTTGAGGTTGACGAGCAGCGGTAGATTTGGGAACTCGTACTTTGGGGGTTGAATTTGTCTTTTTGTTACTTCCCCCAACACCAGACACAGATACTTTGTCAAGCCAGTCTGACCAAGGGGTGGTCTTCCTCAAACTATTTGGTCCCTCCTCTGAGAGAAGGAAGTTTTTGCTCCTGTCCAAAGTTTTTGTTAATTGTTCAGCTGTGTATTCCCTTCCGCCAGAGATGGGACTGAAATGATCAATGGTGCTTTTTTCTTCACCAGGTTTTGGCATGGACCCAGGGATGGCAATTGGGTTTCCTGTTACCCCTGACCTGCCTCCTTGTCTAATGTAGGCATCGGCAATGTCTTCAACTCGTCTGCGTAGTTCTTCTGGATGTTTGTCATAGTAATCCAATAACAACTTACCTTCGTTGTCAGTTCGATTTAAACCGTTCTTCCACAGTGCCTGACTGGCGGAGATAGTGGCGATTAATTCGTCCCGGTTGAGGGAGATATCAGTACGAGGAGGTAAACTTCGAGCTGGCCATTCTTTCCCTTCTGCTAACCTTTTGGTTCGAAATGAGACCATGTCGGGTATGACACGTTCGGTGTCTTCTCCCCCTGCACGGTTTTGACCCCAGGCATTTCTTTTCTTTCCTTCATCTTTTGGCGGAGAGAACAAACGGCCGTTTTCAGGGTTCACCCAACCGCGTTGACCGGATGGAGTTACTTTCGGGAGCATCCCCTCAGGAGCTTTGACTTCTTCCCCATTTCTTAAGACGAGTATTGATGGTTGGGGTTCAGTAATTAAACTATGCCAACTTTTTGCCTGAGAGGCAAGAGCTTTATCTTTTTCTTCTTGAGTGTAGGGTTTTCCATTTCCATGTTTGTCAAGTGAGACATCAGAGAAAGAGGTGCGAATGCGGGAGTCCCAAAACTCTCTCTCGTTTTCTGGCATGGCCTCCAGTACATCTCTTAGTTTGGCAACAGCAGGCTCCACTTTGCCGCCCCTGCGACTATGGATTTCGCGCCAGTCTTCCTGTGCTGACTCGATTCCCTTTCGACACTGTCCCCCAGTTCCATAGAACGTTCCGTCACTTCTCTGACATCTCATGGGATTAACCTGGTTGCTTTTTCATTCTGGACACAAGACTAGAAATAATCCTATCTTCCACATCTGGACCGTCTGCGGCTCCAAGAACGGCCGCGGCGCGAAACACGTTATCCCAATAGGTATCCCAGTCTGAAGATGTTTCAGCTTTCTGGATAAACTCCCTGACTTGTGCTTTTCTGTCTTTCATTACTTGAGTTATTTAAGGATTTGGTGAAAGTAATAGCGGTCCAACCACTCCACCCAAGGGTTGTAGTCATTTACCACAGAATTTTCCACTGCGATGAAGTCACTGACTATGTGTGCGATTTCCTCCAGCTCTTGGTCATGCCAAGGTTCAGGAGGAAAGATCAATGAGTTGGGGGTGTCTGCAAGCAAAGCTCGCAATCTACGTTTTAACGACTCTCGTGCTTTCATTGCTAAGTTCCTCTTTGCGGAGTAAGGTAGCCAAACGGAAGGCGTAGGGGTCGTTCTGATAGAGGGCTTCAACAGCGTCGAAGTCACCATGGTCCATCAGATGACGAATCTGGGTGCTACTACCTGTGCGCCGGTTGAGTTGTCCAAACAAATTGTAGGTGGAACAAAGCTTTATGCAAAGCTGTTCCTGATCCTCACCCAACACTACAACTACATCGTTGCTGTGTTCAAGGGTGTCCTCAACTGCTTGGAAAGGTCCCTTGGCGTGATAAGTTTTTACCCTTTGAAGGTCGACCCTTGACTTTCGAAGAAGGTGACGCAACATCAAGTTGCGGGTGTCCCAATCAGTGTTTGTATTGGCAGAGGAAAGGTAGATCTTGGCTTCGTCGGCTTCTTCCAACATCTTCTCAACCAACTTTACATGACCATAATGTGGAATGTTGCAGCGAGCAAAGGTAACGGCAGTTTTGTAAATTGATTGTGGTTTCATGTCAGGAAGCAAGTTGTTTGAGGTTGAGACGAACACCATCTTGAGCGAAGTGGAAGAAACCGCAGTTGGTACCTTGCCACATTCGAGTGGGGTTGCAGGCATGTTTGTCTGACAAGTACCCAGATTGTTGTCTCATTTGTTTGAGTGCTCTGGTGCATTCGTCGTAGGTAAGATTCAAGTCGGTTTCCACTCTCCACAATAGGCGGTAAGATTGGTTGCGAAAGCGACCATCATTGGAGAAGGTGAAGTAACCAAGCCAAGGCTTGAGGTTGTTGTGAGTGAACCACTTGACCATGTCATTACCGGTAACTTCACAAACATCAAAGTCAAGACCAACCATTGTCTGAGTACGCCACACCAACTTCTCAAACTGCATCTCCATCAGGTCATGACCATTCATCAATGCAGAGTAGAAGGGGCAACCTTGTTCGGTCACAGCACGCACAAAGTCAAGCTCACTGAGGGAAACCCAGCTGCGTTGAATCATTTGCTCACGCAACTTGCCGTACTCTTGCAGAGTTTGCGGTTTGGCAGCGCGAGGGGTACCAAGGTGACATAGAATGCTGTTCATTTTACTTTCAGTTGTTGTTTAAGGGTTTGAAGACGTTGTTTGTTTGCACGGATGCGCCCTTTGCAAGTACCTTTCGTGCGTTTGGGTTTGCCAGAGTTGTGTCTCCAGTTAGCAGTTCTTTCCATGTATTTAGAATACCACACTTTGGAACCCAACGGGAGAACCGTGTGCCACTTTGTCAACTGGCACAAGGCCTGTCTGTATGATCACTGCTCTCAGTCATTGCATCGTAATTTGTAATATAAAGATGTTTTACTTTTGCCCCTGAATGGTCTTTTCCTTTGCCAAATCGTTGAGCATAGGCAAAGTCTCTTTCAAGTATGTTGAATTTTTCATAACTATCACGATAGAACTCATGGTCAGAATGTACAATCATCCACTGTCCTTTTGTTACTTTGAGACAGTCTAAAAGGTCTTCATGTAACTTTAGGCCACCATCGCCAGTGGTATAACCCAGACGCTCTAGGTATGGGGGGTCAATGAACACAAAATCTGTACTAACTACCTGGTCAAACAAATCAACAAAATTACCACATTTAAAAGAACTTTTTTCACTCAAGTACTCATGGTGTTCAGAAGACAAGTTACAAGAAAATTTTGTATAGTGACCAAATGGAACATTGAAATCCCCTTTGACATTGTATCTCTCCATGCCAGAAAAACACAGCTGTCGCACAATAATATATGACAATGCTTTTTGAAAGGAACTAACACAATCCCAAGGTTGATTGATTACCTCTCTTGCAGCATAAAATTCTTTTTCAAGATCATTGTGTTCCAGAGTTTTGACTTCATCAACTTTTACTTGCAGTTCAGGATAAATCTTTTCGTCTGCAACCACAGAGTACAGGTTTATTATGTTGCGGTTTATGTCAGTCACTAAAGAAGGATAACCTAGTCCAAATGAGACTGCCGCACCCCCACAAAAAGGTTCTATGACCCTGTCAAACCCTTTGGGAACAAGTTGTCTAATAAGTGGCAATTCTCTAGATTTTCCACCTTGATACTTAGTGATTGGTTTCATGTGTTACTCAATCGGTACGATTTATTATGGTCAAAGACCCATTTCTGTAAACAGTGGTGCCACAACTTCACGCAAAAAGACAAAATAGTCATCTGTTGTAAAAGGTGGTTGAATGGCCTCAATCATCCAGTTGACCCCATAAACTTCTACCCCTTTCTTTTTATACTTATTTTTTTCTGACCTGCTAATTTCTGCAACCACTGGGACAAAATAACCTGCTTTCACATTTTCACCCAGCGTGAGAGAGATTTCTTTAATTTTGTCATTAGAGGCACGGACTTTCTCACTGTCAAAGTTTAGATTGCACTTGCTTTCAAGGTACCAAGTTTCAGAGAGAAGACGGAACAAGTGATCAATTTGACGTGTGCGACCATTCACATCAATCAGATTGCTTTCTTCAATAAGATTTTGTGCGACCAGACTATCACTAATAACAGTGTTCCAAAATTGTTCAATTCGTTCCCCAAATGCAATTAAAATAGATTGGGGCGAAACTCTGTCATCAAGGCCCAGAGATTGGAGAATGTGTGATTCTGTTTTCTTTGGTTTAATGGACAACACCAAAGGCAAAAGGTTGTCAGTTAGATAGCACATTGCGGGGTTTGATTTTCTCTACCCCTTAAGGATAGCACCTTTTGACCCCCAACAGGAGAACCGTGTGCCACTTTGTCAACTGGCACAAGGCCTTCAAAAACAGGGGGAACTGCTGGGGGGATGTGGGGGAAACTACCTGAGGACCCCCCCAGTTGAGAAAAAACCAAAGTGTAATCGCCAGAACCCCTGCGCCGCAGGGGGTCCAGGGACAAAAAAAGGGACCCCGCAGGGTCCCAGTGGGCTTCAGGTTGATCAGGCAGGACGCCTTCAACAGCGGCAACCACTTCGTCGGCTTGGCCTTCCACCTGAGCGGAAACTTCAGTCTCGGGGTCCGCAGGAACTTCGAGTTCAAAGTGCTCGATGATGTCGGCATAACCAGCTTGGGAGATAGAACGGACGAGGTCGTCTTCGCTCAGGTTGGTGACAGCGGCAGTAACTGCTTCGCTGTAAACGCGGATCAATTCTCTCAATGGTGCGTTTTCAATAACGCGGGCAACGAGTGCATTTTGCACTTCTTCGCGGTTTTCGGGATAAGACATAGGGTTAGTGTGTGAAATGTAAATTGAGAGTCAAAAACTTGTGAGCGAGCATCTCTCTCTTGTGCGTCGCTACTTTCAGTATAACAGGTTTCAAAAAGAGTAAACTCATTTTGAATGCTCGTTGAGGGGATCGAACCCACCTGAGGCGAATTATGAGTTCGCTGCCTTCACCAGATGGCTAAACGAGCGAGTGCTTCAACCAGAGTACACGAGGCGGAAGGTGTTGCCGAGGAGGGCGTTGAATCGAGCCTCCACAGCTGTGATGTCAGGTTTCTTGGCCGCTCGTTGCATGTCCTCTTCCGACTTCCAGAAGATTTGTATCTCTACCCGACTGCCAGGGTAAGGTGTCATTTGTTTTGACAGGAAGCCTTTCTGTTGTCGAAGCCATGCTGTCCAAACTTCATTCTCGGCTTTCAGGAACTTGTCCAGAGAATCAGGTTGGACGATGAAGCTAAGTCTTTCAATTTTCACGTTTCCACTCTGTCCAAAGGTCAAGGGGACAACGCATGTTAGCCATGGCACATTTTAACTTCATATAGCACAAACAAATATCACACTTTCCGCTGTCTTTCATGTAATGATCACACCCCTCACAGATTGTCAAACGCTCAGCAGCGACAGCCCCTGGGGCTACGGTCGGGTCCTCAAGCAACCTTCTGGCAGTGTCTTTGATTGAGGCTGCGAACGACCGTCGACAACACTCTGGGGCCCCCTCAGTCACTGGACTTCCTCCAATCGTAGGCCTCTGGGTTCATGAAGTGGACGAAGTCCCACTGTCGATCTGTCATAAGATCAAAGGCTTCATCGTAAGTGAGGTTCTCATGGATGGTGCCGTCAGTGCGGGTGACCTTGTAAAACAACTCTTTTTCCATGTTGGTCACACGCAGTCCCTAAACTTAACATCACCGCAAACTTTGCATTGGAGAATGTAACGAATTCCGCTAGCTATAATCCGTTCCTCACCACTTATAACCTTTGTGTTGTGAATCTTCAAAGGTAACTCCCTCTTGATTTCCCACTCATGTGAGTGGAACTTTGTGCTAAACCATTTCCAGAGTGACATTAGTCCCAATACCGTTGAAGTGTGCGCAAGTGTTGGAGTATTATACCTTCGTCGATGGTTCGGTAAACTGACGGTAACCGCCCGTTGTCCTGATAAAACTCAAGCTCCTGGATAATGGCCCTAGTAACTTTGCAATCTGCAATCCATTCGCGAAACCAAAAAGTGTCAAACTTTTCGATGTACTGCCAGACAGTATCTTGGTGTGTCCAGGCTCTACTGTATCCCGGATACCTTGTAGAATAGTCCCAGTTTAGTAAGGACTCTTCGTACTTCTCAGGATCGTCAATCGTAAGAACCTGGCGATAATCTTCCGAATCGCCTTTAGCTTGTGCCCAAAGATACCCGTCATGGGCCTCGGGTTCAACCGTGAAACAACAATTGACCACAAGGAAAGGAACCACCTCCCCTTGTATCTCATCAACCCGTAAAGATGTGATAGTAAGGGTCACTATTCCTCCAACATCGCTTTGAAGAACGCCAGGCGGTCAGGCGGATAGTGAGGGTCAACCCCATACTTCTCACATAACTTTACCAGAGTTCGATCCTCATCTGAGTAGGCGTTATCCAGACTGATAAACTGCATTCGTTGTAAGAAGTAAGACATCATCACATTTTCAACTGTGATGTAGTCCGCTTCTTCAAATTCAATTGTACGGTCGTCCTTGACGTGGCCAGTGAATGTGAGTTTCATGGGTGTTTGTTTTGAGTATTGTAACCTTAAACACAGGGTGTAAACCCCTTACTTAACGCAATAGTCCCCGTCGTGGGTCCAACCCATTGGGCACCCTGAAAGGGTCTTACCCACCCAGAAAACTTGGTGGTTGCCAAAGGGGACGCACACCCCTGATTGTTTGGAAGTGTGATAGGGACACTGTCCGTTATAGGAGGGGACAGGAACACTTTGGGAGAGGGCGATTTGACCAACCCCAAGAGCGAAGAGGGCGAAGATAGTTGCTTTCATGTGATTTATTGGGGGTTTGCATCGTTGAGACGAATGGCACCATGTACCATGCTGACGACACCCATGACAATGAAGAATAGTCCAACAGGGGGGATGAGAAGAAGGGGTACACCCAAGAGGATCATAGCCAAGCCACCGCCACCGCTGACTTCAGAGTCCCGGTAGGCCATCAGACGATCAGCGTCAGTTCTAAAGGGTTTGTTTGTCAAGGAACTTGGTTTTTTGTTGTAAGGTTGTTGGGTGTTTTTGTAAAAAGCTTGCATTTTAGCCTCGTAGGCTAAACGGTCTGCTTCAGTTTTGAAGGCCATGGTGAATTTAGGTTTGTGAATGGAGCGGACGGGATTCGGACCCGTCACTGCAGAATTCCCACTTGGGGTTTCACTCTGCGAGCGCCACCTAGGCGCCCCGGAAAAGTTTTTCAGCTCACAAGTACCAATCGATGGGTCTTTTACCTTGTTGAACTTCAAGTTGAATGTCCCAATAAGCTTCGAGCATTGCAGTCAAAGATTTTGGATAAATC
>Ga0209299_1000920_pt1 | contig 16468 bp, 14 predicted proteins | sample S_140806_MF_Meta_FD_187326 | JGI IMG/M metagenome (GOLD analysis project Ga0209299, IMG submission 187326) | Freshwater microbial communities from Lake Simoncouche, Canada to study carbon cycling - S_140806_MF_MetaG (SPAdes) (version 2) | ecosystem: Environmental > Aquatic > Freshwater > Lake ...
GCTCACGCTTTCGCGCTGGCGTTCCTTTTCGATCACGTCGGCCACGGTCGTTTCGCTGAACCAATGCAGCACCTGCTCCCGCAAAGCGGCGAAGACTTGTCCTAGCGCTTCATCGTCCGCGCCAGGTAGCGGATCAAAGGGACCATCAAAGATCGCGACGACTTCGCCGAGGGTGATGCGCTGAGGTTTTGTGACGAGCTGGTAGCCGCCGCCTACGCCGCGCTTGCTGCGAAGTAGGCCGCCGTTTTTCAGAGCGAGGAGAATCTGCTCCAGAAACTTCAGTGGGATATTTTCCGCACGAGCGAGGTCCTGGATGGAAAAATTGGTCCCCTCGCGGGCACGCCCCATCGCCGCAAGGGCGCGGAGGGCGTATTCGGCTTTCTTGGAGACTTTCATCGTGCGGCCAGTGTGGCGGGCAAAATCGAAGTGCAAAGCGCCAATTGCTCGGCATCTGCTGCGCTCCCATGCCTGATGATTTTTTTGTCCAACCACCCGCCGCCGAGCCGAATCGCGGCGCGGTGACGCTGCATGGGAAGGTGGCTCCACTGGCCTCACGCATGCGACCGAGGTCGATGGAGGAATACACCGGCCAGCAGCATATCCTGGCGGAGGGAAAGCTGCTGCGCCGGGCGGTGCAGGCGGATCGTTTTTCATCCATCATCCTCTACGGACCTCCCGGCGTCGGCAAAACGACGCTGGCGCACATCATCAGCCAGGAGACGAAATCACGCTTCATCACGCTCAGCGGCGTGGAGAGCACCGTGGCGGACATTCGCCGAGAGGCGGAGCATGCGGCGCAGCATCTGCGGCTTTACGAAAAGACCACGATCCTGTTCGTGGATGAGATTCACCGCTTCAACAAGGCACAGCAAGACGTGCTGCTGCCGCATCTGGAGCGTGGCACGGTGCGCTTCATCGGCGCGACGACGCACAACCCCTTCTTTTACGTCAACAGCCCGCTGGTGAGTCGCTCGCAGGTGTTTCAACTGGAGCCGCTGGGCATCGCCGATCTCGAAGGACTCGTGGATCGTGCGTTGAACGATTCGGAACGCGGTCTTGGCGGACAAAACGTGCGCATTGAGGCCGATGCGCGGCTTCATCTGGCCACGGTGGCGGATGGCGATGCTCGCCGTTGTCTGAATGCACTTGAGCTGGCGGTGCTCACCACCACGCCGGATGCGCAGGATGAGATCGTCATCACTCTGGCGGCGGCGGAGGAGAGCATGCAGCAGAAGACCGTCGTCTATGATGGCGATGGCGATGCGCATTACGATACGATCAGCGCTTTCATCAAGAGCATGCGGGCGAGTGATCCGGATGCCACGCTCTACTGGCTGGCGAAGATGCTGCATGCGGGCGAGGAGATCCGCTTCATCGCTCGGCGTATCGTCATTGCCGCGAGCGAGGATGTGGGCATGGCGGATAGCAATGCGCTGCGAGTGGCCGTGGCCGCGCAGCAGGCCGTGGAGGCCATCGGCATGCCGGAGGCGCGGATCATCCTGGCTCACGCCGCTGTTTACAATGCCACCGCACCGAAGAGTAATCGCGCCTACCTGGGCATTGATAAGGCGCTCAAGGAAGTGCGTGAAGGCCGCACCCTGCCGGTGCCGAAACACCTTCGCGATGGGCATTACGCGGGGGCAAAGCAGTTCGGGAATGGCGAAGGCTATCTGTATCCGCACGATTACGAGGGCGGTTTTGTGCCCCAGCGCTGCCTGGAAGGTGGCAGCATCTATTATGAACCCACCGCCAATGGTCTCGAAGCCCGCATCAAGGAGCGTCTCGATCACTGGCGATCCCAGTGGGAGGCCGCAGCGGGTGGTCAGGGGAAATAATAACCCGCGAGTTCCTTTTCGAGGGCCTGCATCTCGCTCTGGCTCACAGCTTGGTTGTAGAGGCGTAGCTCGGCGATACCGCCGTAGAAAGGAACCGTGTTATTCCCTTGATCGCGGAAGCTCCAATACCCGTCACCTGCGAGACAGATATTGTGGAGGCTCTTGACGGGGCTGTGTTTGTTGCCGGTGCCGGAGGCGGTTTCACCACGGGCATTGATCATGCGCACGATGATGCGGCCATCTTTAGACCAGGAGGCCATCGCCAGGGTGGGCACGGTGGTGTCGAGCCTGGCGGAATCGGCGAGGACCGTCTGCATGCGCTGCTCCGGCGGGGCGCTGGCTGATCCACCGATATTGAAATTGGCTTTGCCGCTGGCATCGGTGATGAGGGACATAGATCCATCGCCAAAATTCACCTGCGCCACCCTTCCGGTGCTTTCGGCGAGGCTGCTGTCATGGTAAAACACCACGATCAGCGTGACGCCCGTGACCGCCGCATCGCTAAACGGCACCCCTTCGCCGGAGGTGGCACCGAGCGAATTCATCGAGGAGACGGGTTTGGCATCTTTTCCAAACACGATGAAGGGCCGAGCGGTGCGCAATGGGCGGCTTTCGGCCTCTGGCTGGAGCGATTGCAGGCGGGCACGCTGCTTCGCGGAATCCCAGGGAAGGATGGCGATGGCATTGTCTTTGCCGAGAGGCCCGAAATCATGCCACAAGGCCACCGCGTCACCGAGTTTCGCCGGTTGATCGAGGTCACGGCTCTCGAAGGTATTCACGCCGAGATCCGCTCGCAGCCAGGTGAGGAGCTTTTCGTAGCCCCAGGGCTTGCGAAGGCTCGCTGGGAGCACGGCCGCAAGTGTGGTGGCAGGTCCGGCGTAACGCTGACGCAGCGTGCCGATGCTGCGAAAGGCCTGCTGAGCGGGATCCGTCGTCGGCACGTCCACGAGCGAGGCGCTGGAGCCTCCAGCGCCCTTGGGGGCTGTTTTGGAACCGCCCATCATCGCCCACAAAGCCACGGCAATCACTGCTGCGGCGCTGCCCCAAACGAGAGGCTGGTGCCAGAGCGGCCGTGCGGCGGGCTGCTGTAAAAACTGCCGCGCGGCAGGTTTCGGAGCCGCCAGCACGGCGGTGGGCTTTCGCGGCGCAGGTGGTGCGCCGATCTGCGGGCCGACGGAGATGGGAATCGTGCTCGCGGTAGCATTGCGGGCCAGCTGGCTCATCGGCAGCATCACCGGAGCCGAGATCGGCGGCGTGGCAGGTGAAACCGGCGCGGCAGGTGGAGCGGCGGGCGCTGCTTCACGCATCGCAAACGTTTCGCGGGCCACGCTTGCCTTCCGCGGGCGTGTCTCGGCATCTGTGATGATGAGGCTCATCACCCAGTCCGCCATCCATCGCGGCACATGCAGGGCCACTTTGGCCAGATCAGGCAAATCACGGCCGAGATGCTTCACTCGCAGTTCCTTCAACGAACGAGATTGAAAGGCCGGACGACCCGCGAGTGTCTCGTAAAGCACGCAGCCGAGGGCATAAATATCCGTGCGGCGGCGGGCAGGGGACTTCTCCCACTGCTCCGGCGCGGCACAGCGGTAGGCGGCGATTTGCTGCTCCTCCTCCGTGCCCTGCGCGGCAAAGCCGATGCCAAAGCCGCCGAGACGCACCTGCCATTCGGCGGGCTTGGCCCCGATGAGGCGAACGCACTCCGGCGTGAGCGTACCATGCACAATGGCCTGATCGTGAACCACCTCCAGGGCATCGAGCAGTTGGTTGGCGAGGATTTCAAACTCCTGTGCCGAGAGCGGGCCGCGTTGGAGCATCTCCGGCAGGCTCACGCCCTCCAGCGGTGCGGGGGTGAGCACAAAGAAGCCTTTCTCATCGGCACCCGCCTCGATGATGCGGTCGAGCTGCGGGCTTTCGAGAGTGGCGAGCTGGGCGAAGAGCCTTTGCAGGCCCTCGATCTCTGCCGTGTCGGCGGTTTTGAAGCGCCGCTGCACGAAGTCACTCTTCAGATGGCTATCCCGCACGAGCTTGAGAGTGCTGGTGGTGGTTTCTTCCAAGGCTTTGAGTGTCTTGAAGCGAGCGGGCATGAGGCGGCCATTCTGCCAAGTGCGTCGAAAGCCGCAAGCGGCTTGCCACAAGGCGTGATCTCATCTTACTCTGCCCGCTCATGGCCGGCCTCCTCCAGATCGAAAACGTCAGCAAAGCCTTCGGCACGCATCGCGCCGTCGTTGGCGTTTCGCTGGAAATTGCCCGTGGCGAGGCTTTCTCTCTGCTCGGGCCGAGCGGCTGTGGAAAAACCACGCTGCTGCGCATGATCGCCGGCTTCGAGCAGCCGGATCGCGGACGCCTCGTGCTGGATGGAAAAGACATCACGCACCTCCCGCCAGAGCGCCGCCCAGTGAACACGGTGTTTCAAAACTACGCCCTCTTCCCGCATCTCAGCGTCGCGGAAAACATCGCCTTCGGTTTGAAGATGGCGGGCCGTGGTCGCGAGGAAATCGAGAATGAGGTGAAGGCCATGCTGGAGCTGGTCAAACTCGGCGAGCATGCCAAAAAGTTTCCCGCACAGCTCAGTGGCGGCCAGCGTCAACGGGTGGCGATTGCCCGCGCTCTGGTGAATCGACCGCAGGTGCTGCTGCTCGATGAACCGCTCGCCGCGCTCGATCTCAAACTGCGCCAGCACATGCTGCTAGAGTTGCGGGCCATTCACGAGCAGGTGGGCATCACCTTCATCTACGTGACTCACGACCAGGGCGAGGCCATGAGCCTGAGTGATCGCATCGCGGTGATGAACGCGGGTCGCGTGGAGCAGATCGACGCCCCTTCCAATCTCTACGACACACCGCGAACCGACTTCGTGGCCGGTTTTGTGGGCGATGCGAATTTCTTCACCGGCAAGGTGCTGGAGGTGCGGCACGAAGGTTACGTCCGCGTTTTCTGCGATGGCATCGGTAATCCCATGGTTCGGGCGAATGAAGCCCTCGCGATGGGCCAGGAAGTGCGTGTCATGGTCCGGCCAGAGAAGCTCCTGCTCACCCGCGAGCGTCCCGGCGCCTCCGAGCGTGTGAATGCTTGCAGCGCCAGCGTGGCTGAGGTGGATTACTTTGGCTCCCACTTGCGCTTCGTGGTCCACGCGGGCGATTTGACCTTGCTCGTGCAAATGCCAAACAACCGCTTCGTCGCTTCCGGCGGCCTTCCGCAGCGGGGTGAGCGTGTCTTTGTCAGCTTCCACCCGGAAGAGGCGCTGGTGGTGAGCATGCAAACCAGCTAGGACGTTGCCTCAATGTGAAGCCCGCCGGAGCTGCTCCAGTTCACGCTTCAAAGGTTCCCAGTAGGTTTTGTCGGCCAATCGTTCGGCACGTTCTTCATCCTCGAGAGCCATCTCCACCTGTGATTCATGGCCGAGAAGGGCGGCGGCAACCGCAGGGCGGCTGGAAATGGATTCGGCCTCTTTGCGGTGTTGCTGAGCCAGCTCGATGAGGAGTTCAGGCGTGCGGGCCTCAGCCAGCCAAAAACGCAACTGCGATGGAGTGGGAGCATTTTGACAGGCTGCATGATCCGCTTCGATCAGTCGCCGGATCATCGGCCAGTCCTTGTCACGCTGGGTTTTCTTGGCCTGCACGAGGTCCGGCAGAGACATGAGATCATAAATGGTGCCGTCAGTTCCCTCCAGGGTCGTGCGGCGTTCCCACAGAGCATGGAAGTCAGCCACACCACGCATTCGGGCCATCACATCCACTCGCATGCCTTTGGCCTCCGGGTGCTGGCAGCGAAAATGAACGGCGTGACCATCCAGAAGGTGCTGCATGGAAAAAGGCGGCACGGCGATCACCTCCGCTCGGAGTGCATGGATCGCCGATCTCAGATGGGTGAGGTTTGTTTCATCCGCCAGGATCGCAAAATCCGTATCGCGGCTAAACTCCGCCCCGCCGTAAAACACGCAGGCCTGACCGCCCATCAACAGGGCGCGAACCTTGAAGTTCTGGAAAGTTGAAAGGACTTTGTGAATCGGGTTCGGGATCAAGGCTACCTCCTTGGGCGAGGTACTGCGCCCACAGTTTCATGCTTTCATTCCAGCGGTCAAGCGGCCCGAGTCGGAACCACTCCTGCCATTCATCATCTGGATCGTATTGCATGCCAAGATCATGCCACATCACCTTGGGAAGCCAATACCTAATTCTCCCGCCAGCACTCAGCATTTGGCATCGCACATCAAAACTTCATCTGCATGCCCACCACCAGACCGCGACCCGGCAGCGGGAGCTGGTCCTTCAAAAAGGAGGTATGCTCACGGGCTTGCTCGTTGGTGAGGTTCATGCCTTTGACGAACACATCACAGGTGGTCTTGGCGATCTTGAATTCGTAGTTCACTGAGGCGTTCAGGAGGAAGTAGCTGTCCGTGCGCAGCTCATTCGCCGCGAGGCGATCCTGCGGAGCAGCGTAAATGCCTTCGAGGCGGGCGGTGAAGCCGCCACGCTGAAAGACGAGCGCATTGGTGAGATGGAAAGGCGGGATGCGGGGCAGGGAACCGCCGCTTTCCGCATTGCGGGCACGCACCGCATCCGCTCGCACTTCCCAGTGCAGGTTCGTGCGCGGAGCATCGGCCTCCGTGCCCTCCAGCGGATGCAGCAGGTGAAACTGCGCTTCCACCTCTCCGCCGAGAAACTCCGCATCCACGCTGCTGTAGCCGAATTCATTGAAGACATCTCCATCCGGCGTCACGCGGACGGCACCAGTGGGGAAGAGACCGATGAAGCCATTGTAGCGGGTGTAGTAGCCGCCGATGGAGCCGGTGACCCAGCCGGTGCGCTTGCGCAGGTTCAAATCAATGCCCAGCGAGCTCTCCAGGCCGAGATTTGGATTGCCTAGTTCAAACGTGCTCGTCGCCGCATGCACGCCATTGGCGAAAAGCTCCTGAGCCGTCGGTGCACGCTCCGCATAGGTGAGGGTCAAAGCGGCGGCGTAGCTCTCATTCGGCGTGTAAACCGCACCAATGGACCCGCTGAGGTTGTCGAAGTTCCGATGGATGGCCGGGCCAAAGACATCGTTTTGCACGGAATCGACATCGATGTGGTCGTAACGTCCGCCAAACTGGAAGCGTAGCTTTTCAGTGGCCGCCAGCTCCTCAAAGAAAAAAGCCGAGTTCGTCTGTGTGATCGAAGGTGGCATGAATGCCTCTTCTCCACTGATCATGAAATCACTGCGGTCCGATTGAAAGCCGATCACACCTTCCAGCCCCGCGATCTTTTCATGCTTCGCCTCCACCCGGAGATCGTAGCCGTCGTTTTTGAAGACCGTATTATCCTGGCCGCCCTCGAACTCCGTGTGCTCGTAGTCCGACCACGCAAAGCGGTAGCTCAGCTCCTTGATCTTTGGCAGCGGGTTGTAAAACGCCCCACGCACATCCAGGCGGGTCTGGTTCAGGTCGATGAACACATCCTGCGCCACCGTGGAGCCATAGCGGGAGTGATATTCCGACCACGAAAAGCCGATGAAGCCCTCATCCCACACATAGCTCAGGCCGCCGCTCAGCCCCTCGGCACGCAGGTAGCTGTTAGGAACGACTTCACGCGGCTCCGGTGTGCCCGCCGCCAGCGGGTTCCTCTCCTGAAAGGCGCTTGAGCGCAGCTCACCCGGCACGCGGAAGTCCTCCGCTGCCCGCGTGAAGCCTTCGAGGTGAAAGGCCAGCCCGTGACCGAGCCCGCCTTCCAGCATGAAATTCATGGCGTAGCCCTGATCCACGCTGCTGAACCGGCTGCCGAGCGAACCGCGAATCGTGCCTGCCTCCAGCTTCTCATCCACGATGCGACCGTCGATGGCATTCACCACGCCGCCGATGGCATTCGAGCCGTAAAGCAGCGTCGCCGGACCCCGCACGACCTCGATGGACTTCAAATTCGACACATCAAAGCTCACGCCATGGTCCGGACTCGCCGCCGAGGCATCGATCGTATTGAGGCCGTTTTGCAGCACCTTGATTCGATCTCCTTCGAGGCCGCGAATGATGGGCCGGCTGGCGGACGCCCCAAAGTAAGTGCTGCTCACGCCTGGCACCCGGCTCAGCGTTTGTCCCAGCGAAGCCTCGCTGCCCAGCGTCAGCGCATCGGAGGCCAAAATCGAGGCTGCCTGCGCCTGCTGATACAGCGGACGATCCAGCGGAGCCGAAATGATGACCTCGTCGAGCGGGATCACCTCGTCCTTATGGTTGTGCGCCGGATCATGACGATGTGGCTGCTGCGCCAGGAGAGACTGGGAGGCAGTAAGCAGGATGAAAAGGATGGAGCGGCTCATAGCGAGTCGCCCTTCTGGCGCAAATAGGTTACAATAGCAAATGATTTGCGATAAAAGAAGCGCCTCGCCACGCCATCACTTTGGAGTCGTCTTCCGCCGCGAAGGGCTCTTCTTGGCGATCTTCAGCCCAGCCTCGATGATCTGCTCGCGGAGGCTTTCGACGCAGGTTTTCCATGTGGCACGGCTGATCGGAATGTAGCGCTCGGAGCCATCGGGGAAGAGCTTCGTTTCAAAGATGTTGCTCGGCTGCTGGATGATCTCGTCGTAGAGGCCGTGAACGAAAAACGTGCGTGCATCTGCACCGTCTGGCCACGGGCTTGGCCTTCCTGCCGCCTCCTGAATGGCCGCCTCGATCGCCGAAAGGATTTCGTAGGCGCTGAGCGTGATCTTCAGCGGCTTCCCTGAGTCGAGATAGTCCGCGATGACGCTCTGGAGCTTGGAAATGACGGTGTGGATCTGCCGTGTATCTGCGGGGCTCTTCCCGGGGATGAGCTTTTCCACCTCCCGCCCGCGGCGGAGGACGTCGGTGGCGGCTTGGGAGGTGCCCGCCGCATGGCGGACTTGGATTTCATGACGTGGAGCAGGCATGGGCGAGATGGTTTGGCAGGATGACTGTTGGGTTCGTTTATTCTCCCGCAAGCACGCTGCCTCAACTCGAATGTCATGCCGCCGTTCGGTGCGTTTGACCTGCGCCTTGAAATCATGGCACGGTGAGTGCAGGAGCACGCATGCCGTCACCGATCCGCCCCTGGTATTGGCCTGAAAGAGGTCAGCCCGAACGCACCGAACCCTTCACCTGGATTGTCGAAGGTGTCATCGCCGCCTCGTGGTGGCCTGATCCGTATGTCTTCGACATTTACGACGAACAAAACATCCGCGCCGTCGTGAACTGCTGCGAGTTCGACAACCGCCGCGATGTGCCGGAGCAGTTTGTGTATCATCACATCAACGTGCCCGACTACGGCGTGCCGACGGATGCCCAGATCGAGCACTTCATGACGCTGATGGACAAGCATCACGCCGCCCGCGAAGCGGTGGTGGTGCATTGCGTGGCGGGTTGTGGCCGAACGGGGCAGTTCATCGTCGCCTGGTGTGCGAAGGCGGGCTTCATTCCCGCGAAGACCGATCCCGTGCAGTGGATTCGTGCCCGGCGGAAGTGCTGCCTGGAAACCCGTGAGCAGAGCGACTGCGCCAAGCGGTGGATGAACCAATTTCGTTCATGAGAGTCGGGGTTCTTGCAGAGATGCAAGGGTACCTTGCATCGACGATACCTCTGTCGAAGGCCGGAAGAAGGTGGTGAGGCCAAAGAACGCCATCGGGCTGGCGACAGCGGTGTCGCGCCAAGGCTTGCCACCGCACTCCACGACGCTGGCGCGGGGGATAATTCCAGAGATCATCGTGATAGGTCTCTCATCCCTAATGGTTTGTTATGGAGTTAGCGATCTTGGCAACACTTGGAAGCGTTGAGTCAAATACAAAGCTACACCGTATTCCAGGCGATCCACTTGGTCATTTTCTTCATCAATTCATGAAGCTTCATCTTGTCGATATGCTCGCGAGGCCAGCCGAGTGACAAGAGTTCAGCATCAGTATCCGCCATGAAATCGAGGAAATCGGCGAAAATCCTCGCCGCAGGGAGGCTGTTCTCGTTGGCTTCTTGAACCAACCAGTCTCGCACCACCTGGATGAGGGTTTCGGGATGGCCGCTGTGATGCTCGGTATCGCAACCTGCCAAGTCTGAGAGAGCGGGCTTAGTCTGATGTTTGGTGTGCTCCAAGATCAAAATCCGTTTGGATTTCATCCCGCGTTTGAAACGCCGACAGGCGTAGTCGATACCGAGTTCCAATGGCATGTTGAGCCGGTAATGCTCGCCAGCTGTTGCGGCGATGCAGCGTGAAAGATCATGGATTCCAAAGCGGCAGCTTTGAATAAGCTCCACAATCTTATCGATCCGGTTCTCGGCCGAGTCAGCCCGCTCAAGAGCAATTCTGGGTTTAAAACCCATATGCAAAATTGTGAAGACTAGAGGTCGGAGCAACGACCTATAATCATCATCAAATGGGCAGTTAATGAACACGTTACGCTCGTAGTCTTTGGGACTTTTTGGCATCGTGTTCGAACAAGTTTACAGTGTGGCTAAAGCGTAGTTCTCGCGTTCGCTCACTTTGCCATCCAAGGCGTGAACGACCATTTCAGCTCCGTGAGTTCGTGCGATTTGACGAGCTGCAGAAATAGCTGCTGCCATGGTAGCATGCACAGATTGTGCCCGTGCAGACTGAGTAGGACGCACAGCCCACGAACCGTTCTGCCTCGAATAAACATGGTATGACTTGCTCATAAACACATTCTCTTTTGTCTCTTTCGACTGTCAATCCTCAAATCACCCGGTCATTCCCGCCATCCACCGGAATCTGCGCACCGGTGACCTTCGCGAACAACGGTGACGCCATGGCGGCGACCATGTTGCCGATGTCTTTGGAGCGGATCTCGACCTTCATGAGGTTCTTGGTCTTGTATTCCTCGACGGTCATGTTGTAGCGGGCGGCGCTTTTGGCGAGGGCTTCGGGGGTCCAGAGTTTGGTGTCGAAGACGGCATCCGGGTGGACGATGTTGACGCGAATCTTCCACGGGGCGAGTTCGAGGGCGGCGACGCGGCAGAGCTGCGTGAGGGCGGCTTTGGAGCAGGAGTAGGCACTGGCGCCGGGGCCGGGAGCTTTGAAGTTGCGGCTGCCGACGAAGATGATGCTGCCATCGGGGCTGTGCTTCACGAAGGGGATGACCTTGTTCATCAGCTTTTGATGGCTGGTGAGGTTGATCATGAGGGTGCGGTCCCAATCGGTCTGCGCCATGACGTCGAGGGCGTCGTTTTTCGGGAAGATGCCGGCGTTGCTGACGACGATGTCGATGCCGCCGAACTCGCGGACGGTGAAATCGATGGCGTCCTGCACGGGCTGGTCCTCGGTGAGGTTCACGACGATGCCGATGGCACCGATCTTCGCCATGATCTGCGGAATTTCTTTGTCGATGTCGAGGCCGACGACTTGGGCACCCTGCTCGGCGAGGGATTCAGCGATGGCGAAGCCGATGCCGGCGGCGCAGCCGGTGACGAGGGCGACTTTGCCCTGATGCACTTTGCGAGCGGGCCCTTTGCGAAGTTTGGCCTGTTCGAGGTCCCAGTATTCGATGTCGAAGATGTCTTTTTCGCTGAGCGGTGCCCAGCCGCCGGTGCGCTCGCCGAGCGCGACGGTGGCTGCGGTGCTTTCGGCGATGTCGGCGACGATTTTGGCGTCCTTCAAGGTGTCACCAAAACTCACAATGCCGTTCCCGGGCCACACGGCGAAGCGCGGGGCGGCGTCGAGCATGGTCTGGCCGCTGGCGTGGGCTTTGAAGTAGCTTTCGTAGTTCGCGGCGAAGGTTTGGATGCTGGCGGCGTGGTCGTTACCGAGTATGGCGGGGATGCGTTTGGTGCGGATGCTGTGATCGGGGGTCAATGGGCCGCGAGCGCCGCAATCGGCGATGTTGGGGAGGTTTGAGTAGGTTAAAGCGGCCTCGCTGGTGCTGAGGCGGGCGATTTGCGGGAAGCTGCGGGTCTTGGAGACGAGTTGGCGGAGTTTGGAGAGGGCGAGGAGGTCGGTTTTGACTTCACTGCGGGCAGGAGTGCCCGCATCACTTTTGCTGGCGAGGTAAGCTTCGGCCTTGGTGACGAGTTCGATGTGCTTTTCGTAGCTGGCTTTGGCGTCGTCGGCGAAGGTGAAGAGGCCGTGTTTGAGGAGGACGATGCCTTCGATGCCTTCTTTTCGCAGATCGGTCTTCTGGAGGACTTCGAAGACCTGTTTGGCCAAAACGAAGCCGGGCATCACATAGGGAAGGACGAGTACTTTGGAGCCGAAAAGCTCCTGAGTGCGCTTTTCGCCATCGGCGGCGCAAGTGAGGGCGGAGATGGCGTTGGCGTGGCTGTGATCGACGAACTTGAAGGGCAGGATGGCGTGCAGGATGGCCTCGATGCTGGCGGCGGGCGCGTTGGGGTTGGTCATCGCGGCGCGTTGCTGCAGAACCATGTCCTCATCGGTCATGGTGGGCAGCTGGGCCATTTTGAGCAGGGCGGCCATGCGCACAGGGGCGAAGCCTTCACGCTCGATGGTGGCGAGGTCCCAGCCGGAGCCTTTGACGTAGCAGATTTCGACGCTGTCTCCGAAGTAGTCCTTCTCGGTGACCTTCGCCGAGGTATTGCCGCCGCCGTGGAGGACGAGAGCGGGGTTCTTGCCGAGGAGACGGCTGGTATAAACGCGTTGGCCGAGGGCGTCGGTTCCGAAAGTGGCGGCTTCTTGGTCGTTCCAGAGAGACTGCATGGTGGGGAAAGGGAGTGGGAGAGTGTTGCGAAAGCAGGAAATGACGAAATCAGAATGAGGAATGCCGAATCAATGACGAAGGCTTGAATGACGATTGAACGAGAGCATGGCAGCGTAGCATGAGGAAAGGCGATTAATGCATTCGAGCTTCATTCATCATTCCTCATTCTGGTTTCGGCATTTTTAAATCATGCCGAGCTTCATTTTGCCCTCGATGGAGATCATGTCCTTGTTCCACGGCGGGTCCCAGCAGAGTTCGACGGCGGCGTCGTCCATCTCCTCGATGGTCATGATGCGGCTCTGGGCATCGGCGGCGATGGTGGGGCCCATGCCGCAACCTGGGGCGGTGAGGGTCATTTTGACGATGGCTTTGTTTTTGCCTTCGGCGTCGGCTTCGACCTTGCAATCATACACGAGGCCGAGATCGACGATGTTGACCGGGATTTCCGGGTCATAGACGTTCTTGAGCTGGTTCCAGACCTGGCCTTCGAGGTCGCTCACGTCGGTGGGGACGTTAGAAGAGGTGCTGGCCTCGGCTTTTTTGTCTGCGGCGGGGTCGATGCCGAGGGCGTCGGCGTCACCGGCCTGGATGCGAGCGAGGCCGAAGTCCGTGGCGACGGTGTAGGTGCCGCCGAGGGATTGGGTGATGATGACCTTCATCCCGAGCGGCAGCTTGATGCTGTCGCCACTGGGAATTTGGATGGCATCGACTTCGCGTATGAGTTCGAGGGAGGAGTGCATGGACGTGGGGCGTGGCTGTTAGCGCGGCTTTCTTCCTTTTGCCTCAAAAAAATGTCTTGAAACCAATCGCGCTTCCCGGCGTAATGAACGGCGCAGTCCTTCCTGCATGAAACAGCCCATGCAATCCCTCGCCCGCCACCCCGCCCGGAGTTTTTTTCATCCGGTGGGAATAACTATCGCGTGGCGGCGTCTGACCAGCGTGCGATTTGATCCCGCCAGCCTTCCTCGATGAATTTGCTCCGGTAAACGGAGCCCCTGCCGGTGCAGCAGCTCATTCGCACCAACACACACGAACCCATAACCCAATCATACCAAACCATGAAGAAACTCCTCACTCTCGTCCTCGCCTTGTTCGCCACCGCCGCCATGGCCGCTGAATTCCCGGACATCAGCATCGCCGACCTCAAGCAGGCCATCGCTGACAAGAAGGTCACCGTCATCGACGTGAACGGCGCTGCCTCCTACTCGAGGGGCCACGTCCCCGGTGCCGTCAACTTCGCCGAAGCGAAGGCTGATCTCGCCTCCAAACTCCCGGCTGACAAAGGCGCTCTCGTCGTCGCCTATTGCGGTGGTCCTTCCTGCAGCGCCTACAAAGCCGCTGCCAACAAGGCTGCTGAACTCGGCTACACGAATGTGAAGCACCTCTCCGCAGGCATCTCCGGCTGGCTCCAGGCCGGTGAAGCCACCGAGAAGTAATTCACTTCCGCGTTTCCCTCACGCCGGACGCCTGCGAAAGCGGGCGTCCGGTTTTTTGTGCCTTGAAGCTTACTTTTGGGCCTTCACCGGGGCGGCGTTCCAGACTTTAACATCGTCAAAGCTGCCGGTTTTACCCGCCACGCCGAGTTCGATCTTCGATTTGGTTGCGTGGGCGATGCCGGAGGATTTCAGCCAGGCCACGCCTTTACCATCGAGGCTTATACGCATCTCATCACCCACCGTTTCGACAACGAGGTCATACCACTTACCGGTTTCGAGCTGCACCGGGTAGGTGACCTGACGGCCTGCGAGCAGTTTTGCGACCTCCGCTTTCTTCGCCGGGTCCTTTTTCATCTCGTAGATGTCGCTGCGCATGTTGCCGTCCTTTTCGTCGATGAGGGTCACGCCGTTGAGGCGCACCTGGGCGCGGCTCAGATGGCCGTAGTGGCTGCCGGTGAATTTCCTGTCGTCGAACTCGACATCAATCATCGTGGCACCGTCAAACTTGATGCGGCATTCCACCACGCTGTCCTGGGTGGGGATTTCGAGGCCGTGAACAGCGGCGTGGGCTTTGATGATCTTGCCATCGGGAGCGGTGGCGTCCTTCTCGCGGGTCTGGGTGCCTTTCAGCTCGCCATTTTCAAAGGTGAAGGTGTCCACCACGCGGTGCCAGGGCTTGGCCGGTGTGCTGGCGGAGAAGTCATCTTCAAAAAGTAGTTCCTTCTTCGCGGCGATGGGTTTGGAGGGGACTCGCGGGAGCTTCGGATTATCGGCAGCGACAGCGAGGCTGGCGAGGCAGAGGAGGGCGGTGCAGGTGAGGCGGGTGGTCATGGTGAAAAGGGCAAGATGAAGGGCGAAGCGGCGCATGCCTAACACTTTGCCCTGTCTTTCAGCAAGCGAGCTTGCCAAACGCGGTGTTTTTTCTCAAACTCGCCGCCCCGATGAAATCCGCCCCTTTGCTCCCCACTATCGCCGCCCTTGGTTTTGCCGCTCTGACCTGCCACGCGGAGGTCAACGTGGTGGAGAAGGTGGCTGAAGGTGTCTATTTCCACGAAGGTGAAATCCGCCCTTCCGGCCACTGCAACAACGGCTGGGTCGTTTTTGAAGATTATGTGCTCGTGATCGACGCGAATTTCCCCTCCGGTGCCCGTGTCATCATCCCGAAGATCGAGGCGATCACCGATAAGCCGGTGCGTTTTGCCTTCGACACCCACCACCACGGCGATCATGCCTACGGCAATCAGGTCTGGCTGGAGAAAGGAGCCACGCCCGTGGCGCATGAAGGCGCTCTCGCCGAGATGAAGAAATACGAGACGGGCCTCTTCGGAGACAAACCAGGTCGCTGGGAAGATGCGGCGAAGAACCGCAAGGATCTTCAAAGCAGCAAGCTGAAGGCCCCCACGCTGCTGTATCGCAACGAGCTCATCTTTGACGATGGGAAGCATCGCGTGGAGTTGCTGCACTTTGGCACAGCGCACACGCATGGCGATGGCTGGGCTTGGCTGCCGAAGGAAAAAATCCTCTTCACCGGCGATGCCTGCGTGAATGGCCCCTACAACTTCACCGGCGATGGCAACATCGGTGAATGGATCGAGACGCTGGAAGCCGTGAAGAAGCTCGGAGCGCAGATCGTTTGCCCCGGCCATGGTCCACGAGGCGGCCAGGAGATGCTGGAGAACCAGCAGACCTACTTCAAGGCTCTGGTGGCCGAGGTGAAGAAGTTCGCCGGTAAATCCGCGAAAGACATCGAAGCCGCCGTGCCCACCATCATGGCCACGTTGAAGAAGAACGAACCCATCGCCCACTACGCCGGGAATTTCATTCCCGCCCAAATCGAAAAAGCCTGGATCGAGCAGGGTGGGGAAGCTTGGCTGAAGCCGGAGATTCCAGGCAAAAAGTAGGCCCGCCGAGCAGGGACGTGGAAAACGGACGTTTTCCAGTACAGGGGGACACGCGAGTTAATCTTCCTCTTCCCACTCGGCCATGAGGCGGGCCAACTTGCGCTTGAGGCCCACTTTGGCGGCGGCGGACATGCGGTCGATGAACAGCACGCCGTTGAGGTGATCGATCTCGTGTTGGAAGGCGCGGGCGAGGAGGCCATCGGTCTCCCACGTCTCGGTTTCGCCGTGGAGATTCATGAAGGTGACGGTGATGGCTTCGGAGCGGCGGATGTCACCGCGAAGGCCGGGGAAGCTCAGGCAGCCTTCTTCGCCGGTTTCCTTGGCGTTGCCGAGCTGGAGCTGGGGATTCAAAAAGACGACGGGCATGTGCTTCACCATCTCGGCTGGTTGTCCGTTGACTTTGAAATAGGAGATGGATTCTGGGTTATGCGCACAATCAATGACGGCGAGCTGTACATCCTGCGCTACCTGCGGCGCAGCCAGGCCGATGCCATTGGCTTCACGCATGGTTTCGAGCATGTCCGCCGCGAGTTGACGGATCTCGGGCGTGACCTGCGTCACGGGGCGGCATTTGGCACGAAGAATGGGCTCGGGATGGCGGACAATGGGAAGAACCATGCGCGGCATTTACCCGAAGATACCGCTCGCTCAACTG
>Ga0209299_1000926_pt1 | contig 16442 bp, 21 predicted proteins | sample S_140806_MF_Meta_FD_187326 | JGI IMG/M metagenome (GOLD analysis project Ga0209299, IMG submission 187326) | Freshwater microbial communities from Lake Simoncouche, Canada to study carbon cycling - S_140806_MF_MetaG (SPAdes) (version 2) | ecosystem: Environmental > Aquatic > Freshwater > Lake ...
ATACAATTCCAGTTTGTAGAGCATTTTGAATTGCACTTAATGCTGCACCAACAGTTTTATAAGGAGCAGCAACAGAACCAGTTGAAGTGTATGTATCAGTTCTATTTGGATTTACATACCAGTGATTATCTGGTGGTGTAAAAAAACCAACTGGCATTATTGGGTTCATAACTATTCCAGTTGGAGTAGAACCATCTGATATTTTTAGAACACCATCATTTGGATTATAAAATACTTCACCTTCATCCCCCACAAAGGTAGTTGGATTAGCACCACCAAGTTTTTCTACAAAAACTCTATAAACGGTATTGGTGGATAGGGACATTTTATAAATATCATTTATATCTTATTTATGCTGAACGGTAAAAGTATTCCTATGCAACCCTCCTGCATAGGTATAAGGACGGATTTTACTTGCCTAGTCCTGGTGTGGCAAGATTAAGAAACATTACATTTCTTAACATGTATTTATTATAACACTGTCAGGAAATGCTGTCAATAGGTATGACTACTTATAATTTGCTACCTTAATGACCAATACAATAAAACCGATTATGAAATAATATTGGAAAATATGATAGATCATCTATAATATTCCTGAATTTTATCCAGGACTCGATTAAGATATCTGTTTGCCAATCCCTTTGGATCTGAAGTATATCCAATCCGTTCGTTATATAATTCGTTCTTTAACTTCTCAACATGACACCTAATTTCTTCCTTTGAAAGTTGGTTTCTAGGCATAAAATAAAAAAAAATCTCCACTCGTATTTTAGAGTGAAGACAAATATGATTACTTATTTTTGTTAGGGACTTACCATACTCCAGGAATAATCTGTCCTGTCAGAGCATACGCACCAAGAGCAGCAATTACTCCCAGCATTGCAAAACGTCCATTCAGTTTTTCTGCACGTTCGCTATAAGTTTCTTCTTCGTGTTTCATTTGATCTTCCTCCGTAATGTACATTTTAGGTTCCTTTGCGAACATGTTTTGCTGTCCATGTTCATTAGTTGTTATTGTCATTTAAATTTAATAACTTTTTACAACAAAATTATATAGCAAATCTAAAGAAAAGTCAAGAGTTATTGACCTTCAAATCCTGGCGGAAGGCGACCGGCATAAGGATCATAATCAAAAATAGAATTCCAATCACCAACATTAGTCGCATCGACTTTCCAAAAATTCCAAAGACCATCATAACTTGATTTATGAAACACATCCACATGTTCATTATGAATAGAAGATCCCAATTCAATCTTATAAAGAAACAAAGGAATCGCAAAGGTATTGCCAGAATTATAAATCAAATCATCGGCAACGGCACGTGGTTTAACTCCATTATCCAACTTATACTTATCACCACGAACATGAAGATCAATAAGTTTTTGTGCGTGATGACGAGTAATCAAATAACATGCGGTTGAAAAGTCATTTACAAACCGACGATGCATTTTTACATGAACCTGTGCCGGATTGATAATTGCAAGTTGAACTACATCATAATCATAAGGAACTTTACAAAAGAAATCCTTCCATTTAAAAGGCCAATGTGATACTGTAGAAATATCACAATCATCCTCCATAATTAAAGCACAAGGAGAATCAGAAGTCTCTAAGAAGTGCTTCAGTGCCTTCAGGTGCGTTGTTACACATCCTACCTCACCAGAAGACATCATATCAGGATAACGTCCTTTGAGGATGTCTCCGAGGTCTCTACCGTCCCTGCCATCATAAGCAGAGATGCGAGTATAGTCTTCTATCTCCCAATACTTAAACTGACCTTCCATATATTCTGCTCTTTCTGGTTGTTCATCCAGATTGATATAGTATATTGGAGGAAGACCCTTTAGTTTATAGATTGCTTTATTTCTATCCATTAGATTCTCACCCAACGTTCAGGAATTAGATCTTTAGTATCTTTATCTTGATTATCTTTACCAAACCATTTTACAGGTGCCACGACATCATTAGAACCAGATAACCAAGCACCCCACCAAGAGAATGAGGAATTGGCAATGACGTGCTGATTACAAAGACTCATCAAACACAAATCGACATATTGATCTCCAGATTCAGAAATCATAAAACGGTCACCAGAAAATAGTTTCTGTTCTTTGCACCATTCAGGATCATCAGAGAATACAAGAACTGAAGAAGTATCATCAAATTTCTTAAGTGCCTCCTCATAGTAATCCAGACCAAGTGCCGTATGATTTGGATTGGTAAGATAATCAGTTCTACGAACGTGAAGAGAAATTGCCTCCCCAATCGAACCGATCATTTCTTTACAAGGTTCTAGAATCTCATCTTTGAACGAAAAGTCTGAACGAATCTCATTTTCAATATGCTTGAAGTATTTTTCAGATTGAAAATACCCGGCAAGACTAATTTCATCAGGGCACATATTAAAAAGAAGTTCATCAAAATGAAAATGCTTTTCTTCTGCTACAGGAGCATATCCACGATCAAGAAGTTTGATATTACGAGGAAATACATTACTCATCTTAAATGGATAGAATAATTCTATCTTCAAGTCAAATCCATAAGGATCTTTAACTACTTGATTATGATTAGGAATACAGTAGTCATATCCACGATTCCTTGCAATTCCCTTTACTGCCGCAAACTGAAACATTTGATTACCCAATCGTCCCAGTTTTCCAAGATAATTAAATGCCAACATTTAATTGATTCCTCCGATTTTTTACATAATCTTGTTCTTCAAAATATCTAACAAGAGTTTCTTTATCATATGATCTAATTTCATTCCACATATCCATATTATATTGCCACTTTGGATTATGATAATGAGAATTAAATGTTCTCTCATGATTTAAATGATAGCACATATCGTTGACTCTGCCAACCTTACATCCCATAACTTGAATCCTATAAAGGAATTCGCAATCTTCAGGACCCCAAGCCATAAAGTTCTCATTCCACATATAAGAATTAATTTCAGATTGCCTTCGAATCATTTGCCCCAATCCCATAACAGATGGACAAATATTACATCCAGGTTGAAGAACGTTTAAATCAAATTTAGATTTTAAAAATTTATCAAACATTTCAACAGGATAATCGACTAACCATTGATAAACACCAACTCCATAGCAATAGACAGCATCAAATCCTTGTTGAGAGATCATATTATATGCAGTGTGATAACTACTTATTGGAAGAAGATGATCCACATCATAATTATAAACAATTTCAGTTTTTGATTCTAGTAACAGATCATTTAAAATACGAGTCTTATGAAAGAAACTATCAGGATCATATTCAAAAATATGAGTTAAATTTTCTGGTTTTTTTCCAAATAACTGTGAAATATAAGGAAGTGCCTTTTCTTCAAAGATTGATTGAATATCGTGCTCTTTAACTATAATTTTACATTCCGGAAAATGATAAAGTAAATAACTAATTGAAGTTATGATATTTTTGAGTCTATCTTCGGACTCAATTCTACAAGGCATCAAGAATGTCAAGTTCATATTATACCTCAATCCAAGATTTTGGGAGAAGATCTTTCATATTATAATTATTAGATTTAATATAATCAGAATTAAACCAAGTTTTAGGGGCAATAATTGGTTGGGTTTGATTTTTAATTAACCAAGCACCCCACCAACTCATTGAACTATTTGCAATAATTCCACCAGAACAAAGAGTCATCATACAAAGATCAAAATATGGAATTAAAGATTTAATTCTTCCATCTTTAGTTTCGGAAGTTTGGGAATAAGTTTCTCTATATTCTGAAATCATAAATCTATCGACAGAGAAGAATGATTGTTCTTTACACCATTCAATATCATCAGAAAAAACCAATACTGGAGAGGATTCATCAAAATGTTTTAATGATTCCTCATAATAGTCAATAGAGCAAACTGGATGGGCATACTGGTGATTAACATAATCACCACGACGAACATGTATAAAAATTGGATTAACTAATTCATTTACAATTTCTTTACATGGTTCTAATATTTCTTTCTTAAAGGTAAAATCAGATCTTATAACATCTTCAATATGTAAGAAATATTTTTGAGTTTGAAAATAATCATGAAGATTTATATTGTCTGGGCAATTTTCAAAAAACTCAGGATCAAACTCAAATAATCCGGTTGTGAAAGTTTTGGCATTTAATTGTCCAAAATTGCTCTCACTAACACTTCCCATTTCAAAACAATCGAAAAGACCGTAGTTAGAACTTCCATAACTTTCTGGTGCAGGAATTACCCAATCATATTTTTTGTGTGCAGCAATTCCACGAAGGCCTGCATATTGGAACATTTGATTTCCAAGCCTACCATTAGACCCAAGATAATTATATCCTATTGTCATTTTTCTTTCCTAACATAAAGAGCATCTCCCCAAATTCCACCCTGCCAAAAAGTTTCAACTCTTTCCATATCATAAGCAAATAAAAACTCATCAATTTCTTCTACATAAGCATTATTCTCATAAACTTCATCACGATTAACTTCACAATAAACATAATCAACATGATTTAAAGTTCCGGATCCTCCCCTCAAAACTTCCAATTCATAACCCTGAACATCCATATTAATGAAATTATAATTAAAAGTTTCATTCATATACTTATCCAACTTTACCATCTCAACTTCTTCAACTCCAGGAAATCCTACAGTTGGATGATTTTTAAGATGAAGATTTGGTTTGAGAATTGAACTGCTTTGTTGTTGATTATCACTAACATACATAGACACCATCTTCTCAGCATTACCAAGAGCAACTTGATATCCACTAATATTGGCGTTTAATTCTGAGACATTTTGTTCTAGAATTTCAAAATTAGAACTTAATGGTTCGAAAAGAATAATATCTTGAATCCCATTGCGAATATATTCCGAAATTTCTTCTCCATGATGAGCTCCAATATGAATAATTCCGGAGATATTCATATTGTATTTTTTTCTTAACTGTGTAAAACTAATTAGCATAAAATTTATTGATCTAAATGTGTTTTATAAAGATAATCATCAACAATTAAACTGTTCTGAACTATCTCAAAATTTTCTTTGACTGCATCCATTTTATCATAATATAGTTCAGGAGTCAATAATGAAATATCAAAATCGTCAGTTAATGTAATAATACCTTTAGGATTAAAAAATTTATCAATATCTGGCGCTCCATGGTAAATTGGTATAGTTCCTGTTGCAAAGCAATCTTGTATTTTTTCAGAAAAATAACCATTACAACTTTTATTTTCAATCGCAACAGAGAACATATAATCTTTCAACCCATCTTCTTTATTTACGATTGGATTAAATCCTCTTCCATAAAAATCAAGTTTATCTTTTAATTTATTTACCCACACCAATCTATATTGATGACCCTCACACATTAAAATATTTGAGGATATCATCGAAACCAATTTTGTCTTTTCATATAGTTTTGGTTCAACAACCCAAGTTCCATATTGATAAACTTGTTTGAATTTTTTATGCAAAGATAATAATTCATCATATTGGATATTCATGAATATTGCATCATAAACTCTTACATAATGAAGATAGTTTCTTTTCATATCTTCATACATGTCTGGATAGATATGTGGAGGTTCATAAAGCCAAGCATATTTTTTTATGCTTCGATCATCATCAAAGGCAAGAGGAATAGAATGATCAACATAAAATGTTTCAGAATTTTCTCCACTTGTATCCCATTCAATATATTTTCCTTCTTGCCTATAAATGGAGTATCCTTTATTTCCATTATCCATGTTGGGCCAATTTGCACCAACAATATTATATTTCTTTTTCATAGGTCTAAAATTTTACAAATTTGATCAACTAACTTCACTTCATAATCTTTACCATCCTGCATTCCAATTCCCCATACATTATGATTAGCATTATGAATAGTATTATAGGTTAGATGGAAAGAGAATCCATTCTCAACATAAAAAGTTTTTTTGTTAAATTGTTCTTTAAACATATTGAACTGAACTTCATCAAATGCATCATATGTGGGAAGAGAAAGAACTTTTCTCCAATCCTCAGTTTTTATAAAGAAGACACTATTAGTATAATATGGGCAGGTAAATTCTTGAATAGAATATTCTTGTTTATCTAAAATTCTATCAAAATTATTCATAATATAATCATTTAGAATAACTTGAGCCTCCGCACAAATTCGAATAGGATGAATGCCTTTATAATGATGATTGATCTTACTTACTCCATCATAAAATGCAGAGGGATTCCAAGAATCAGCATTTATAGTATGTTCATTAAGAGAAGAATAGTCGGCACCCCAAAGACCATTAGGCATATTTCTTTTTAGAAAATCTTTAAAGATTTTATTTTTTACATCTTCATCAACAACAAAAGTCTCAATGAATTGATCAACTAAAGGAATGTTATTTGAGAGCAAGGGGCATATAGCAAAATTTTCATCAGATTGAAGAATATCAATATTCTCAATCATATAGTCCCAGACATGATTATTGATAAAACAATCTTCATCAAGTTTAACGGAATACTCACTATCTTCAGATAAGGCATAATTAATTTTTTCCATATAATTCATTCCCCCATGAGAGAATGAAATTAAATTTGTCTCTATGCCATCCAATGCTTCCCACTCTGGAGTTTCTGTTGCAAGAACATTCAATCTAATTTTAGACTTATTTTCTGGTTTGATATTATTCAGAAAATATTTTGTTACCTTCCAGAATTCTTTTGGTCTATTATGTGTAAGATAATTAATTGTAATCATTTTATGTATCCTCTTCGAATATAATTTTTAAGGGGGCAATTTTTATTATAATTGGTCCGTTTAACACTATAATAACCTTCTCTATGCTTTCTGTCAATCTGAGACTCTGTGAGAAAATGTGTTTTTTCTTCATTTGATGGATCATAAGAACCATAATGTTTTGGAAACTCCCAAGATTGCCCAGAAAGAAGTGCCATATATCCAGGAAAAATACTTATCATATCTTTATCCGGATATACTTCAAGACATAGACCAATATTTTCCTTGGCAAGAATCATCGCTTCTTTTGTCAAAGTAAGGCATTCCCAATTGGATGCCATTGGGATAGAATCAATTCCCAACTTCAAATAAAGGTCATTTACATCCCATCTACCATGATATTGATTTAATGGAAATCCGATGATTTGTTTACTGAACTTACATCCATTATAATGCTCATGCCAATTGTGTTCTATATTATAAAACGTAACGTAGTTTACATCCTTCTCAAATTCTATTTTGTTAATAAAATATTGATTAGCAGAAACTAAACAAAAATGATCAAATGAATTAATTTCTTCAGTGGTCAATGATTTTATAATTTTTTCATATGCTCCAAAGATAAAACTAGAATGATCAACAATTCCTAGCATATGATTGGTTCTCACCTTTGGATGCTGAATTGTGGGATGATTAATAATAAAATCACAGTTATCATGAAAATAACTGATATTATCAATCATATCATTTAAATCATCTATAGTTTGCACCAGAGAATGTGCAAAAATAATAAAACAACATCTATTCATCTTTTATATGCAGTAACAGATATAATTTTATTTTCAGAGGAAAACTCAATAACATCAACAACATTTAGATGTTCAATGTTTCCACCCACATTAACTTCAATACTAATTTCCGAAGCGGTCGTATTTCCATCTGCACAGATTTTTATGGGAGTTACTGCAATAGAATCCACAGAATCAAAAATATTTTGATTGGCAGCAACTACTTCTTGCTTACCAAATTTTTGAATATCCCAATCTCTGAGAACTATAGAATCATCAAATAGTTCTGCAAGTTTATTAATATTTTTATTAGAAAAAATTTCAAAATATTCAGTTGTAAGTTCTTTAAAATTCATAATCATTGAGTGTCTAATTCCCACCATGTATGTATACCCCTACTATTAGTGTCAATTTCATATTCATCCAACAATCCTTTTAATGTTGGGTATTTGTTAAAATTCCATAGACCTTCAGAAAGAACGTGCATATGAGGAAAAATTAAGGAATTAGTTGTTCTATATTGCCTTATAGTTTTAATATTTTGAACACTATAGCAATTTTTATTTCTCATAAACTCAAGACAATCTTCATCTTCATTCTGATTTTTTGCCTTATCTAAAACTTTAGAGAATTCTTGGAATACTGAACTCCTCCAAATTGCAGGTTGAAAAATGTGACTATCTTCCTTATAAAAGAAATAATCTTCGTGACCTGTTGAAATTCCTTCTTGAATTTCAGATACAGAATAATGAGTATAACTCAACAAATAATCCCAATTATTTTTACTCATGAAATTATACATTTCATTCAAAATTTTTCCAGAAACTTTTGCTGTAGGAATCCAATCTTCATGAATAAAAAGAACATATTCAGAATCAATTTCATTTAGAATAGAATTAATTCTTTTTGTCCAAATAATATTGTCAATATAAACATGCTTAATCCAATTTTTTGGAATATCATATTTTTCAATATCATCAATAGTATTATTATATGCAAAATGAATTTCAACATCTTTTACATACTTATTAACTTGACCAATCAAAGCAGTCCAAATAAATGCACAATCAGAATGTGTGTAAATGAATAATGGAATTTTGGAGTTCATAATCTCTTTAAATCAACATGAGAAGCATAAAATTTTTCTATTGGAAATTGCCAGGACGTATTATGTGGGGGAAGACCTGATGGACCCTCTGCACTATGGCAATAAAATACATCCCCATATAAAGAGCATTCTTTCAGATCATATCCTTGTTCTTCAAGAAAAAATCCATAACATCCTTCACAATATCCAGTTTCTTCTTTATTCGATGGTAAAAATTGGTCTGCTCCCATTTCAAGCATTCTTTTCATCACTTTATTTTTGCATAAAAATATAGGCCCATAACAACCAATTCCGGAAGAAATATATTCGTATTTAGAATTTGACGTTATTGTTTCTCCCCAAGAATTAAAGTTACTAACCATTCTATCAAAATACATCAATGTTATCAAATCTCTTTCTTTTAGATAATCCAAATTGCCCTTAACTATCATAGAATCGTGTAAGAAAAAATAAAAATCTTCATTAGAATATTTTTTATATGCATACCAATATGCCCCAATCATCCAATTATGATTTTTAATATCTTCAATAATTACATCATAATTTTCTAAAATAGAAAAATAAGATTTATCTTCAGAATCACTATCAATAACAACTATTTTTTCAGTTAAATGAAATTTTCTAATAGATTTTACCAATTCAATTATAAAAGGAAATTCTGAATTATATTTACAAGGAATTACAAACATATTTTATTTTTGGATATTGGTGGAGATGTCTTTCATAAACATTTATATTAGAGTTCCAAAGACTTTTTAAATTACCATTACCCATACCAATCCAAAATTCTGCATTATGTCTTATAGAAAGTATAGGGGATGTCTTTGGAAATTTAATTTCATTAATAGTAGGGAGTTTCTTAATATAAGAAGAATTTGCCCACCAAATATTACCAGAATAATGAAGAGTTGGATCATCGACCAAATCAACTCCACATGAATCATATTGATTTAATGAGTAAAGACATTTTTCATATTGATTAATGTTAAAGTATGTCATATACTTTCGCCAATCGTCAATACATGGATTATCTGGAGTTGTGACGCCCTTAGTGTGAAGGTATAATATTTTATGATTTTGCTCTACCGAATCAGAAAATGTTTTTAGCAAATCTAATGTAAAAAATTCTCCAGAACTAATATCCGAATCTTGATAGATTTTAATTTTATCATTCTCCTGAATGATTAAATCTCCTTGCCCAACGATACAAAGATTTATTGAACCAACTTGATTAATTAAATTTGATTCTATTATTTGAGAATAAATTTCATCAAAAATATCTTGATACTTTCCAATGGTCGCTATGTGAAAATAAATTTGATTTAACAAGATTTAACCTCTAACTAAAAATAGTAAATCATCCCATCTACCTTTTTTATCTCTCAAATCAATATATTCCACAACATATTCAATTTCATTATTGATAGAATCACATACAATTTTAGATTTATCAGTTAAAATATCAAAAAACTCAAAATTTTGAACATCTTCAATTATAAAAATTCCATCTTTTTTTAGTTTGGGTAAGTACAATTCAATAGACTTTAATTGACTCTCCAAAGTATGTGGACCATCATCAATAATAATATCAAATTTATCAAATGTATCTGAAAAATTTTTATCGTAGGCATCACCAAAATACATATCCACTCCACTGATATTTCTATAATTTGAATCTATCTTTTCATCAGAAATATCAAGACCAATAATAGATGCGGAATTGTAAAAATACTCTTTCCAAAGTTTTAAAGATCCACCAGTTTCTATTCCAATTTCCAGTAGATCAATCTCTTTATTTTGATAGGGTTCAAATTCTTTTTCATAAAAATTTTCAATATAACTATGACATGTATTTTTATCCGTTCCACCAATATCATATCCATCATTTAGAAAATTAGAATCTAAATTAAATTCTTTCAAGAATTTTGTTAATTTCATTTTTTTAATATCAAATTTTAGTTTTTAAAATTATTTAATGCCCGGTCAAATTCTTCTAGAGTATTTTGATCGGCAATTTCATAAGACACTTCTTTTTGTTTAAGTAATTTTACTTCAGAATATTTATTCATACAAAATTCATACTTTTCCCTAACCTGCCTAGACCAAAGAACATCTTCTCCCTGACCCCATACTAATTGTTCATTGAGAGGAAATTCTCTCATTATCTTTTTCTTCGAAACCCAATAGGTTCCAGAAAAATACATATGATTTTTAAATCTATTATCATCATATGGAAGAATACATTTACTATTTGGTCCAGCAATTTCCATAATGGTAGGATTATCCCACATACATATACACCAATCACGATATCTAGTTTCATCATGATTAGTAATTTTAGTCATACACAAATCAAAGTCATTACCGAATTCTAAAAATCCTTTATACCAATCATCAGTAAAAATTACATAGTCATGTAAATAAACAATATTTTCAAATTTAGCAATGTTAGTAATGATATTTTTTTTTCTAGTAATCCACTTAGGAATTACCTCATCATTAAATTGAACTATTCTAGTTTTATTTCTAGAAACTTTTGAATTACCTACGATTATAATTTCATAAGTAGGAATATTTTGTTTCTCAATACTATCAATAATTTGATTAATACTATCATCTTCTGCTCCAGAAGTAATGATTCCAAAAGTAAATTCCATTTTACTTCCTAATAAAGGTAAAATCACCCTCATATGCATCATGATATGACTCATGAACTAGTTGCAATCCATATTCAGAAAGATATTGGATGACATCATTTTTATTTGCCGCTCCATGATAATATGGAATATTTGAAGATTCTACATAAATTCCTTTAACCGTATAAAGCAAATCACACATTCCTTTAAAGATATTCAATTCACTTCCCTGAGTATCCATCCACATTAAATCAATACTATCAATGTTATTTTGTGGGCACCAATCAGACAATTTTACAACATCAACTTCAGTTTTTTCATTTTGATATCCAGTTTTATTTAAAAGCATAGGCTCAAGTAATGACGAACCGCCCATATTTTCATAAGTAATAAAGAAATCTGACTTTCCATTGAAATCAGATACAGCAAGTTTACTTACTAAAATATTATTATTATCTTCTGTGCTGATCAAAACATTATTATAAGATTCTTTATTTGGTTCAAATGTATAAACTGAAACATTGTTAAGTTTTTCAGTAAACTTAACACTTTCAATCCCATTCAGAGATCCAATATCAAAAATATTATTAATTGTACTCAAATCAAATTTTTCACTTACTTTGTGTAAAAATTCAGATACAACATCATCAATTGCAATTTGTATCCACTCAGGATATCCTTCTGGGAAGTGGCGATCTTTAATGTGATTAAATGTTTTCATTAGTCAATACCTATTGAAATTTTATTTTATGGACAAAATCACTACAAATACCAAAACAACTTAATGCTTTCAAATCTTCAAATTTAATTTTATGATTCAATTCTGGCATCACAATTATGGACTTTGGAGTATAAGATTTTCCAGGATAAGTCCAAATATAATTTTTACTCGTTAGAGTAAAATCATCTTCCTGATGCCAGAAGTAATTAAATCCACTGGTTCCGTGAGCAAACTCATAGAGTGCTTCTATATTCTTACAATGAACCCACAGATGGTGAATGTACTTTCCAAGCCAAAACCAACTTGTGGGGTATTGAGATTCATCGTGACCCAAATAAAGTATCTTATTAAAGGTATCATAACGAATATCAATCTCTACATCATATCCTTTGGCAATTGCTGCCTCAATATATTCTGGACGATTTTCTTGTGATGAATTTGGACCATCAATATTTCCACGATGAGCAATCAGTTTCATGCTTTATAGTGCTCCAAGAAATAATTTAGGTCTTCAGGAGTACCAATACCCCACATTCTTTCAATATCTTTGATACGAACTTTCTTACCATCTTGAATTGCCTCATTGAAGACTGGGCAGACATAGAACTCATTATTAGTCCTGATGTTCTTCTTAATCATTTTCTCAGCATACTTTACATAATCAGAACCCTTCTTCCAGAAATAGATACCGACTGTTGCATTATCACTGATTGGTTTCTTCTCGGCAACCTCAGAGACAAATCCATCATCACCAACCTTAGCATAAGACCACTTAGGATGAGTTGCCTTGAAACTAACGATGCCACCATCAATACCATCAGCATTAAAGGCATACAGGCACTCGTTACTATTCCACTCCACAAACTGGTCAGAGTTTGCCATTACCAGTGGAGCATCATTATCAATGAACTTTTTGGCCAGTAGAGTAGTGCAAGCAGCACCTTCGGTAAGACAATCTACCTGAACAATATTGCAGTTAGGAGCAATTAGGTTTAGGAGATATTGGAGACTATACTTTTCATAGTGTTCTTTCTGAACGATGAACGTATAGTTTGCCTCAATATTAAGGTTCTCAACAACAACTTGGATCATTGGTTTTCCATCAACCTCAATCAGTGGTTTGGGGAAGGTATATCCAGCACTCACAAATCGACTACCAGCACCTGCCATAGGAATCAAAACATTCATCTTATCAGACTTCCAGGGGATGTGACTTACTGTTGTTTGAGAAAGAATCTTAATTGCTTCTTCAATTTTTTTCTCAGTCATATGCTGACGGTTTTCAATAGGGATTAGATGTGCCTTACTGTCCAGAGCACCCTGCCTTCCAATATGACTATCTTCAAAAATTACAGTATCCTTAGGAAGAGCATTACAAGCAGTCATGCACTTCCAGTACATCTCTGGGAATGGTTTGTTACGGACTACATCTTCATTACTAACATAGTAATCAACAAACTCCAATACTCCCAATTTGAGTAGAACTAATTTAACAGTATTGCGAATACTATTGCTAGCTACGGCAATTTGAAATCCTTCATCCTTGAGATTTCTAAAGTAAAGCATCAGTTCAAAGTCATTCTTTAACTTTGAAAAGATCTCAAAGGTTGCCTTCTGCTTATCTTCCCAAATACGTTGATGCGTATCTACAGGAAGACTCTTCTTCTCAGTCAGCATTGTCAACTTACAGGAAGTAGGGAGACCATCATAGAGACTTAGATGCTCATCACGATTGATAATATACTTCTTATCCACATTTTCAAGAGCACAATTGAGTGCCTCATAATGCATATCTCGACTGTCAATTAAGACTCCATCAAGGTCAAAGATTACTAATTTATTCATAAAGAAATTCTGTGATTGTCTCTTTTACAATATTTGCAGAGTTTAATGCTTTATCATCAATAAGAACATCATAATGAATCTTACCCATTATAAGTTGATGATATTTTAAACCCCATTCATCTAAGTGTTTAAGAGTTCTGGTGTATAACTGACTATAAATCTCAGTTACATTCCCATTGAATTGTGACATTCCTCGTGCTGTATATATGACAATTTTATGACCCTCATCATATAGAGAGTTAGCCAATTTAATCATCTCATCATTAGGAACGCAGTAACTGTATTTTGATGGACCCAATTCTTCAAATTGATTTGGACGGTAACAAAGAACGTCATCCAGATCAAATGCAATAGTCTTTTGTTTGCTCATTTAATAATTTTAATTTAGATGTAATTCTTTTTTGAATAAGTTTATCTGCATTTGGAAAATGAGATTTTATATTGCCAATAAAACTCTTATCTGATAAATTGTAATGACAACAAGTCATTACAATTTGACTTTTAGATACCCGAGATACATCAGGTATCCATTTTTTCCACTTACCAGAATTATAGCATATTTCATATAATTGTTCAAATAAAGCATTATCTTTACTGCACATTTCAAGATAAAACTCCGATTCAATTTGCCCATATTCTGGAGCAATGTTGATGGCATCGAGTCCAGATGCAAATCTCACTTCAACATCAAAGGAATCTGTCAGATAATCCCCATTGTGTTCCTTACTCATTAAATCAAAATTTTTAACAATTTCGATAAAATTTTGAAGTCTGGTATTATTATAGTTTCCAATGTTTGTTCTAGTCGCAAGGTCCAATCTGGTTCCTGACTGAACAACCGCATATTTAATTTGATTAAAATATTCCATTCTTAAACGAATTTTTAAATATCCAAGCATCCAGTTTAAATCTTCTGGTTGATATTTAAAGATTGCCTCTTCAGTTCCAACCTCATACATTATATTTGGGTTAACCTCAAAGATTTTCTCAATCATATCTGCAGTTTTTTCTGCTGCCTGATAAATGGTTTCAGAAACTCTAAACGGATCTATATGAATTAGATCAAGGTATTGAGCATCGGTCTCAAAAGACTTATTACCATCATCACTTACTTGACCCTGTTCTGCTCCACCATGATCACGACAAAGTAAGATCGAAGAATTTTTTTTCTTGATGTAAGAAGAAAATATCTCAGTATTCCAACCATTCACATATCCACCAGAAAAATCAACTTGTCTTCTGGAAGGAATTAGTCCAATTGAATGTTTCTGACCATGTTTAATCACACAATCAACAACATTCTTACTCATTGGACCGATGTAATACTTAGGAAAATTCATAGAATCTTTAAGAGTTTTCTTTCAACTTCAGGACATGGATAATCAATGAATTTAAATTTAACATTATAATCATCAACATATTCATAAAATGCTTTTTGTTCGTGGTCATTACAACTTTCACTAAAATTATAACACCACTCATCAAAGGCAATTAGAGTTCCTTTTTTAATATATGGATGAAGGTTATTAAAAATAGTTTTAGTAGATGAATACAAATCACAATCAACGTGCAGTAATGCAATAGTATCTGCTTCTTTCATATAATCATGAATTGTATCTTCAAACCATCCCTTATAAAACTTAATTCCTTCAATGTTAGGGATTTCACCATTAGTGCTAAAATCTCCCTTATTGCAAGAAGTTCCTACCCAATCCTCAGGCAATCCATCAAAAGAATCGAATCCAAAGTATTGATAATTATCACCAAATATTTCTTTAATGATACTAATAGTAGTTCCTTTATACACACCAAATTCTAAAACATGTTTATAGTCAGTATTAATATTTTCAAAAGCTCTCTGAACATAAGCAGGATTATTCATTTAATTTCTCCAAATTTAAAAATAAATTGTATTTTCCAAAATAATATAAAAACATATCTAAAGGATGTTCATGCAACGGTGCCATATTAATCCAAATGATTGAACTTAAAATTTCAATTGCTTGATAATTAATATCATTCAAATTGCAAAAATCTTTCAATATACTTTTACAATCCAGTAAAGATTTTTTAACATGAACATCACAAGTAATATCTTTTCCAAAATTGATTGAAAAGTAATTATTACTCAAAATTTCATGATTCAAAATTAGATTATGATTTAGTTTTGCCAAATCATAATGCATATCCCCATTATCTATACTACCATTAAAATCTTGCCTCCAATCAATAAGTGTAAATTTTTCACAATCTACCAAGATATTATCTAAAATAAAATCACCGTGAAATCCTGTTGGACTCTTTCCCATTATTGAATAAAAATCAACTCTATTGAGCAATTCTTTCATTGGGGGAATAATAATTCTATTAATACAATCTTCAGTATCCTCCAAATTGTATTTTTCTAAGAACTTTTCAACCCGAAGAATAGTTTTATCCTGATAGAAAGAAAGTGCATTCTTTTCATATTCATCATCATTTTTTTGAATCCAAAGATTCTTTTTTGACCATTCCAATAAATTAGAAAATCTTTTTAGATTTATGTCTTCTGCTAAAAGATTTCCTTTTACATATTCATATTTGTAAAAGTTTTCTTTACTATCAATCATTTTTG
>Ga0209299_1000927_pt1 | contig 16426 bp, 17 predicted proteins | sample S_140806_MF_Meta_FD_187326 | JGI IMG/M metagenome (GOLD analysis project Ga0209299, IMG submission 187326) | Freshwater microbial communities from Lake Simoncouche, Canada to study carbon cycling - S_140806_MF_MetaG (SPAdes) (version 2) | ecosystem: Environmental > Aquatic > Freshwater > Lake ...
CACCTCGCCATCAATCTCGAGCTCGAGCAGGCAGGTGGGCGACACCTCATCGAGGCAGGGCCGGAAGTAAAAGTCGTTGAGGGCGCCGTGGGGCCCATCGGCATCCACATCGGCAGCGGCGATGGGTGCACGGGTGCGGGCGGCAGCGGTGGCGCTCACCCCATCGCCCCGTTCAATGCGGGCCTCGAGCATCATGCGGCGCTCCAGGGCGAAGCGATCCTCCAGCAAACGCTGCCAGAGGCAGGGTTCAGCGGAGCCATCATCGGCGAGCCGCAGCAGGCTGCGCTCATGGGTGAGAAAGCCCAGGAGACCCCCAACGTTGAAGCTGAGGATCGGCACCCCATGGGGGGCGAGGTGACGAGCCGCGCCGAGCACGGTGCCATCGCCGCCGAGCACCAAGGCAAGATCGGGCGGAGCCGGTTGGGTGGCCAGCAGGGCCGGGAAGGGATTCTGGGCCAGGCCACTGGCCGCCACGACAACGCCGATGCCTCGGGATCGGAGATCCTCGGCGCAGCGACGGGCCTGAAGCTGGGCGGCGCGACTGCCGCTGCGCACAATCAACCAGACCTTCTCAAGCCGCATGGGGCGAAACGCCGCAGATCAGGTGGGTCCAGCCTGGCTACCAACGCAGGAGATTGAAACGCTCCATGTCAACCGTTTCGCGGTTTCGATACAAGGAGAGCAGGATCGCCAGACCCACCGCCGCCTCGGCAGCGGCCACGGTGATCACGAAGATGGCGAACACCTGGCCGCGGATCAGCTGGCCATCGAGGTAATTGGAGAACGCCATCAGATTGAGGTTCACGGCGTTGAGCATCAGTTCGATGCTCATCAGCACACGCACGGCGTTGCGGCTGTTGATCAGGCCCCACACACCCGTGCAGAACAGCACGGCGGCCAGGGCGAGGTAGGCCTGCAGGGGAATCCCGTTGCTGAAACCGGGAAGAACCAGAGCGAGGGTCATGGGGTTTTCTCCAGGGCGGGCTTCTCAAGCAGAAGGGGTGTGCGGGCCTTCTCGATCAGACCCTGGTCCACCGGTTCCCCGGTGATCACGTCACTGATGAACACATCACGTCGGGCCAGCACGATGGCACCGATCATCGCCATCAGGAGCAACACCGAAGCCAGTTCGAAGGGCAGCAGGTAATCACTAAACAGGTGCTCTCCGATCCTGATGGTGGCCTCTTCACCCACTGGGGTGGGGCCGGGCAGGGCCCAGTCGGTGGTGAAGGAGACCCGGAGCAGAAGCGCGAAAAGACCGGCGCACACCGCACCGGAAAGAACCCGGCGCAGCAGCAAACCAGGGATGGCTGCCAGGGTTTCCTTCTTGTTCACGAGCATGATCGCGAACAGGATCAGCACGTTCACCGCCCCCACATAGACCAGCACCTGGGCGGCGGCCACGAAGCTGGCATTGAGGAGGAGGTAGAGACCGGCCACGGAGAGGAACACGCCGCCAAGCAGGAAGGCGGAGTACACGATGTTGGGGAGCAACACAACCCCGAGGGAGCCGGCCACCAGGGTGACCGAGAGCACCAGGAAGCAGATGAGCTCTGTGGTGGAGGCGATGGTCATGGCTGGGTGGTGGCTCCTGGTTCGGCGGCGGGGGCGGCGGGGTCAGGGGCGGCGATCGCCGGCCTGGGCAGGGTTTCGAGCACCTGCTCGGGGAGCCTGCCGACCCGCGGCATGGTGGCGGGCACATCATGGGGATCGATCACACCCTTGGGCAGGTAGACCAGCTCCCTCAGCGGAACCACGGCCGGATCGCTGGTCACACTGGTGGGGAGACGACCAAGGGCAATGTTGTCATAGTTGAGGCTGTGGCGATCGAAGGCTGCCAGTTCGTACTCCTCGGTCATCGAGAGGCAGTTGGTGGGGCAGTACTCGACGCAGTTGCCGCAGAAGATGCACACACCGAAATCGATCGAGTAGTTGCGCAGCTCCTTCTTCTTAGTGGCCTTGTTCATCACCCAATCCACCACGGGCAGATTGATCGGGCAGACCCGCACGCACACCTCACAGGCGATGCACTTATCGAACTCGTAGTGGATGCGGCCGCGATAGCGCTCCGAGGGGATCAGCTTCTCGTAGGGATACTGCACCGTGATCGGCCGGCGGCGCAGGTGGTCGAAGGTGACCCCCAGACCCTGGGTGATGTATTTCGCCGCGCCCACCGCATCCTGGGTGTAGTCGCCGACTTTCTTGAGGAACCCGAACATGGGGGGAGGGAGGCTCAGGGAACGGGGTTGGCCCCCATGATGGCGGCCGGGAAGGCGTTGTGTCGCAGCCGCTGGTGCAAGGAACCAAGGTCCCGGCCGGGCGGCGTGTTCTGGTAAGGGTCAGCCGCCAAAGGCGGCAGGGAAGGCCAGCTTCAGAGCGGCGGTGACCAGCAGGTTGACCAGGGCCACCGGCAGCAGAAACTTCCAACCCAAATCGAGAAGTTGGTCGATCCGCACCCGTGGCACGGTCCAGCGCAGCAGAATCGCAAAGAACACCAGCAGGTAGGCCTTGAGCACGGTCATCACGATGCCGAGACTGCCGGTGATCACCTGCACCAGCGGAGCATCCACAGACTGACCCAGCAGGCCGGCGAACCACTCGACCGGGATTGGGAAACCCCACCCCCCGAGGTAAAGCACCGAAACCAGCAGGGCCGAGAGCACGAGGTTGATGTAGCTGCCCAGATAGAAGAGAGCAAACTTCATGCCTGAGTACTCGGTCTGATAGCCGGCCACCAGTTCCTCCTCGGCCTCGGGGAGGTCGAAGGGGAGGCGCTCGCATTCGGCCAGAGCACAGATCCAGAAGACCAGGAAGCCCACGGGCTGGCGCCAGATGTTCCAGCTAAAGATGCCGGCGCCGCTCTGCTGGTTAACTATATCGACGGTGCTCAGCGAATTGCTCATCATCACGATCGCCAGCACGCTGAGGGCCAACGGGATCTCATAGCTGATCGACTGGGCCGCCGCCCGCAGGCCGCCGAGCAGGGAATACTTGTTATTGCTGGAATATCCGCTCATCAGCAGCCCGATCGGCTGGATGCTGCTCAGAGCGATCCAGAGGAACACACCCAAACCCACGTTGCTGATCAGCAGGTTCTGGCCGAAAGGCACCACCAGCCAGCTGAGGATGACCGGCACCAGGACCAGCACAGGGCCGAGGGTAAACAGTAGGCCGTCGGCCTTGGCGGGGATGATGTCCTCCTTGAAGAGAAGCTTGAGGCCATCGGCCAACGGCTGCAGCACCCCGAGGGCTCCGGCGTATTCCGGACCGATCCGCTGCTGCACGGCCGCAGAGATCTTGCGCTCCAGCCAGACGTTCACGAGAACGCCCACCACGGCCGACACCAGCACGGTGAGCATCGGAAGAGGGAGCCAGAGCAGGTGGGCGAGCCCCTGGCTGACGCCGAAACCGTCGAGCAGATCCAGGAAGCTGGCCTGCAGGTCGAGGCCAGGAGTCACGACCGCAAAGGTCTGCATGGCTGGTGGGGAAGGTGGGGGGACGTTAGGCCCCCCCCAGCAGGGCTGGGGGAAAACCGATCAGGTGGCGGCTGGCCGGCTCTCCAGGGGGAGCCAGGGGCGCTCAGCCGATCCTGTGTAGATCTGGGTCGGACGATAGATGCGGTTGGCACCCAGTTGCTCGCGCCAGTGGGCCAGCCAGCCTGCGGTGCGGGCGATGGCAAAGATCGGCGTAAACAGGTCCCGGGGGATGCCGAGCTTGCGGTACACCAGGCCAGAATAGAAATCCACGTTGGGGAAAATGCCCTTGGGGCCGAGCCTGTCTGCCGCCACCTCCTCAAGCCTGCGGGCCACGTCATACATGGTGTCGTGGCCGAAACGCACGAACAGCTCCTCGGCCAGGCCCTGCAGGATCACGGCACGGGGGTCCTTCACCTTGTATTCACGGTGGCCGAAGCCCATGATCTTCTGCTTCGAGGCAATCGCCTGGTCGAGCCAGGCCTCCACCCGGTCCACCGTGCCGATCTGATCGAGCATGTCGAGCACGTCCTCGTTGGCACCGCCGTGGAGCGGACCGGCCAGAGTGCCAACCGCCGAGGCCACCACCGCATAGGGGTCGGTGAGGGTGCTGGCGGTGACGCGGGCGCTGAAGGTGCTGGCGTTCAGGCTGTGCTCGGCATGGAGGATCAGGCAGGAATCGAAGATGCGGGCCGCCAGGGAATCGGGCTCCCGCTCGGTGAGCATGTAGAGGAAGTTGGCCGAATAGGCGAGGTCGTCGCGGGGCTGGATTGGATCCTGGCCTTTGCGGATCAGCTGGAAGGCCGCCACCATCGTGGGGATCTTGGCGATCAGCCGCACCACCGCCTCGGTGACATATTGCGGGTCGTAGAGGGCCCGGCGGGAATAGAAGAGCCCCAGCGAGGCAGCGCTGGCCTGCAGGGCATCCATCGGGTGCCCGCTGGCCGGGAAGCACTTCATCATGTCGCGGATGCGGAAGCTCACCCGCCGGTGCATCTGTACCTCGTGCTGGAAGTCGTTGAGTTGAAAGATCGTGGGCAATTCGCCCCAGATCAGCAAATAAGCCGTCTCCAGAAAGCTGCTGTTGCGGGCGAGCTGGTCCACCGGCACGCCCCGGTATGTGAGCACCCCCCGCTGGCCGTCGATGTCGCAGACGGCCGACTGGGTAGCCGGAACGCCCTCAAGGCCCGGCCGAAAATCCGGCGGGGCAGCTGGAGTCGCCGGTGAGGCAGCGGCGACGGCAGAAGTGGTGGTGGCTGCCTCAGGGGTGGTTTTCGCCGCCATGCCAAATGCCGTAAAAATCCGAAGCCTTAAACCTAGGCGTGGGGGCCGCCTCAGCGCCGTAGCGCAGGCTGCCAGTGGAGTGGGTGCCACCGCTAGGTCAGCAGGGCCCGGGGGGTGAGCAGCAGCTGCAGGCGCCAGGCGCTAGCCGCCGCCTGATCTGCTAAGCGGACCTGGGCGGAACGGGGAAGAACGAGCAAGGCCAGACCGGCCTTGCGCAGGGCGATCGATCCCGGGGGAGCCCCCAGAAGCGTGGCGGCGAGATCCCCCAGGTCGGGTTCATGGCCCACCAGGGCCATGCTCAGGGGCAAGACCCCGAGGGAGTCGGCGGCGGCGGGCTGATCCTCGCCAGCTGAGCGCCCCCCCCCTAGGGGCTGGGGAGCAACGGGTTTGGGGGTGGAGGCCAGCCAGCGGGCTAGCAGCGGCAGGGGATCGGCGCCGGGCTCCAGGGCCGTAGCCAGCTCAAGAGAAGGAGCCAGGCCGGCGCCGAGGGCGAGCTCAGCGGTCTGGCGAGCGCGCACCAGGGGGGAGGACACCAGCCGGTCCACCGCCAGCCCCAAGGCCACGGCCCGTTCCAGCACCGCGGTGGTGCGGCGGCGTCCGGCGGGGGTGAGGGCCCGCAGGCCATCGGGTCGATCTTCGCTGCGGTCCTCGGCGATGCCGTGACGCACCAGCAGGAGTCGGGGGCCGGAGGGTGCCATGGGACTGCCGTGTCAGGTGTCTATGGAGCGGGGGAGCGGGCCGATCACGCTCATGGGCCCGATCCGAGTTCGAGCCGGGCCCGCAGCCTCAGGCCATCGGCTCCGGGTTCCACGGCCAGGGCCATGCCCCTCACGGGAGCATCCAGGGGACCTCCGGCCAGGGTGGAGAGGCGTCGCCAGGGCAACCAGTCACGCAGCAGGGAGCGGGCCGGCTCGGCAGCGAGGGCCCACTGCAGCGGTGCGGCAGGGAGATCCAGCACCTCGAGCTGCCGCTCGCGGCGCTGGGCACCCCGCCCCTCCCCGGCCGCCTCCAGCAGGGCCAGGCTGCGCCCCCACAGGGCCTGTCCGTCCTGGTCGCCGCGCCAGCCTTCAAGGGGCGCCTGGAGGCGATCCACGCCCTCCCGGTCGGGTCGGGCGCCGCGGCCGGCCACCAGCCGGGTCCAGACGGTGACCGGGCGGCCTTCAAGCTCCAACGGCGCCGGGATCAGACCGGCGGCGGCCAGAGGAGCCTCGAGAGCCGTGATGGCAGGCCGATCCGGCGGCGAGGCCATCAGCCAGCCGGCGGGCGCCTCGGCCACCACCAGGGGACCATCCGCGGCAGCCACCAGCAGGGGGGGCAGGGGGCCAGCCCCGGGAACCAGGGCCGCCACCCGCTCCACCAGGGGGCGAAGCAGGGGGTCGGAGAGCAGGGCCGCCGGGTTCTGGAGCAGGCCCAGCCGCTCCGTGGCAGCTGGGGCAGCCGCCACCAGGGCACGCCGCACGGCCATGGAGGTGGGCTCCAGGGCCCTGGCACCGACTGGCCCAGCGCCGGGCCGCTCAAAGAGGGCCTCCAACCAGAGGGAGGGGCCATCGGGACGGAGGCTGGCCAGCAGCTCGCCAGCGCCCCCCGGATCGGCCGTGATGCCCAGCCCCTCAACCAGACCGGCGGCCCGCGCCACCAGCAGGGCCGCCCCGTCGCCGAGGTCGGCAAGGCGCTGCCGCAGCGCAGGATCGGCGCCCTGGTTGAGCTCATCGATCTGGGAGACATCGAGGGCCTGCTCCAGCACGCCCCGGCCGGAGGCGATGAGCAGCAGGTCGTCATCGACCAGGGCGGTGGCGAGGGGCAGCGGCTGACGGCCCAGCAGGGCGCCCCGGCCGCTGATCAGGCCCATCCCCCGGTAACGGCTGACCTGCAGGTCGGTGCCGGCCAGGCTCCTGGTCTGCCAGAAGCGCTGCACAAAACGGCGGGCGCCATCACGGTCGCGGCTGCGCAGGGCCAGCAGCCAGTTGCCGGACCCCGCGGCGGCGCCGGGATCCCCCTCCGGGAGATCGAAGAGGGCGAGACCGATCTCAGGGGCGAGCCAGGAAGCCAGCTCCGTGGGGTAGTCGAGGCCCGCTGCGGCGAAGGCGCCATCGCGCAGGCGCTCGATCGCTCCGGCGGCCTGCCGGCGGTTGCGGGCCGGTGCCACCGCCCGGGCATAGGCCACGGGTTCCTCCCCATCGCTGAGCAGGTAGAGGCTGAGGGGGGCCTGGCGCGGCACGAAGCGGGCCGCCCGCGGCAGGCTGGCCGCACGGTGCTGGAGGGCCAGGGGGCCCCGCTGCCCCACCAGCCACCAGCCGGCGCCGCCCAGGGTGAGGGCCAGCAGGCCCAGGCCCAGCAACACCGCCAGGAAAGGCCTGGCCTTCATTCCCCTCTTGCAGGATGGGTCCATCCTGACGCCCGCCCGACCCGGCGCCCACCATGAGCACGCCCGACCCCCGGCTGCCCGGCACCCTCAGCGCCGTTGACCTGGCCGAACAACTGCGCCACGGGGGCCCGCTCCAGCTGGTGGATGTGCGGGAGGATCAGGAGCTGGACCTGGCCCGCCTTCCCCACCCGGTGCTGCATCTGCCCCTGAGTCGCTCGGCCGACTGGATGGAGCGGATCGGCGAGCTGCTCGATCCGGCCAGGCCCGTGGCGGTGCTCTGCCATTCCGGCATGCGCAGTTGGCAGTTCGGCTGCTGGCTGACCCAAGAGCGTGGCTACCCCGAGGTGTGGAACGTGGAGGGGGGGATCGAGGCCTGGAGCCGCAAGGTGGATCCCTCGGTGCCGCGCTACTGATCCAAGTGGCGCGCTATTGACTCAGGCATCGCGCTAGTGAGCAAGACAGGGGACCGGGCGATCGACCCGCCGCCGGCTCCCCGCCCATGACAAAGCATCACCCACGGGCCTGGGCTGCCTACGATCGAAAACGTGTCTTTATCTGATGACCCGTTGGAGAGCCTGCCCCGCCGGCAACAGGAGGTGCTGCAGGCCACCGTGCGGCACTACGTGGACACGGTGGAACCCGTGGGCAGCCACATCCTTGTGCGGCGCTTCGGCCTGCCCGCCAGCCCGGCCACGGTGCGCTCCGCCATGGGGGCCCTCGAGCAGCGGGGCCTGCTCACCCAGCCCCACACCTCCGCCGGCCGCATCCCCAGCCAGCTGGGCTACCGCCTCTATGTGGACCAGCTCCTCCCCTCACCCGGGGCGGCGGCCCTGCAGCTGGAGCGGGAGCTGGCGGGCATCAGTCTGCAGTGGGCAGCCCTCGATGATCTCCTGCAGCACCTGGCCCGCCGCCTGGCCGATCTCACCGGCCTGCTGAGCCTGATCAGCCGGCCACGCCGGCCCCGCCCCCACCTCCAGGAGGTGCGCCTGGTGGTGAGCAGTGACCGGCTGTTGGTGTTCCTGGTGCAGGGGGCGGCCCTCACCACCAGCCTCAACCTGCGCCTGCCGGGAGGCAGCGCCGACCAGATGCCCCTGCTGGAGCGCTGGACCAACGAACAGCTCCGCAACCGCCCCACCGGCCGGATCGCCTGGGAGCGGCTGCCGGCCCAGCTGGGGGCCAGCGGGGGGCTATTGCGTCAGGCCCTGGAAAGCCATGCCCAACTCGGCAGGGCGGGCGACTTCGACGGGGTGGTTGCGGCCGGCCTGGGCGGCCTGCTGGCCCAGCCGGAGTTCAGCCGCACCTCCAGCCTGCTGCCCCTGGTGCAGCTTGTGGAGAGCGGGCCCCAGCAGGTGCTGGCTCTCCCGGGTAGCTGGCAGGCGGTCGAAGGCGCCGGCAGCATCTGGATCGGCACGGAACACCCCCACACCGCCCTGGGCCAGTGCTCCGTGGTGCAGGCCCCCTATTGCACGGCCGATGGCTCCCGGGGGCAAGTGGCCCTGGTGGGTCCGATGCGGATGGCCTATGCCACCGCCCGCGCCGCGGTGCATTCCGTGGCCTCAATCCTGCAGCGGCTGTTGAGCTGATCCGGAAAAAGAATTCAGACCATGAAGGAGAACCGAGTCCAACCATGACCTACTGCGTGGGCTTCCTGCTCGAGAGCGGCTTGGTGTTCGCGTCCGATTCGCGCACCAATGCGGGGGTGGATTACATCTCCAGCTACAGCAAGATGCATGTATTCCAGCCCGCCCCCGATCGGCTGTTCGTGCTGATGGCAGCGGGAAATCTCGGCACCACCCAGGCGGTGCTCAACCGGATCCGCCGAGATCTGGCCATCGATGAAGCCGCTGAGGCCGCCGCGATGGTGAGCGCGGTGAACGACGGCCCTGGCCCCCCCCCCCTATCGGCGGGGCCCCGCCCCCCCAGCACCGCGGACGAAAGCCATGACCTGCTTACAGCCCGTTACCTGTTTGAAGCCGCTGACTACGTGGGGCGGCTCAGCGTGGCGGTGCAACGGGCCTTCTCCACGCCCCTCAAGCAGGCGGGCGCCAGCGGTGAAGCCAGCTTCATCCTGGGCGGCCAGATCGCCGGCCAGCCCCACGGGCTCTACCTGATCTATCCCCAGGGCAACGCGATCATGGCCACACAGGAAACCCCCTTCCTGCAGATCGGCGAAAGTAAGTACGGCAAGCCTCCACTTGATTACGTGGGGCATTCGCGCCTTTCGCTCGAGGATGCGGCCCGGCTCTGCCTGGTGTCGCAGATTGTGACGCGGCGCTCCAATCTCACCGTGGGTCCACCCTTCGAAATTGCCCTAGTGCCGACTGACGAACTGCGGGTCTCCCGCCGCCTCAAGCTGGATAAGGACCACAGCCAAGTGACGCGCTCGATGGAGATCTGGGCCCGCAACATGCAGGAAACCCTCAGCAAGCTGCCGCGCTTCCAGTGGGAGGAGGATCCGCTCTGATCGTCTGCCGGCTGGTCGGCGTCAGGGCGCGACGCTTCAACGCGTCACCACCACCAGCACCTCCCCGTCCTGCATGGCATGGAAGCGACGGGAGCGGAACAGGGTGGGGAGCTGGCCCGCCAAGGCCCGGGCGGTGCGTTCCGACGTCGGGGGGGCGTAAGCCAGATCGATGCCGGTGATGCTGCGCAGCTGCAGGGGGCCGAAGGCGCCATTACCCACAAGGGGAGACACCATCCCCTCAAAGGCTGGGAACCGACGGATCGCCTGGGCCAGGGCCGGGGAGCGGGGGAGGCGGCCGATGCAATCGATCTTGCTGAGCTGGCTCCAGCGGGCCGCGGGGATCTGATCGAGGCCCGCGCCGAGTTGCCCCAGCAGCGTGGTGTCGAGGCGGCGTTGCTGGCCGTAGGCATGGGCATAGCTGTAGGCCGTGACCGCCAGCGACCAGACCAGGGCCAGGAGCGGCACCGCCAGCGCCCGCTGGGCGCCGGGGGGAAGCACCCGCTCCTCCACCAGCCGCCGGGAGGCCGCCTCGCCGAACAGCACCACACTGGACAGCACCGCCCCGAAGGGCAGGAACGTCCGGGCGTCGATCACCGGCTGGGCCAGGCCAAGCTGGGGGCCATGGGCCACAGTCCAGGCCAGCAGCAGCAATCCCGCCGCCAGCAGGGAACAGCGGCGCTTGCCGCGGCGGTGCAGGGGGACAAGGGCCAGCAGCAGGGTGAGCAGCAGCATGCCGGCCATCCAAAAGCCCGGTGCCGTGGAGCCCCAATCGCTCCAAAGGCTGCCGAGCACCCGGGTGAAATTGGTGAGAACCACCTCCGGCAGATCCTGGAGCGGGGCCACGGCGGCGTGTTCGCGGGCATAGGCGCTCAGGCGCCGCAGCGGCAGCACCGCCACTCGGTAGATGAGAAGGGCCAGACCACTGTCGGCCAGCAGGGTCAGCAGGTGGGACCTGAGCCGGAAGGCCGTATCCCGCAGCCACACCCGCTGGGCCGCCCCAGCCAGCCCCACCACCCAGAACACGCCGAAGGCCGCCTGGTAGGTCCCCAGGCTTGCGGTTAGCAGGCCCGTCTGGACCAGCAAGCTGCGCCAGCGCAGGCCGGGCTGTCGAAAACCTTGCCAGGCCGCGGCCAGGGCCAGCAGCACGGCCATGGCCATCAGGGGCGCATCGAACTGGAACGAGAGATTGGCCAGCCCGTAGGGCTGGGCGAAGAGACCCGCGCTGGCCAGAGCCGCCCACAGGGGCCGGCGGCAGCGGAACACCGCGGCCAGCAGGGTGGCGGCCAGGGCCAGGATCGCCACGGCGAGGATCACCCCCAGGGGTGCGAAGCCGGTGGTGGGCTCGCCGCTGTTGATCAGCCGGTAAAGCCAGTCGGCGAAGGGCCGGCCCACCGCCCCCCAGCCAAAGCCACCATTAGCCTCTCGACCTAAGTCGTCGTTGTAGGCGTCGATCCGCAGGATCAGGCCAAAGAGAAGGAACCATCCCATCGCCAGGCACGCGAGGTAGATGGAGCGGTGTGCACGCCACCAGGCATCGAGGGGGTCCATCGGGATGGGGCGACGCACCATCCAACCGCGGCAGGCGCCCCTAGCCAGCCCCCATCCGATCCCCCAGCTTCTCGGCCACGGTGTTCACGTCCTTGTCGCCGCGGCCGGAGAGGTTGAGCACCACCTCGGTGCCGGGGTCCAGGGTGGGACAGAGCTTCTCAAGCCAGGCGAAGGCGTGGGCCGTTTCCAGGGCCGGGATAATGCCCTCCAGGCGGCAGAGCATCTGCAGGGCGTCGAGGGCTTCGGTGTCGGTGACGGCGGCGTATTCGGCCCGGCCGATGCCCTTGAGGTAGCTGTGCTCGGGCCCCACACCGGGGTAATCGAGGCCGGCGCTAATCGAGTGGGCTTCCTGCACCTGGCCCTCCTCGTCCTGGAGCAGGAGGCTCATGGCGCCATGCAAGACCCCCACCCGGCCCTCGGTGATCGTGGCGGCATGGCGACCGCTGGCCACCCCCTCGCCGGCCGCCTCCACGCCGATCAGGCGCACGGAAGGATCTTGCACGAAGGCATGGAACAGGCCCATGGCGTTGGAGCCGCCGCCGACGCAGGCCACCAGCACATCGGGCAGGCGGCCAAAGGCCTCGGCGCACTGTTGCTTGGCCTCCTCGCCGATCACGGCGTGGAAGTCGCGCACCAGCATCGGATAGGGATGGGGGCCGGCTACCGAGCCGAGGATGTAGTGGGTGGTCTCCACGTTGGTCACCCAATCGCGGATCGCCTCGCTGGTGGCGTCCTTGAGGGTGGCGGTGCCGGCCGTGACCGGCTGCACGGTGGCGCCGAGCAGGCGCATGCGGAACACGTTCAGGGCCTGGCGACGCATGTCCTCGGCGCCCATGTAGATCACGCACTCGAGGCCGAAGCGAGCGCACACGGTGGCAGTGGCCACGCCGTGTTGGCCAGCCCCGGTTTCGGCAATCACCCGCTGCTTGCCCATGCGCAGGGCCAGGAGGCCCTGGCCGAGGGCATTGTTGATCTTGTGGGCGCCGGTGTGGTTCAGGTCTTCGCGCTTCAGCCAGATGCGCGGGCCCCCCTCGGCACGGCGGTAGTGCTCCGTGAGCCGCTCGGCCTCATAGAGCGGGCTGGGCCGACCCACGTAGGTGCGCAACAGATGGTTGAGCCGCTCGGTGAAGGCCGGATCGGCCCAGGCCTCGGCCGCGGCGGATTCCAGCTCGGCCAGGGCAGGCATCAGGGTTTCCGGTACGTACTGGCCGCCATAGGGCCCGAAGCGGCCGAGGGGATCGGGCCGCACCGCCGGCGCCAGGCTGGCGGGATCGGGGCTGGTGGCCTGGAGGGGGGGAACGGTGGTGGTCACCGGCGGCGGCATGCAGTAGAGCAAGCCTAGGGAGAAGGGTCGTGGGGACGAAGCAGCCGCAGGCCGGGGAAGGGCCGGTGGTCAGCGGCGCCCAACCCGCGTGCATCATCCCGTGACTTCGCGAAGAGCGCCGATCAGGGCATCCGGAAGGATCGGTCCTGCAGCCTCCCTCTGGGGCCGCCCACGATGCGGATTACTGGCAGCATTCGGAGCAATCTGATGATTTTAGCGGCAAAGGAAAGCCCCCCTCAGATCTCTCCGAATGGAAGCCCACACCCCCAGCCCCATCCCTAAGCCACTACAGCCAAGTTGCTAGCAGCAAAGGCTGTGAGGAATGGAGCCATTATTCCAAGCGCTGCAAAGACATCGCCGGCCCCCAAGCCTGGCGCACTTCTATTCGAGTTGCAGACGAATCGACTCGAAGTTTGATTATAAGCATTGCAAGGGCATTACTCTCGATTCCGGTTGGTCCTTGCTTCAGTGGCGCAACCCTGGGTTGCAACATGGAACATCGGCCAGCCCTTCAGAGTCTCCGCAGCACCGCCAGATCCTCGGTATCGAGGGGGGTGGGGATGCCGTGCCGCAGGCTGTCGGCGAAGCCGTGGGCGCTGCTCACCATGGTGAGCAGGTAGAAGCGATCTGGAGAGAAGTTCTCGAATTCGTGCAGCCCCCCCTCGGGCACCACCACGCCGTCACCGGTGCGAGCCTCAATGGTGGTGCCGTCCACTTGGAAACAGATCCGGCCACGCAGCATGAAGAACATCTCCACCGCATGGGCGTGGCGGTGAGGCCGCCGCTGTGGTGGGCCGGATCGCAGATCAGGGCGAGGCGACAGTGGTCGCTCTCAGCAAAACGCCAGGCCTGGAGCTGCTCAGGGCGGAGCAGCTGGAGGAGGAGCGGCATGGTCGCTGCGAATCGCAGGGGAGCGGGTTCATGGTGCTGAGCCCACTCCGGGCGCATGGATCACCATGAACTGCCGGGCGAGAGCCTCGTGGCACACAATCAAAAAATCTTCCCCACACCCGGCTATGACGGCATCCTCCGCTATTTCCCTCGCCCCCTCCCTGGCCAGTCCGGCCGCGGCGAACCTGGAATGGCTAGATCTCGACCTGCAGCAGCGGCTGGCCCTGGCTGCCGGCAGTGCCGGGTTGGATGCGACGGAAGCCTGCAAGCTCTGGGTGCGGGAAGGGCTGGAGCGTCTTGAAGCGGAGCAGGCCGCCGCCGAGACCGCCGGGCGCTGTTCGTTGCGCACCGGTACCTGCACCACCGGCCCCGTGCCTCTACCGGTGCAGCAGTAGGGCCAGGCCGCAACGTTCCAGTGCCGTGAACCTCAGCCCATGGTCGCTGAGTTCCTCTGAGCAGAGCCCTTTTCTGGCACGGCACGAACCAGAATCGGCACCAGCGGCTCAGGGTGCGGCATGACGAAAAAAGGCGGCTGGCAGGAATTCAGCGGCAGCGCCGCGAGCACGGCCCGGCCCAGCGCCGGCTCGTCCGCTGCCGGGGGGGCCACCACGGCGAAGGCCCAGCAGAAGGTGCGGGTACAGCGCACTAAGGCCGGTAAGGGCGGCAAGCTCGTGACCGCGATCACGGGCCTAGAGATTCCCGAAGCCGAGGCCCGCGCCCTGCTCAAGACCCTCAAGGCCTCCTCCGGCACCGGCGGCACCCTCAAGGACGGCGTGATCGAACTGCAGGGCGACCAGGTGGCGGGGGCGCTGGCGGCGCTGGAAAAGGAGGGCTTCCGGCCGAAGCAGGCGGGGGGTTGAAGGGCTGACGCCGGGGCATCACCAAGCAACATCATCAAAGCCTTGCACCACCGCGTGGACTCGATCCACCACACTGGAACCCATTCAGCGAACGCAAATGATTAGCAAAATTCGCTATTTTACCAAGATGACTGTTCCCACCTTCCTGGGACATCCTCTTTGGGAAGGAAAACGCTTCTCTCCCTTCCTACGATTCGCCCAGCTCCAGCTCAGCTATGCCCTGGGACGAGAGGGAACACAGCAACCTTGGATCAACGGGCTGGTTCTGCCCTTGCGAAGAGGCGACACCGGCTTGACGGGCAATTTTTATCTCGGGCTGCATGAATTTGACACGATGGCCTTCACCATCCACCTGCTCGATGCAGGGGATCTCTTTCTGGATATTGGCGCCAACCTTGGCTCCTACTCCCTCCTTGCCTCCGGGGTGTGTGGAACCAGGAGCATCGCCTTTGAACCTGTTCCCACGACGGCCAAGCGCCTCGATGAAATCATCGCCATCAACAAGCTGGACCACCTCATCGACGCCCGACAGCTCGCGATCACCTCCCCAGTCAACGCCAACAAACCCCTGCTGTTCTCCACCGACCGAGGCTGCATGAATGCCTTCGTGGATTCCAGTTATCCAGGTTCCACCACGACCACGGAGGTGTCCACCCTCGACCTCCAGTGCCAGGGCCTGGCACCAACCCTGCTCAAGATCGATGTGGAAGGCTTCGAAAACGATCTGCTGCAGGGAGCCAGCCAGACGCTGGCTCAGCCCTCCGTTCTCGCCGTGATCATCGAAGGCCAGACTCAGGCGGTGAACCGCCAGTTCCAGGAGCTGGGCTTCGTGGACATCGAATACGACGCCCTGCAACGCCGGATCCAACCGCACCAGCGCTACTCCGCCAACAGAATCTGGATCCGCGCTGATCAACGCCAATCAATCCAGTCCCGGCTGGACTGTGCCCCTATCCGAGATGTGTACGGCCGCCCCTTCTGATCGCCCGAATGCCGTTGGAACACCTGGAACGCCGCCAATGCGTGGGGCATGGCCTTTGCCCCCTTGACCCGGGCTCGGCGGTGCGCCTTCGCATCCGAACACCCAGGCGCCCGACTCCATCGAATCCAGCGGCACCAGGTCTGCCGTTGGGGAGAATGGGCCAAAGGCGGCCGTCAACATCGGCCGACCGATCGCCCCGTCCACCAGTAGCTGCCGCCATGACCGCCGCCCCCTCCAACCCCTCCGCCGGCGCCATGGCCAACCAGGGGGGCATCGCGACCGGGGGGGGCGCCACCAACATCGTGTGGCACCACTCCACCGTGACCCGGGTGGCCCGGGCGCACCAGCGGGGCCACCGCAGCGCCATCCTCTGGTTCACGGGCCTGAGCGGCGCCGGCAAGAGCAGCCTCGCCAATGCGGTGAATTCGGCCCTGTTCGAGCAGGGGCTGGCCTGCTATGTGCTCGATGGCGACAACGTGCGCCACGGCCTCTGCGCCGACCTGGGCTTCTCCGATGCCGACCGGGAGGAGAACATCCGCCGCATCGGCGAGGTGGCCAAGCTGTTCCTCGATGCCGGCGTGGTGGTGCTCACCGCCTTCGTGTCGCCGTTCCGCGCCGACCGCCGCCGGGCCCGCGCCCTGGTCGAAGCCGGGGATTTCATCGAGATTCATTGCGCCGCTGATTTGGCAGTGTGCGAACAGCGCGACACCAAGGGCCTCTATGCCAAGGCCCGCGCCGGCCAAATCAAAGACTTCACCGGCATCTCCAGCCCCTACGAGGAGCCCGAAGCCCCCGAACTGCGCATCAACACCGGCAGCCAGAGCCTGGAGGAGTCGGTGGCCCAGGTTCTGACCTACCTGGAGAGCCAGGGGGTGGTGCCGGCAGCGGCTGAAGGGTGAGCCAGCCGAACCCGCCACGAGGAAGCGGGTCCGTCATGGCGCAGCAGATGGGGGGAGATTTAACCAAGCGACAATCAGCCCTTAACCTTCTTAACAGGCTACCTACATAGGGACTCCTGAAAAAACAAATCGCGAGCTGGCTCGATTGCAGCTAAGGACCGTGGCGTAGGCAGCTCCTAAGCACGGTTAACGAGTGACCAGTATTCGGTTGACTCGAGTAGGACAATGTTCCTGAGCGCCGACCAGAGGCAGCCTGGCCATTGCCAAGCGCATACCCAGGCAAAGATAAGGACAAAAAAGAGGCGGAGGAGCCTCCGGATCTTCTCCGCGCACATC
>Ga0209299_1000931_pt1 | contig 16391 bp, 27 predicted proteins | sample S_140806_MF_Meta_FD_187326 | JGI IMG/M metagenome (GOLD analysis project Ga0209299, IMG submission 187326) | Freshwater microbial communities from Lake Simoncouche, Canada to study carbon cycling - S_140806_MF_MetaG (SPAdes) (version 2) | ecosystem: Environmental > Aquatic > Freshwater > Lake ...
AGCGTGCCACGTAAAGTACTTATTGCTGCCATTAGCCGACCAGTGATGCTGGACTTGAATACGGCTGGATGAGACCACGCACTCGGTTAATCAGCTGATAACCCATCCGATAAGGGCTGGCAGAGATCCCATCCATACCGACCCCACCAGTCTGGCTAACTTGTCTTGCTTGCCAGATGTCTACAGCAACGATCATCGCTGCCTCACGTATTGCTGGGGTTGTCGCATAAGATTGAGTTTTGTGATCTGAACCAGTAACTAATCCATAAGGTACTACCTTGTGAAATGTTTGGTTTGCAGCTGTCTTGTTGTATTGCACAAATGAATAACCATTAGGGTAATTGACTTGGCCATAGTTATACATAAATACTGGGATCAGGCTAGTAGTGCCAGATGTAGGTGGAATTGTGCCAGTGATTGTGTACGTGCCATTAAATGTGGCACCGCAAGCACTTACCACTATTGATTGTGTCGCAGCGAATGCGTTTGGATTAGCAAGCATAAGTGTTGCCACGTTATCTTGTAATGATGTAGCTACTACTGGGGCAGTGTTAAACCATAGATATTGGTTAATTAAATCTTCTGCAGTTTGGCAAACTTCTTCTACTGTTGCATCGGAGTAGAGAGAGCCAATACCAAGGTTTGCCCTTAACTCAGCTGTAGTTACATACGTGGCTGCCATCTCTACTCCTTTGCTAATAGCTCTCTGGGGCTAGGGCTACTAAACCCCAGAGATTATTGTTTTGTTTTTTATGCCTTGTTATATAGGTAAATACCCTTTGGCATTTTGTTGATTGTTGCCATGTATCCGTAAATTGCAACCTGTACTTGTAGGTTTGATACTACGTTTACTGACATGAAGTTTTGTGCTGAGCGATATACAGTGAACGCTTCTGGAGCCAATACGATTGCTGATCCATCATCAAAAGTAGTTGCTGCCAAGTTCTTATCAACATACAGATCTAATCCAAGTACATTTCCTCGGATTGATTGAGTGCTAACTTGACCTGCTGCGTTCATTGGTTGTAATGCAGTAAATACTGGTCGCTTTGTTGTGTCTTGCGCAGAAATCAACGCGCCCCATTGTGCTGGGTTAGCAATGTAGTTCTGTGCAAAGTAACCTGTGTTTTCGTAAATCTTGCGAGCTGCTTCTGATGCAAATGTAACGATACCATCTAGATCAGCAGTTGTGTTTGTTGCAGCTGTACCGCCAGAAATCAACGCTGCAGCGACAGTTGTATCAAGGGTCTTTAGATATGCATACTCAAGTTGCTTTGTAAGTTCTGCATAGAAGTTTGGATCTGAACGCTCTAAAAGTTCAACAGATAGTGTGTTCATGCCAGCATACTTAGATACTGAGCCTGTTAAGTACTGAGTAACCATACCTGTGTTTTGCACTGCGCCAGCTTCTAACTCAACAGTTACTTCTGGTGCAACGCCTGATTGACCACCGGCTGAGGTAACCAAAGATGGTACAGAAATTGACATGCCAGATGTAGGCAAGGTTCCTTGACTGCAGGCATCAATTGCAGGTGTACCAAAGCGTGTGTTAGTTACAAACTCGCTTAGGTATTGTGTTGGATTGAATGCAGGGTTAGTTGCAAATGAATCATCGGCTGCAGTTACGTACAGTTTTGACTCGTCATTTCCTAGAGCAGCTTTGATCTTGTGTTCTGTGTACTTTGCCATAGAAGTAATTGGCGTACGGATTGTTGTTTGAATAAGTGGTGCTGTAATTACTGGGCGAGCAGCTTCTACTGTAGGAGTAGCAGCCTCTGCCTTTGCTTCTTGTGGCGCTGTTGCTAAATCTTCCACAGGAGCCTCGCTTTCTTTAGTTTCGATTGGTGTCTCTGCTTCGCTTTCGCTAGCAGCAACTTTAGTTACTTGCGCTGCACTGAATGCAGGTGATTCGACTAGGCTAACTTCTTTTAGAGTTGCGCTAGTTACATATAAATAATCTTTTTTCTGTACTGACTTATTGACATCCACTCCAACAGACATCCCAGAAATTAAATCTTCTGCGGCAAGGGTCAATGCGTCTGAGCCTTGCATGCTGGCAGAAATCTTAAATGATGCATAGATTCCATCTTCTGCTTTATTAAACTTCTGCATACGGCCAATAGGTTTATCGTTCTTATGTTGCATAAGCATCTTAATCTTTCCAGGATCGCCAATTTCGATTGAATCTTTAGCAAATACAACTTTACCTACGGAAGTATTGCCTACCTCTTCGTATGGCACAATTTTGCCCGCGATGATTCTGCGCTCGCCATCTGCGCTTTCAATTTGACTACTGAATGTAAGTAGCATTGTCTGTCTCATTTCCATTAGGTGTCATTTGTTCCATTTGTTTAGCTTGTTCAACATCAATTAGGCCCAGGGATAGCATTTTCTCTATTGCCTCTAAACGTTTGATTGTGTCAGCGCGTAAGAATGATTCTTCAATAGCAAACTTGACTACATGGCCTCTGGCTGTAATATCATCCATTGATAGGCGATCTTCAATAGCACAAATAAATGGCTGCAGAGAGTAAGCTACGAACTCTTTACGGCCATCAATAATATTCTGGTAAGTCATGCTGTTATTCATATCTGCAGAAATATAATAAGCCGGTACGTTCATTGCTCTGGCAACTTGTGTTGCTAAATATTGTTGAGCCTCGTTGTACATCATATCTTTAGGGCTAAATCCAGTAGTCTCATAAGACAAAGTAGATGTTAAATACGCTGTAGATCTATTTAGACGGCTTTGCTTCCATTGTGCTAATAATCCTGAAACCTGTTGCTCTGGTAAATCTGCGCCTGTGTTTTTAATGTACCCAGAAGGCATTGGAGTTTGTGCGGATACAGCTGCGGCTTTTTCAATATCTAACGCGCTCTGTATTGTGCGTGCGGCCGTTTGTAATACGCCCTGTGTTAATCCTTGAAATGTTATTAGTGAGTTAATTCCTGTCATTGGAGCTTCAACTCCATCAACATAATATTGGCTTACTTCTGTGCCAAACTTATTAGTAGTAAATGTGACTCGATTATTGGCAATCCACTCAAATCGTGATGGTCTTAAATCATCTGCATATAATTCTGTAACGCGCCAATAAGCAACGCCATAAAATAGAAGACTATCGACAGTCCAACTTAACGTGACGGATCTTGGTTGCCGATAGTCTGGTTGTTCTAACCACAGAGGACTCCCCAGTACCTCACCACTTGACTTTTTGTAAAGCTTCAGTGGCAAGTAGGAAACTACACCAGCAATAAGATTTCTGCAACGGCTAACTGCCGGAACTTGCATCGCATAATTACGATCTAATCCACCAGGGAAATTACCAACACCTGTTGTAAATGAACCATAGCCATAGGCTGTGTCCATAATTGCGGGGGCGTATTGCGCTTGAACGGATTCTCTTTTTGTGTTTATACCCAAAGCAGACAATAGACCCATATAGGTATTATATACCATAAATCGGACTTATGGTGCAAGTTAGACAAATATTTGTGCGGTTTGTTGTGGTTTTGTTAATTGACTAACAACCATAGCCAGGGATATTGCAGCTGTAACATCACCGGCTGATTTTCTTCTAATAATGCGCCAGCCAGCATCATTCGTCTTAGCAGCACAGTTATTTAGGTGTTGTACTAAATCTGCCTGCCCAGAATGCACCACGCGATTATTAGCCAAACCATCGGCAAGGTCTGAACATGCTTGGTAAAACGCCTGGCCTGATACATCTAGCAAACGCCATCCGCTTTGCTCTAATCTTGTGGCAATAGTTTGCGTGGCGTACTTGTCATAACAAATTGTGGTCGGATGATACTTGCGTGCCCATTCATTTATATCACTTGCCATCTTGATCTCATCAATAGCAATATCGCTATGCCAAAGCTGTGCAAGTCCTACGGCTATCTTGCCATCTTGAACCTGACCCATAACCAAAGCACCGGATCTTCTAGTAGGTGCAATATCAAATGCCATAATTGTTTGCGGCCCAACAGGTATTTCTAATGTGCTATCGCTACAAGCTTCAATAGACCCATATACCCATGGGCTGACACTAGAATCAATCCACTGGCAAAGCATTTCAGTTCGCGTTGCTTCTATAGTGTTAGTTGCTACTGACTCTTCTAAAGTCTCTTCTGTAATTAAATAACCAAGTGCAGGATTAGCCATAGCCCAAGCTTTGCGATCATGTATCTTGCAGTGCTGTGGTGCTGACCATTCGTAATAGCCTAAAGTTTCAGGTGGATACGATAACGCACGCTCTCTTAAATCATTAAGCACTGTGCTAAATCCATCACCTGCGTTACTTGTCATAAAAGTCATTGCATTAGGTCTGGCACGTGTTACCGGTAGCGCAGCTGTAAATGCTTCTTCTGTCCATTCACGTATTTCATCGAGATAAAGGAATCCGGCCGACTTGCCTCGGGGTGCATCTCTCGTGGCTGCTGCAATTTCATACCTTGCGCCATTAAGTAAAGTAATTGATTCCTGACCATTAGCCAGGCGGATCTGCCTAACCTGGTCTTTAAGAAATTGATTATCTTCAATCATGTATGCAACTTGCCTAAATGTATCTAATGCCATATTTCGATTAGAAGACATACCTAATACGTTTTTTGTATCCCATAAGAATAAGTGAGCCAGGATTAACATACGTGCTAGGTGAGTTTTGCCATTCTGTCTCGAAATTAACGCTATTCCTAGCTTCTTCTTGAAATCACCTTTGTCATCAATAGTTAATAGATCATCAAGCAACCAACGCTGCCAAGGTATCAAAGGTAAATTGATTTTCTCAGCTAGATCCGCTACTTCCTGCGCTTTGGAGATTCCTTTAAGCAAAGGCGTGTGGATTCTAGGCTCAGTGCTGCCAATTAGCCCGACCCCTCGTGGCGTCTGTTTTACTTCCGTATCATTCTGCATTGAAGTTAAGCGTATCAGGTTTAATAAACGGTGAATCCGGCACTGTTCGGACCGTCTCAGGGAGAGAAGAGTTCAGAAAGACAGGGGGGGTCGCCTTGTGGCTAAAAAAACGGCCGCCTTTAGAGCTGTTACATGATTTACACATGGCACGTAGATTATCTGGGCTCCACATATCACCACCTTTAATGCGTGGAATGATGTGATCCACTGTGTGTGCTGGCTTGTTACATACTGCACACTGCCAACCATCACGATCTAAGATGGTAATGCGTAGCTTCTTCCACTTGCCACTACCTATCTCGCGTTCGCTCAATGCCAGCCCTTCTTATCTAAATGTTCAGCTGCTAAACATGCATTAGGTTCACCGTTGACCATACCATAACGATGTGCTATGTATTTATAATGTAGATCTATTTGGCCTCTAGGTGTGAGCTTAAGTACAATAGGATTACGCATTTGACCTAGACCATAATGCGAGCCGTTTCGGCTTTTGTAATTCCAAGAACTCTCTTTGAATACTATGTAGTTATAACAATCAAATTGATCGTAAGTTTTAAACTTATTGTAAGCATAAAGCTTTAAGTTCATTACATGATTATTAGCTGCAACGGAATTAGTCTTTTCAAAGCATAAGATCTCAATGAATACAAGGGTGGCAACTAGCGTGCACCTCGCGAGCTGTCCCTGCAGGGGCTCGCGTTTCGGCTTTGATAGCCGATGCGATCTAGAGCGTAGCATGACGTGTCAAATCCATCAACATAACCGCAGGTCACAAGGCGTGTCGTAGAATGGCACAATGTTGTACTGATCGATCCAGTTATAATCGTAACCAGCCTCACTCATGGCTTACTACCCCATCCATTACCCTTGAAGATCAAGCCAGGTGCTGAGTAAATGCGACTCATTTGTAAATTACATTTAGGGCAATCTATGCCGGAAACCTCATCTTCGTAGGATTTGTGAATAGATCCATAAGTGCCACATTCATTACAGCTGTATTCATAGGTAGGCATCAATTCGCTCCAATCAACTGGCAAGTGTGGCAGTCCACGGTGAGAAACTTCCATCCACCACACTTACTACATCTGCATATATCACTGTCTGGAATATGCAAAGCTTCGGCTATATTCTTGATACCCACGCATCCGCAGGACATGCATTGATACGCTTTAAATCCTTCGGGCGTATCTATTTGTTCTAGCCATAAAAACTCTGTTTTAGCCTTACAGCCATTACATTTGAATTGTGGGTACATTATGATAATATCCTTATTGCCTACATTGGCATTGAGTACAAATTAAGTAATTACCACTATGTATTAACCTGTCGTCATTACAAGCTATACATAAGTCAGTAGATGGTAGAAACTTTACCTGGTCGTTTTCCATTCGCTCCAGGTAAGGTCCACCTCTGTAGATTTCTACATATCCCATTTATTCACCCCCTTTACCAGATTCAGAATCATCAGGCCAATACCATGTACCAGCAGCTGTAAGTTTTGCCCACTTGGCATCACACTGTTCTGCTTTTGGTGCAGTACATACATAACCTGCGTATGGCTTATTTGTGGCTTTGGCGATGCCTTCTTTCTTTACCATATCACCATGCCGGCAAGTAAAACCAACACTAACCACTTCACCAATTTCTGCAACACTTTCACCAATAGACCAAGCAACAGGAATAGGCTCGTTGCTATTATCTTTAGGTTGTGTGTCCACAATATGTAACGCCATTTCCATCGCAGCTGATTTACTTCCTGGTCTGCCATATTTAGGCGTAAATTGTTTTTCATTTACAGATGCCATTTCTTCTCTACTAGGTCGCTTTCCTTTAGCTGAGAGACCCGAGTTGCTAATCGCCCTGCCAATTGCGCTTGTTTCGCAGTTAGGAAGAGCAAAATTCGCATTAACGCCACGATCACTAACAGTCTCAGACGCAAGCCCAGTAGCACACGGTTTGGTATCTGTTTGCGACTTGAATAGCCGACAAATAACAATGAATCTAGTGTTTGTGGCCTCGATAACTTCTGTTTCCACTCTTCCATCTTGATATAACCCCCACCACTTATGTAATCTTTCATCGACAGTTTCATATTGACTTAAATCGAACGCCATTATTCCCACGCTCCATCTTCATCTTGCATAGCATCGGTTATTGTTTTTGCAATAGCGATGTATCCGAGTGCGTCTTTGTAATTGTCAGCGACTCCTGGATCTTCAGCTTGTCGGCTGATTTTGACCAGGCACATACAAATTGCAACTTCATTTGGTTGTATTGGATAACCCAGGTAAGCTGACCACAATTCGGCAATACGTTTGTGGTTACTAATTGGGTGACCATACTGCGTACCTCGGCTGTGCAGTATTTGAACGGTTTCACTGAATAACTTCTCAGTTGTCGTTGGCATCGATTTTGTTTTCTATCATCCTGCGGTGCATTGTCCACCCATCATGACGCCCACGCCAATAGGCGACTGTTTTTGCATTCTCATACATGCCATAAAGCACTATTATTGCAACCATACAGGCTACCCATAACAGGCCAGCTTCTTTTAGATCCATATAGCCCTATCTGTCCGCAAACTTTGCGGTACAGGCATAGTGTTGCACCTGTGTACGACTTTGTGGATTATTTAGGGCGTAGTTTGTATAACGGTTTGGTAACGATGTTACCCGTAATACCTGCCCAGTGCGGTAAATGAGCCATCCTTTGAGATCGGCACTAACGTTGGTGTTAGCGTCTTTCCTACGGCTTCTAGTATAGCAATACCCATCTGCCAATTCGCGCTTCCATAGCGTAAATAAGACGCTTTTTTTCTATCCATAAGGTTTCCTACCTCGACACCATATAAGGCTCTGTAATGGCTTCCTACGCCCTCTGAATAGGCACTCATGCCCAGTCTGTGGGTGTGGCCACATAATACTGACTTACCCCATTTTTTAGCCAGGTTTAGAGCTGTAATACCAGCGTGCTGAGACATGTTGCCTTCATCGCCATGGGCCAGCATCCAGCCCGGTTCAAACTCATAAGCTTCTTTATGGTAGGTCATGCCCATATCGGCAAATCCCATAAACTTTGGGTACTGCAATTCAGGCAGGCTGATTAAGCCAGGTACTTTTAATAAGGTGTTGTAAAGCCTGTCTGTATGGTTGCTCCGGATAATGTGGCATTCCTTGGAGTACTCACTTAGATCCCAGAGAATCTCCTTAGTAAGTTCGCGATCATCGTGAATCGTTTGCTTATAAGCCAAAGGTGTGCCCTCGGCCCACTTGCTAATTGTATTAAAATCAATTTCATCCCCAACCACCAATACAGAATCAAACTTCTCCTTACGTGCTAACTTAATTACGTTCTTTACAGCTGCTTCATGATGAAATGGGATTTGTAGATCACTTATTACTAAGTATCGCTTAATCGTCATCCTCTTCTGGGGTAGGTATGGATGGGATAATGCCGTCTTCGCCTACTACCCAGTCGGGCATAGACGATGGACTATCCATTAAAGCCAGGGCAAGGGGCTCACTAAATCCAGCCTTGCGTGCGGCTTTATACATCTCATGCTTGGCTATATAAAATACTTCTAGCTTAGATAAAGGATCTGGCGATTTACGTACTACTCGCCTATTGACCTTTTTTCGCTTACGTGTGTTAGCCATGTGATTATTGTCGCTTAGTGATAATTAAAAACAAATCATCAACACGCTGTTCTAATCTAGTTAATTGATCTTTCATGCTAGAGCCACCATTAGGACGTAATTCGTTTAACCAGCCTTTAACTAAAAAACGTAATCCGATTAGCACGCCTGATAGCACGGCGATAACGCCAGCCCCAAAGGCGGCCCAATCTGCCGGATTCATTTTTTAGGAGTTGCATAACCAAATACTCCAGCTAATACTGCCCATAAAATTGAGCGGTAATCAGCTGCAAAATTGGATGCTGCCCAAGCTGATAGGAATGCACCAGCAGTTAGAATGTAAGGATTTTTCATATTCATATTTTGCCCCCTAGTAGTGGTATATCAAACGGACTGCCATCTTTGTCGCCTGCCTTTGTAAAGCTAACGTGGATGTGTTTTGTATGTTTGTTAAAACCTGAATATTTACGCCACTTAAAGTTAAGAATCTTGCTAGCAATCATGCCGTTATGTATTACGTAAGATATGCGCTTATCGGTTTTTGCACAGATTCTGATCTGGTCAGCCAAATAAACCGAGAGCCCTTCGGATGAATCCAGCCTAGAATCAATATCAACGGCTCGCACGACGAATCCTGCCTGTTCGTTTGGATTATGATCCGATTTGCGGGCAGCATGACGAGCATCACCAAGCCACCCATCGCTGGTAGTGCGCCTATCTGGATACCAGGTAGTAACGGCATCTCTAAGCTCTTCTCCAGCTGCGCACAGCCAAGGCTTCATTACTCAGCAGCTAATTCTTGTTGAGCAATCATTTCATCATAAGTTGATTTCAGCATTGAAGTATATTCTCCGTTGCCTCTATCTATAATGGCGTGAGTTTTAACTTCTCCGCTTGCTGAATCTTCAATTTCAATAAATGTTACATTATTCATATTTATAACTCCGCACTTAGTCCGATGTAACCTGTTGAAGCATTAGAACGCAATCCATAAACTCTGCCAGAAGTCAATCCTGAAGCAACTCCAGCATTTAACGAAATTTGATTTGTAGAACTGTATGTGCTGTTTAAGGTTAAAGAAGTTAAAGCGTAATTGTTAGAATACCCATCATCTAAGACGATTGCTGAATAATCTAAAGCAGTAGGAAAAACTCGCAAATTCACAGGCGGTCTAGTGAAAGTATATACTCCAGTTGTACTTGCTGCTGGAGAGAAGCCAGTTACATAAGAGACTGTACCTGCTGCAGTATCTCGCCAGTAATATCTCTGACAAGCGGCTAACTCGCCTTGGATAGTTCCTGTTGCAGTTTGAAATGTTGTAGCTGTTGAACCTAATTCTAATTGAGCATTATCAAAGTAAACTATTACTCCATTAGCAATAGTTGAAGTTGTAAATATTCTAACTCGTAAAGATTTAGCGGTTGATGGTATTGCGTAAACTCCAGATATAGATACAAATGTAGTGCTAGTAGCTGTAGCAGTTCCACCTGAAGTTGCGGTAATGCTAGTCCAGGTGCCAGTAACTCCATTATCTGTACTTGATGAATGCTGAACATCTATAGTAAAACCTGTGCTTACTGAGGCGGCCACAACACCAGAAACGGTAACTGTTTGTCCAGCAAATTTAATAGCATTTGCAGTTTCAATTGCCTGATATAACGCAGGTTGTGCAGTAGCAGATGCTGTAAATTTCATTGAGTATGTTGAACCAGTTGGTACGACAGTAGACTCTTGTGCAAAAGTTCCAGTTCCTGAAACTAAAGCTGAATACCATCTATCGCAAATATAGGCATTGCCAGAAGAACTTGTTCCTCTTTGCCATATTGAAAAATCACCATTGATTAAAGTATTTTTGCCAGCAAATAATGTTGGAATATAATTAAGTCCTGTGGCTGCTGAGCTATCTGAAACTAAAACGCTGCCGCTAGTTCCAACCGCTAATCTAGCATCGGTAGTTGAGTAAGTAAATAAATCACCCTTAGTGGTTAATGGTGAAGTAGTTTGAGTAATTTCAAAGAAAATAGCGGCACTGGTAGTAGTGAAATAAAGTGTGCCACCATCCCATTGTGATAAAGCCAAAGAACCTGCGCTAGTAACTGTTGCAGTACCGGCTGTAATTGTTACAACACCAGTGTTGATGTTTTGTATCTGAACAGTATCTCCAGCTGCAAACAAAGAAGTATTAACTGTAATAGTCGTAGCAGATGCGCTGTTCATTTGTATTACTGTGCCGGCATCGGCAGCTGTTAACACATAAGAAGTGGTCTTGGTGCTAGGTGATCCACCGCCCATTGCGGTTTGTTGCAGTGAAGTCATCTGAGCGGCTGTTAATACCTGCCCAGTGGTGAACGTCTGTTTAGCCATGATACTCCTTAGTAACTTAGGACATTATAGTCTAAAGTGCCATAAATCGTATCATTTAGGATAAATGCGTCTATGACTGGCTCTAGAGTGGTAAATTGGACTTTCCAACTATTAGGGGTTATTACGGTACGTGTGCCAAAAATTTGCAAAGTTTTCTCTATTGTAGATCCGCCTGGTTGTGTGGTTATTACCTTGATCGGGTCAAAGAAGTCTAGGCTTAAAGCTGCAATTATGCCTGTGTTGTAATTATCGGTATATAGATCAAGTAAAACGGAATCACACCTAATGCTGGTTTCGGCACGTGAGGCAACATAAGCCTGAGCATAATCTAAAGCTACTGCATCGGTCTGCATGAGTAGGCCATCTAGATAATATGATTGCAAAAAGTATTTGTCTATGCTGGCTTGATTACTAGCAACTTGAGGCGTACCGCCAGTCCTGGTAATTGTGGCTTTGTTGTATATCAATACATCATTAAGAATCCAATTCACCTCTGCATAAACGATACCAGTGCCATTGTCTGCAAATGTTGTAGGCGTGCCACCTATTGAACCGGCAGTAACACTGCGGTCTTGAAATACAAATGAACCACTAGCATCAACATAAAGTGCACCATATTCGCTATCGGTTACAGTTTGCATAGCAGCTAAGGATGTTCTAAATGTGCCAGGGTCAGTTTGCATAGTCGTCAAGCCAGCATCAACATCACGCATTGTTGCAGGCCATGAGATTTGATCCAATATTTGATTTATGCGTGTGCCTGATAGATCACCAGCTGTAGCACCAGTAACTGTGCTTATCTGGGCATTATTGGCTAATTGAAAAGCATCTACGGCTTGAATAGTTGTATAGGCAACACCATCGGTCTCTTTAGGATATGTGGTTACATAGGATGTAATAAAGCCTGAGAATACTGGATATGTTACTCCCGAGTAGGTTGCAGTAATCTGCACCTTTTTCATGGGTGTTAAATAAGTGTAATAAGGGCTTGACGTGTTTTGTGGGTTAAAAGCACCATTCTGATCTAATATGCGCAAACTCATTGTGCCTGGCTGGAATTGATCTGCTAAAGCATTACGGCCACGTTGTGTAGTTATGCTGTTGATGAGATCTGATACGTCCACAATTACAGCTGCGGAATCTGACAATATGTTAGTACCTAATATGCCCTCGTCCAATATAAATGCCTGAGCAAAACTAGGGCCAGTTGAAAAATTGATAACGGCATTTACTACAGGAACTGGCACTATAAACCACCGGCAGGGTTTAGGACACGGCCTTCATATTTAGCTCGTAATATACCTTCTTGCACCAATTCAGTAATTCTGTTGGTTTCTACAATGCCTGGTGTATTTACGTTAATTGTTGTATTGCCGCCAGCGACACCACCGCCAGCATTTCCGCCAGGATAATTATTGTAATAATTATTTATGACTGTCGCGTTAGACAGATTTTTACCTGGTCCTTGATCGCCACCTCGACCTAATAAATTGAGTATGCCGCCAAATGCTTGGTAAGCCATATCGCCAGCTGCGGCTAAATCCATAGCCAATTTTTTAGCGGCTTCGGCAGCGTTTAATTCTGCTAGGTATTTCTTAGCCAAAGCCTCGTTATTATCTAATATGGCTAATTGCGCATTCAAACGCAATTTCGTCTCCGCATCAACAGTCTCATTTAATGCTTTTGTGAGACCTATGCGCTCTATATCAAACTTATCTCTAAGTTCATCTAAGGCTGTTTTTTTCTTTAGAGAAGCCAATTCCTGTGTTCTGTAATAATTTGAATCCTTGATTAACTTATTTTGTGTCTTTAGCAGTGGTATTCCTGAATAACCACCAACATTTTTACTCGTGGAGCCAGGTTGGTTTTTGCCAATATCATAAGCAATTAAGCCTGCTGCGCCTACAATTAACTGTTTTTTGCCTAAAGTTAATAAAGCGGTAATGGCTAATAAAAACTTGCCTACATCGCTATCTATAATCTGTTTGACTTGACCAATCAACTCACCCATGCCTTTGGCAGTATTGGCAATAGCATCAGCAAACCCATTCATAGAGTTAGCGGCTTGGTCTATTGAGTTATCTTTACCTAATGCAGTAAGGGCATCTATTAACCCTTTACCTATAATTTCCGTAGCGTTGGCAGCTGCTACCTTTAGCAAATCCATCTTGCCTGCATAAGTATCTAATCTGGCTAATGCCTGACCACTGAACTTCTTGTCAAGTGCGGCCATTATTTTATTCATATCGCCACTGGCTAGGGTTGCTTTATCTAGTCCTGTGCCTAATCTTTGTAATGCTGTTGTAGTACCGGATGCACCCTTGGCTATTGCAGCTACCACGCTGGCTAAGTCTTTGCCTGTGCCTGCGCTAACATTTAATGCGGTCTCTAATGCTTTTTGGCTTAGAGTTACTGATCCAGTAGCGTTTAATAAAGTCTGGAAGGCTGGGCGTAATTGATCGTCTAATACGCCATAAAGACCTTGTAATTTGGCAATATATGCTTCAACTTCATCAACCCTAAATGCGTTGCCAGTGTTTTCTAGTTGTACGGCAAGGGACTTGGCGGCCTGCTCATCAGCTGCAAACGCGTTAATTGCCTTTTTGCTAAATGCGACAATAGCGGTGGTTGCAAATACTCGACTAAATGTTTTGCCTAATTGTTGCGCTTGTTTATCAAATGCGTTGAGATCTTTCTGACCTTTTTTAAGTGCCTTACCATTAAAGGTGGCAATAGCGGAGACGACTACATTGGCCATTATGCTGCCTTCTTAATCTCTGTTTTTTTGTTAAAATCTATGGCTGTGGCGTTAATTGCTTTTAAGATAGCATCATAAACTTTTGTGCTGTCCTCTGCCCATGCTTTGTAAATTAAGCGGCCTTTAGTTTTACGGCCACCAGCTCTAATATCTTTAATTTTAGGCTGAGATGTAACTGGCTCTAATGCAGCCACGAATTGTTGGCTAGCAAATGGATTACTAGAGTTATATTGTTGTAACGCTCTGCTCCTTGCAGATTTCTTTGTGTATGTGCCACTTGCCCCTTGTGATGAGGTCATTTGAAATGGTGCTCGACCTTGTGGATTTAGACGGCCTGCCACTTCATAAATTGCGCCAGGGCGACTTGCATTGTAAACATAATTGCTAACCTTGAAACCATTTCTAAATGTTTTGTTTTCGCCTGGGTTGTAACCAATACCAGCTCTAACTACACCTGCATCGTACTTAGGAAATGTGCCAGGATTACCGGATGCTTTAGCCCAACCAGACAAAACATCATCGTTGCCCTTGACAAATCCTTTAGCTTTGAATGCTACGCCACGCATTAAAGGATCAATAGCAGTCCTAATGCGTTGGCGCATATCTTCATCGATAAACTCTAAACCTTTAAGGACATCTTTAACGCCTACGACTTCTACTGGCATTTTTGATCTCCTTTGCTCGATCTGACAATACTTGGACTATTGCCCTAAGCATGTCAGCATCCATATCTATAAAAGCTTGTGGCGCAATTCCTGTCTCTACACTTAGCGCTGCTATGTTGTAGGTTATTGAATCACGCGGTATTATTTTTTTTCTTCGTCTAATACCTCTACAGTTTCAAGAGTGTCGATAAACTCTGTGCCCCATATAGGTATCTGCGCACCAGCCCTACGCAAGCATTCATAAGCCAACCAAAAGATTTCGGTCTGACGTTCATGCTCACGTAGGACTTTGCTAATTCCTGATCCGTACTTTAACTCGAAAGCGTACTCGACACCTGGTGTTATCTTATGCTCTGATACTTCACCATTAGCCCTTGTTATCTTTAGCTTTGCCATTATTACTCCTTAATTAAAATGCGACCGATGATGACACTGTTATTGCGGAGTTTACTGTAAAGGACAGACTAGATGTTGCAACCTCAGCCACGCCACCTGTACCGATTGGGGTCAGATTGTTTACCAAGATTGAGAATTGGTATGTAGGGTTGGTAGCTGATACAGCTGTACCTTTAACAGTAATTACTGATACATATAATGTTGTACCAAATGCTGCATTGAGCGTTGTCATTACCTGAGAAGCTGCCCAATCGTTAATAACGTCGATTGAAAATGTGCCTGATTGTAGGCCTGCAACAAACTTATGTGCAGAATCACCCATAGCAGTTACTTCTAGCTCATCTACGATCTGATTTATTACAGCGTTAGTTACGTATGAACTAATGTCGATTGAAGGTACGGTAGGAGCAGCGGCTGTTGCCAACTTGACCCCTACGTTGTTATTTAGATATATGGCCACTGTTATTCCTCGTCTTTCTTAGTTGCGGTTGGTTTTGGTGTTTCTTTGATTTGGCCTGTCTTAATTAAGAAGGCTAAGTCTTCTGCTTGTGTGCTCATTTTAACTCCAGCTCGTTAGGATTGATACTGTTATTTCTGACGTTAATAAATCTCCACTAGCTGCGTTAGTTATAGCTGGAGCGGAGACACTTGATATGTTGAGCACCAAAGATGATGCTGCTAGTTTGTTTACTACTGCCACGATAAATGTTTCCATACCGGCTAAATTGCCTTGGTTATCAAATGCCGGTGCAGTTACTAAAACTTTAAAATTGGCTAAAGGTGATAGACCTACCTGGTCATTATTGCTAGGTACTATATATGGATCTGATGGAGTGATAACCACGCTGTTAGCAAGTAAAGTTGCAGGTGGATAAGCAAAGGTAGACCACACGCCAGCGTTTGCTAAATCTGTGGCTAGGGTGCTTCTCAGGGTGGTTATTGCGGCTGGCATTAGCCCACCAGTGATGCAGGACTTGAATACGGCTGGATGAGACCACGCACTCGATTAATCAGCTGATAACCCATCCGATAAGGGCTGGCAGAGATCCCATCCATACCGACCCCACCTGTCTGGCTGACTTGACGTGCTTGCCAGATATCTACCGCTACGATCATCGCAGCTTCTCTTATGGCAGGGGTTGTCGCGTAAGATTGGGTCTTATGGTCTGGGCCAGTTACTAGACCGTATGGTGCTACTTTGTGAAATGTTTGATCGCTACCAGTTTTGGCATATTGAATAAAAGAATAACCATTAGGATAATTAACTTGTCCGTAGTTATACATAAATACTGGGATAAGGCTAGTAGTACCGGATGTTGGCGGTATTGTGCCTGTAATTGTAACTGTGCCGTTAAATGGGCTTCCGCATGCAGATACTGTAACAATTTGTTCAGCTACAAATGCGTTTGGGCTGGCAAGCATAAGTGTTGCCACGTTATTTTGTAATGCCGTGCCTACCACTGGGGCAGTGTTAAACCAAAGATATTGATTGATTAAGTCTTCTGACGTTTGACAGACTTCTTCAATAGTTGCATCGGAGTAGAGAGAGCCAATACCAAGGTTTGCCCTTAACTCAGCTGTAGTTACATACGTGGCTGCCATCTCTACTCCTTTGCTAATAGCTCTCTGGGGCTAGGGCTACTAAACCCCAGAGA
>Ga0209299_1000935_pt1 | contig 16374 bp, 16 predicted proteins | sample S_140806_MF_Meta_FD_187326 | JGI IMG/M metagenome (GOLD analysis project Ga0209299, IMG submission 187326) | Freshwater microbial communities from Lake Simoncouche, Canada to study carbon cycling - S_140806_MF_MetaG (SPAdes) (version 2) | ecosystem: Environmental > Aquatic > Freshwater > Lake ...
CCCTCACGACCGGGAGAAGAACGATCACGAATCCTGTGGCATGGAGTTTTCCCCCGTCCGCCGGGGTTTTCCGCGATGGGCCGGGGGGTTTTCCACAGAATGCGGCTGCCAGGGCCGCCGTGCCGTCTGGGGGTTCGCCAAAGCATGGGGGAAACCTCCCTTCCCCTTGACGGTTTCGGCTCCCGGTCCGCCATGCCAGCACCCTGCTCCCGGCGGGGGCCTCCAGCCCAGTCGCCATGGGCTTCCCGCCCTGGGTCGCGCCGATCCCAGTGCGGGAGCAGTGCCAGCACGCCGCTTTGACGCCAGGGGGGATGGCGTGGCCTGATGGGGCGGACACCGCAGCGGAAGACGCAGGCATGAAAGATCGGCAGGAATTCACCCCCATCACCCCCGCCAGCGCGGCTGTGCCCGACCATGCCCCCCGCAGCGTGAGCGTGGAGAGCCAGTTCCCCGAGGATCTCTTCGACGCGATGGTCGCCTTCGTCGGCAGCCATCCTCAGTGGGATCAGTACCGCCTGATGCAGGCTGCCCTCGCCGGCTTCCTCTTCCAGCACGGCTGCCAAGACCGCTCCGTGGCCCAGCACTACCTCAACGGTCTGTTCCAGCGTGGGGGGAGTTCCCTGCCGGGCCCCCGGGCCTAGGGCCCAGCAGCCGCCCCTCGCCGTGCCTGCCATGGAGTTCCCATCCGCCCCTTCCAGGCCTGCCATGCCGCCTCTGTCCGATCCTGCCGCCGCCGCCCTGGAGCCCACGCCGCCCACGCTGGAGGCCCGGCCCCGGCTGGTGGTGCTCGATGGCTTCACCACCAACCCCGGCGATCTCTCCTGGGAGCCCCTCGAACAACTCGGACAGCTCACCGTGCACCCACGCACCCCACCGGAGCTGGTGGCCGAGCGCCTGGCCGGGGCAGATGTGGTGTTCACCAACAAGACCCGCCTCACGGCGGCTGATCTGGCCGCCGCTCCGCAGCTGCGGGGCATCGGCATGCTCGCCACGGGCCACGATGTGGTGGATGGGGCGGCGGCGGCGGAGCGGGGCGTGCCGCTCTGCAATGTTCCGGAGTACAGCACCGCCTCGGTGGCCCAGGCGGTGTTTGCTTTGCTGCTGGAGCTCACCAACCGCACCGGCCACCATGACGCCCTGGTGCGGCAGGGCCGCTGGAGTGCCGGCCCGGACTTCGCGTTCTGGGAAGGCAGCCTCACCGAGTTGGCCGGCCTCAGCTTCGGGGTGGTGGGTCTCGGCCGCATCGGTCTGGCGGTGGCGGCGATTGCCCGGGCCTTCGGCATGGAGGTGCTGGCCCACCGACGCCAGCCCATCGGCGCCGAGGGGGTGACCGGCGTGGACCTCCCCACCCTGCTGCAGCGTTCCGATGTGGTGAGCCTCCACTGCCCGCTCACCCCCGAGACCCGCGGCCTGATCGATGCGGAGCGGATCGCCTGGATGAAGCCCGGCGCCCTGCTGATCAACACCGGCCGGGGCCCCTTGGTGAACGAGACCGACCTGGCCGCCGCTCTCCACAGCGGCCGCCTCGGCGGCGCCGGGCTGGATGTGCTGAGCCTCGAGCCCCCCGACCCCGCCAATCCCCTGCTCCACGCCCCGAACTGCGTGATCACCCCCCACGTCGCCTGGGCCACCCGCTCGGCCCGCGAGCGGCTGATCCAGGCCGCCGCCGCCAATGCCGCAGCGATCCTGGCCGGTGGTCCGCAGAACGTGGTGAATGGGGTTTGAGGGGGCCCCTGCTGCCCCTGATCAAGGCGGCAGGGTCTGCTCTTCGGCCTGTGGTCGGGTGGGTTGGCCCTCGCCAAGCTGGCCCCAGATGCGTTTCTCCTGGCTGATGCGAACAGCTTCTCTCCTCTCGCCGTTGGGGCCCTTCCTGGGCCTGGTGGTTCTGGCGGGCGGTGCGGTTGCTGCGGTCCGGGCCGAGCCCGGCGGAGCCATGGCGGCTTCCAGCCCGGCCCCATCGGACTCCTCCCCGGCACCGTTCACGGCTCCCATCGCCCCGCTGCCCTTGCCGGCCGGTTTGCGCTGGCGGGAGGAGCCCCGTCTCGCGGATCTGTTCCGCCAAGCGGGCCGGCCCGGCACCTTCGTGCTGCTGGATGCCCGCCGCGGTGAATTGGTGGGAAGCAACCGGGCCCGTGCCTTGACCCGCTACACGCCGGCCTCCACCTTCAAGATCCCTAACAGCCTGATCGGACTGTCGGTGGGGGCCGTGGCCAGCGTGGACACGGTGCTCCCCTACCGCAGTGAGGCGCCGCCGTTCAGCCCGGCTTGGCAGAGGGACATGGGCCTGCGGGACGCGATCGTGGTGTCGAACGTGCCGATCTACCAGGAGCTGGCGCGCCGCATCGGCCTGGCGCGGATGGGGGAGGCGGTGAACCGGCTCGACTACGGCAACCGCCAGATCGGTTCGGTGGTGGACACCTTCTGGCTACGGGGACCTTTGGCGATCAGTGCCGTGGAGCAGACCCGCTTCCTCGATCGCCTGGCCCGCCAGGTGTTGCCGTTTCCCCTCCAGGCCCAGCGGGCTGTGCGGGAGATCACCCTGGTGGAGCAGGGTCCCGGCTGGGAGCTCCATGCCAAGACGGGCTGGCAGAACGGTCCGAATCCCGGCGTGGGCTGGTGGGTCGGCTGGGTGGAGAAGGGAGGGCGCAGCTATCCCTTTGCCCTCAACCTCGACATCGATCAGCGCTCTGATGGCGAGCTGCGACAGCGCTTGGGCCGCTCCGCGCTGGAGCTGTTGGGGGTGCTGCCGCCGTCCCCGCCGCCTCCGTCGGCCCCTGGCGCCCTTCGCTGAGGTCCTGCAACCCGGCGGCCTCGCAACCCTTCCAGTAGGCCTTTCCCACGGCGCGGCTCAAGGAATCGAGGCACACTGCGGCTTCCCGCCGGCATGCTCAGGCCAGGTGCAGCGCCTCTGGGTCGAGCAGGAGGTGGAGACCCTCCAGGCCTAGGGCGATCAGGCCCGCTGCCAGGGCGGTGCGCGCGCCACACAGCAGCAGGCGGGTGGCCACTGCCGATCCGATCGGGATCATGGCCTTGCCTCCTGCTGCAGGGGCCCTTCGAGCTGATTCAGCGGCACGGCGAAGGGGGCGGTGGCCTTACGGGGATGGGGCCATCGGCGTACCCAGCAGCGGAGATCGTCCTCCTCCACGCTCACCACCTCGTACAGGGCATCGGACGCGGGGGCATCGGCACGGCCGTGGATCCGCACCACGCAACCAGGTTGAACAGTCATGGGTTGAATTCTGGGGACAAATGGAAGAATGTATTGAGATTAGTTGAGTTGGTTGGGCTTGGGGTGCCGTGTTGTGTTATCAGAGCACGCTTTTTCAGGGCCGCAGTGCTCCAGCGCACCGAAGTCGGTGACCGCCGGGCGTCCCGCGCTGATCGCCGCGTCATTGCGGCGTTGGAGTGGCATTGGCGTCACCGTCGGACGCCATCACGGCCCGGGTCGTCTGCATCGCCTGACATCAGGTGCGGCGGACCATGCGGAGCATGGCCTTGGTCCGAGTGCCGCAGGCCTACACCCTTTTGCCGCCAGCCAGCGGCAGCCGCTTGGGCCCTGGTGCAGGACGCCCCCCCCCAGGCTCCTAGGCTCATTGCCCCTTATTACCTTCCGCGTGAGCGCCGGCACCCTCTACGACAAGGTCTGGGAGCTGCATCGGGTGGCGGATCTGCCGGGTGGCTCCACCCAGCTGTTCATCGGTCTGCACCTGATCCATGAGGTCACCAGCCCCCAGGCCTTCGCGGCCCTGCGGGACCTGGGGCTCACGGTGCGGCACCCGGAGCGCACCGTGGCCACGGTGGACCACATCGTTCCCACCACCTCCCAGGCCCGCCCCTTCGCCGATCCCCTGGCCGAGGCGATGCTGGCCACCCTGGAAGCCAACTGCGCCGAATACGGCATCACCCTGCACGGCCTCGGCAGCGGCCGCCAGGGGATCGTGCATGTGATTGCGCCCGAATTGGGCCTTACTCAGCCCGGCATGACCGTGGCCTGCGGCGATTCCCACACCTCCACCCACGGCGCTTTCGGTGCGATTGCCTTTGGCATCGGCACCAGCCAGGTGCGCGATGTGCTCGCCAGCCAGAGCCTGGCGATGAACAAGCTCAAGGTGCGCCGCATCTGGGTTGAGGGCACCCTGCAGCCGGGCGTCTACGCCAAGGACCTGGTGCTGCACGTGATCCGCACGCTCGGGGTGAAGGGCGGCGTGGGTTACGCCTATGAATTCGCCGGCCCCGCCATCGATGCCCTCTCGATGGAGGAGCGCATGACCCTCTGCAACATGGCGATCGAGGGCGGTGCCCGCGTGGGCTACTGCAACCCCGATGCCACCACCTTTGCTTACCTCCAGGGCCGGCCCCATGCCCCAGCCGGTCAGGCCTGGGAGCGGGCCGTGGCCTGGTGGAGCGGCCTGGCCAGCGGCCCCGATGCCGTCTTCGACGATGAGGTGCGCTTCGATGCCGCCGCCATCGCCCCCACCGTGACCTGGGGCATCACGCCGGGCCAGGGCATCGGCGTGGACGAGCGGGTGCCCACCCTGGAGCAGACCCCCGCCGACGAGCGCCCCCTGGCCGAGGAGGCCTACCGCTACATGGACCTGGTGCCCGGCGCCCCGATCGCCGGCCTGCCGGTGGATGTGTGCTTCATCGGCAGCTGCACCAACGGCCGCCTCAGCGACCTGCGGGCCGCCGCCGCCGTGGCCCAGGGCCGCCACGTGGCCCCCGGCATCAAAGCCTTTGTGGTGCCCGGCAGTGAGCAGGTGGCCGCAGCCGCCGAGGCCGAGGGCCTCGATGCGCTGTTCCGCGCGGCAGGCTTCGAGTGGCGCGAGCCCGGTTGCTCGATGTGCCTGGCCATGAATCCCGACCGCCTCGAGGGCCGCCAGATCAGCGCCAGCTCCTCCAACCGCAACTTCAAGGGCCGCCAGGGCTCGGCCAGCGGCCGCACCCTGCTGATGAGCCCCGCCATGGTGGCCGCAGCCGCCATCCGCGGCCAGGTGACCGATGTGCGGGAGCTGGTGGGTGCTGCCGCGGCTGTGAGCCCGCCCTGAACGAGGACCGAACCGACCCGTTCCTTTCTTTTCCCGCCGCTCCATGAACGTCTCCTCACCCGCCGCCGCCAGCGCTGAGTCCGCCCAGGCGAATGACACCGCCGTGGCGCCGGCCCCGTTCCCCGCTGGTCCCGTCCAGCGCCTCCAGGGCCGGGGCGTGGCCCTGGTCGGCAACGACATCGACACCGACCGGATCATTCCGGCCCGTTTCCTCAAGTGCGTCACCTTCGATGGCCTGGCCGAAGGTGCCTTCGCCGATGACCGCACCGAACTGGCCGGCGCCCATCCCTTCGATCGGCCCGAACACCAGGGCGCCACGATCCTGGTGGTGAACGACAACTTCGGCTGTGGCTCCAGCCGCGAGCACGCCCCCCAGGCCCTGATGCGCTGGGGTATCCGGGCGGTGATCGGCGAGAGCTTCGCCGAGATCTTCTTCGGCAACTGCCTGGCCCTCGGCATCCCCTGCCTCACCATCACCCCGGCCGATGCCACCACCCTGCAGCGGGCGATCGGGGTCTCGCCGGCCGCTCTCCTCACGCTGGATGTCGAGGCCCTATGGGTGCGGCTCGATGCCCTTGCCAGCGATGGCACTGCCGCCGCCAGCACGTCCCTCGACCTACCCCTCCAATTGGCCGCAGGCCCCCACCGCATGCTGGTGAGCGGCCAGTGGGATGGCACCTCCCAACTGGTGGCTCACGACGCCGAATTGCGGGCCACGGCCTCCCGCTTGCCCTATCTGGCGGGGTTTGCGGCCTGAAGCGAAGCGTTGATTGTTGACTCAGAAGGGGCGGTTGATGGGGCCCTGTGCTGGCCCCATCGCCGGGTTAGGTCCGAATCCACCAGGCTGGGCTCCCTGGCGGGTATAGGGCACGAATGGCAACCCAGTGCCGCCAAAGTTGAAATCGTTGAGCTTAACGCGTAGGCCGCCAAGTCCGTCGTAGGGGCTGTAGAACACACCGATTTCGTAGGAGCGTCTTTGCCAGCGGACTTCCAGATAGGAATTGGTGATTTCGCCGTAATTCGGCGAATTGGGATCAACGTTGTAGCCAACCCCGCCGCTGAACACCAGCGGTCCTGCGATCTGCTGGGTGAGACCGATGCCGATGGTGCCCAGGTCCACGGCCCGGTCAAAGCTGAAGGGGCTGCCCCCCTGGCGCAGGGTACCCCCGCCTGTCAGGGTGATTTCCGTGTAGTCGAAGAAGGGTTTCACGAAGTGGCCCAGGGTGAGCGTCGGGCCACCGGTGAGGCCGATCGTGTTTTGGTTAACGCCGTTGCCGTAATAGGCGAAGGTACCCAGCACGTTCGCCCGCAGCCACAGGCCGGGCACCACCGGTTGTCCCGTGTTGGCGTAGGCAGCACTGGCTGTGAGGGCCGCTGGCTTGCCAATCCAGAGGGGGTAGTTGAGGTTCGCCGAGCCGATGCCGCTGAAGCGCCAGGAGTCGGCGAGGTTGTTGGTGGTGAAGTCGTTGCCCTGGAAATTACCCACCCCCGTGCGCCAGAGGTAGTTGCCACTCAGTTTGCCCCAAGTGGGTAGTACGCCCGTCTGCTCCAGGGAGGTTCCGTAGGCCGAATACACATCTTGTTCCCCCAGGGTGCCGTTCCAGGTGCGGTAGCGGTAGGCGCCGAAGAGGCGCCATTTGCTTTCGCCCAGCAGTGGCATCTTCACGGCTCTGCTGAAGTCGCCCCAGCTGCGGGTGCCGTTGGCGATGTTGTCGGGATTGAAGGTGGACATTTCCAGGGTTGCATCGGAGTTGAAGCCGAGCACCTCTCTCCTCAGAACGGCCTGAAGACCGAACAGGTCTCCTGCTTTTGTGGGCTGGGAAACGCCGGGTGCATTCGCCGACTGGCCCGGCAGTGGATAGCTGTCCGTGGTGCCATTGATGGCTCTTTGGGTGAGGAACTGGGGCTGGATCCTGAGGATTCCCTTCTCGCCGACCCGCACAGGAATGTTGTATCCGATGAAGCGACCATTACGGTCCTCCTTGTCGGCTCCCAACACCCAGCGATTGTCGACATCCTGCTTCTTCTTGATCACCGTCTTGCGGGTGATCGGAATCGGCAGCCGCTCGTCCAGCACCAGACGGTTGCGGTCGGTGCGGATTTCGGTGTCGCCGTTGGGCAGCAGGGTGGCCACCACGTTCTCCGAATCCATCCACGACTGGGACGGCGTGAAGGGGTCGTTGCTCAAGGCCATCCGGTCGGCCGTGACCGTGGTGGCGGTGAAGGCCATCTGGCGGGCCTGCACCCGCCAACGGCTGATCGTGCCTTTCACCAGCTGGCTGTTTCCCTGGGTGGCCAGATTGTTGAGCTGGCTGGGCCTGGACCCGCCGAATTCATTCACCTGATCCGGGGTGGACAGGGTGGAGGGAAAGCCATAGCGGCGCTCCGCCGAGAGGCTCTGCTGGAATTTCACATCGGTGACGCGCTGGTTGAGCCCATCGACCACCTTGGCCCTCTCCCTCTCCTGGATCCGGGCCCGATCCCACACCGTGCCGCGGGTCTTGCTCGGGGGGGTGGTGGCGGCCTGGGCCGCGGCCGTGTTGCCGTTGCGGCGGCTGGAAGGGGCCGGGTCGCCGGCAGCGGGGCCCATGGTCACCAGGTCGAGCTGGCTGGCCAGGTCGGTGGGCGGATTGCTTTCCGGCGGCGGTGCCCCCGGGCAACCCTGGGCCGGCGGCAGTTCCGGCGGTTTGCGGGGCGGCGGGGAGGTGCCGAAGCGGTAGCGCAGGCCCAGCAGATAGCCGTTGCTGCCCTCACTCACGCCGTTGTAGGTGCCGTAGGCGCCGGAGCGGTGGTGGATGCGGCCCACCGCTGAAAGCTGGGGGGTGACCAGGGCCTCCACCTCGAAGGCCAGGTAATTGAGAAAGGTGGAGTAGTTCTCGCGGAAGGTCTTCTCGTAGTTGCTGGGTTCGGTGAGCAGGCTCACCCCTTCCACGAAGTAAACGCTGAGCCAGGGCTGCAGCCAGAAGCGCATGCCGAGGCCCAAGGTGCCTTCGCCAAAGTTTTGGGCGGGAGTGTTGGCGAAGGGCACCTCCTGGTTGAAGCCGCCGCCAGGTTGGGATTGGGAGCGGTGGTTGAGCAGGTTGGCGTCCAGCTCAAAGGCAACCAGACCACCATCAAGAACCCGCCTTTGCATGCCAACCCCGGCCAAAGACTCGGGCCGGTAGTTGCCTTGGAACAGAAAGGTGTCGCCGAAGTTAGCCGTGTACATCTGGCCACCCCAGGCGGTGACCGACCAGGGGAAGGGGTGCCAGTCCGGCAAGGGCGGCAGTTCAGGGCTGCAGCTGATCGGTTCCGGTGGCAGCAGCGGCGCCGAGGGGAGCTGGGTGAGATCCAGATCCTGTTTGCTGCCGTCGAGATCCAGCACCCCATAGACATCTTCCATGTCGCCCCGCCCCTCCAGCAGGCTGAAGCGCAGCCGGCTGGCCTGGAAGTATTGCTGACCCCGCTGAAAGCGCACACGGCCGCTGGCCAGCAGCTGGCGGGAGGCGGGGTCGAATTCAATCCGATCGGCTTGGATGCGGCCCCCGGCTAGGAGGGCCTTCACATGGCCCGTGGCCACGTAGCGGCCGAGTTGGGCATCGTATCGCTGGCTGTCGGCGCTGAGTTCAAGGTCCAGCGGCGGGGACGCCGCCGTCGGCGCAAGGCTCCTGCTGGTGCCGGCGGCGCCAGCAGCCCTACCGGCGGTGCCGGGTGCCGGGGGCCGGGGGGCAGGTCCCTGAGGGTCCAGGGTTTCGGTGACCGCCGTGGTCGCTGCCGGGGAGGGCTGGCCGGAAACGGGCCCCGCCCCCGGTGCCGCCAGGCCAGCGGGAAGGGGAGTGAGCCAGGCCCCGGCCGTGCCCAGCAGAGCCGCCAGCCGGCTCGAACGGATGGAACGGTCCTTCTCCCGCTTGCTTCGGGCGGGCCGGCGATGGGACACCACAGTCGGCCGCAGGGAGGCAGGAAGGGGGTGATCCTGCCATGGGAGCCCAGCGCTGCTGCTGGGGGCGGGTCGGTTTGTCCGGTTGGGTCAGTGGCTCGCACACGATGCTCAGCGCCGCGTTCAGCGGCTCCTCGCCCGCCGAATCTCCTGCTATCAACAACCCCCCAACCCTCCGGGACCCGGAAGGTTGGGGGGTGGGGTGGACCAGCCGGAGCGTCGTCGCTAGCGGGTCGGAACGGTCCGCGACGTTCAGTCCTCCAGATCCTTGCGGCTGGGGGTGCGGCTCGGGTCGCTGGCCAAGAAGCCGAACACGAAGATCCCGATAAAGAAGAAAACGACCGAGTAAACCGAGATCTTGAGGGCGAGCATGGGCTGTCCGGCGGGTGACAGGGCGGGCGGGTGACAGGGAATGACAGGCCGGCCACGATGGCTGGGCATCCCTGCTGCGGCCCCATCATCCTATGGGGCTGCAATGGCCATCAAAATGCCCGAGGGGCTTCAGGAGGGCCATCAGGCCCGGATTGAAACGTTTCAGTCACGTTCGCCGGCCCCGCCGCCCACGCCCACGCCGCTCGACCTTCAGCCCCTCTGGCGCTGTACCGGTCCCGATGGCGAACCGATCGCCGCCCTGCACCATCCCTGGGGGCCCCTGCACCGGCCCGACTGGACAGCGCGCGGGCTGGTGATCTGGCCCCGCGGTGGCCTCTGGCGACACCTGCGCCTGCGGCTGGAGCGGCCTGAAGCCTGGGCCCATCTGGGCCCCGATGCCGCCCGCGCCCGCTTGTGTTTGCGCTGGTGGGCCGATGCGGTGGAGTTGCGGGTGGCTGGTGAGCCCGTGCACGCCGGCGATCTCTTCGACACCGCCTGCCGCTGGGAGCTGCCCACCCGCTGGTGGCAGGGGGAGCCGTTGGAGCTGGAGCTTCGGCTGCGCAGCCCCCTCCACGACGACGGCGCCCTGATCCTCAGCCAGGTGGTGCTCGAACCCCGGGATCCTGCCGATCCCCTCGGCCTGCGTGCCCCGACAGTGGCGGAACTGGAACGCCTGCGCCGCGAGGCCGGCATGCCGCCCGGTCCCGGCGTTGGCCGCGTGCAGGTGCTGGGCCATGCCCACCTCGATCTCGCCTGGCTCTGGCCGGTTGCCGACACCTGGCGGGCGGCCGAGCGCACCTTCCGTTCCGCCCTCGACCTGCTGGAGCGCTTTCCCCACCTTCACTTCGGCCACTCCACCCCGGCCCTTTACGCCTGGCTGGAGCAGCACCGGCCCGCCCTGTTCGCGGCCATCCAGGCCGCCATGGCCGCCGGACGCTGGGAACCCCTGAACGGTCCTTGGGTGGAGACCGACTGCGTGCTGGTGGGCACCGCCTCGCTGCTGCGCCAGTTCCAGGAAGGCCAGCACTACAGCCGCCACGCCTTCCCCAGCTGGGAGCACAGCGTGGCCTGGCTGCCGGACAGCTTCGGCTTCAGCACCGGCCTGCCGGCGGTGGCCGCCGCCACCGGCGTGCGCTGGTTCTGCACCCACAAGCTGGCCTGGAATGCCACCAATCCCTTCCCCCACCGGCTCTTCCGCTGGCGCAGCCGCTGCGGGGCCGAGCAGCTCGCCCTGATGACCGCCCCGATCGGCACGGACGGCGATCCGGTGGCGATCGAACGTCATCGGATCGAATGGCAGGCCGCCAGCGGCTGTGCCGATGCGCTCTGGCTGCCCGGCGTGGGCGACCACGGCGGTGGTCCCACCGCCGAGATGCTCGAACAGCTGGCCCTCTGGCAGGGTCAACCCGCCACCGCGCCCCAGCGCCACGGCAGCCTGCGCAGCTTTCTGGCCGACCTGGAGCCCCTGGCGCCGCAGCTGCCGGTCTGGCGTGATGAGCTCTACCTGGAGCTCCACCGCGGCTGCCCCACCAGCCGGCCCGACCAGAAGCGCCACAACCGCACCTTGGAGCGTCTGCTGCGGGAAGCGGAGCTGGTGCGGGCCCTGCAGGGCCTGCCGATCCATCGCCAGTCGGCCCCAGAGGGTTTGGCTCCTCCTCCCCCGGTGCCCCCGATGGATTCCGCGGAATGTTCCTTGGGATCTCCTTCGCCCTCGTTCTCGTCCTCGACTCCACCTTCCCCAGCCCCCGCGAACCCCGTTCGCCCAGCGGATCCTGATCCGATCGACTGGCGGCCCCTGCTGTTCCAGCAGTTTCACGACATCCTCCCCGGCACCTCGATCCCGGAGGTGTTCGAGCAGGCTGAACCCCAGTGGCGCGCCGCCCGCCGCCGCGCCCGCCGGCAGCGGGATCGGGCCCTCGGGGCCCGCGTCGCCGTGGCTGGCGCCCCGGAGGCACAGCGCTGGCGCGTCGCCCAGCTCCAGCCCCGGCCGGCGATGCCCAGCACCCTGCGGCTGCCCGCCGGCACCTGGAGGGTGGAGGGTCCGGCCGGATCCAGGCCGCTGGTGGGTCAGCCCGCACCCGGCGGGGGCCAGTGGGTGCAGCTGGAGGGCATTGCCGGCATCGGCACTGTGGAGCTACGCCGCCAGATCGGTGGCAGCGGCTGGGATTCCGGGCCGGGCCAGCCGCCGGCGCCCCAATCCGGCGGAGGCGAACGCCTGCCGATGCAGCACCCGGTTGTCCTGGAGCCTGCCCCCGATCTGGGTCCGGGGCACTGGCGATTGGGCAATGGTCTTGTCACCGCGGTGGTGGGGCCCAGCGGGGTGGAACAGCTGCTGGATCGCCATGGCGCCGCCCAGCTGGCGGCTCCCCTGGCCTGGCGCCGCTGCAGCGACCGCGGCGAGTTCTGGGATGCCTGGGACCTTGCCCCCGTCGACCGCCGCAGCCCCCTGCCCTGGCTCTGGGATGGGGCGCCCGAGTGGATCGAGGCGGGTGCACTCTGCTGCCGCTTCCGGTTGCGGGGGCGCTGCGGCGCCAGCCCGGTGCGGCTGGAGGGCCGCCTGCTGGCCGGCCAGCCCTGGCTGGAGCTGGTGCTCAGCCTCGACTGGCGCCAGCGCCATGAGCTGCTGCGCCTGGAGGTTCCCCTGGCCACTCCCGCCGTGCGCTGGGCCGCCGACACACCGGCCGGCGTGCTGGAGCGCCCGGCCGAGCCCCGCACCGCCCGCGAGCAGGCCCGCTGGGAGGTGGCGGCCCTGGCCTGGCTGGCCTCGGTGGGTCCGGCCGGGGGTGGCGGGCTGGCGGTGCTGCTCGACGGGCCCCAGGGAGTCGATGCCACGGCGGAGCGGCTGGGCGTGTCCCTGCTGCGGGCCCCCACTTGGCCCGATCCCGGCGCCGACAACGGCTTCCAGCGCCTGCGGCTGGCCCTGTTGCCCTGCGGTGAGGGCTGGCGGCAGGCGCAGGTGCCGCTACAGGCCAGGCGCCTGCGCGAACCCCTTTGGTGTCACCCGGTCGATCCGGCCACAGCCGATCTCTCGTTCGCGTCATGGCCGCCTCTGGCCCCCGACCTGGCCCTGGTGAGCTTGCGGGGCGCCGACGACGGATCGGGGGATCTGCTGGTGGCACTTCAGAACGAAGGGCCCTGCCGCCGGCCGTTCGATCCCGGGCCCGGCTGGGTGCTGTTGGCTCGCCTTGATGGGCTCGATGGAACCGTTGATCCCGGGGCCTCGGCTGAAGGGGTCGCTCCTGCGCAGTTCTCACCTGAGGGATTCGCTCTCGTGCGCCCTTGGGAGCTCGGTTTCTGGCGACTGGGGAGACGCTGATCGAATCCCGGCAATGGCGCCCCGGTGTCTGGGGTTCAGACCCGCAGGGGACGCCCTTACCAAGGTCCAATGATTTCAGGGCTCGTGATCTCAGTCCTCGTGCTCATCGAAGGGGTCGGTGAGCCGCTTGGAGGGCGGGCCGAAGGCGGTATAGATGCCGAAGCCGGTGAGTCCCAGCAGAACGGCCAGAACCGCGATGGCCACGGAGAGGGCGGGGGAGGCGGCGGCGGGTTCCATGGGCTGGTTAGGGGGCTGGATGGGTGGGGCAGAGCTGCTGCCCCGTGCGGACCGGACTGGAGCGGGGGGCCGGGAACCGGTTGCCGCCGCTGAAGTACTGAGCCGCGGCACTCGCTGGGAGGGAGCGCTGGTCTGAGCGGGAAGGTTCGGGGGATCAGACTCGGATTCGGGCACCCGGTGGGCACCTGGTTTCGCGTCAGAAGGGTCGTCACAAGTCGAGACGGCCTGTCCCGGCAGGACCGACGGGACCCTTAGAGTAGCCAGAGCGATCTCATGCCCGAGAGGACCCGGCAGCCATGGCTCAACGCACCCGACTGGGAGACATTCTTCGCCCTCTGAACTCCGAGTACGGCAAGGTGGTTCCCGGTTGGGGCACCACCCCCGTGATGGGCGTGGCCATGCTCCTTTTCCTGGTCTTCCTGCTGGTGATCCTGCAGCTCTACAACAAGTCGCTGTTGCTCGAAGGCATCAACGTCAACTGGAACGGCCTCAGCTGAGGCCGGGCCCTGTCCCGGGTCTTCCGGCCCCTCCAGCCCCCTCCCCATGAACGTCTTCGGCATCGGCCTCCCGGAGATGGCGGTGATCGCCGCCATCGGTCTTTTGGTGTTCGGTCCGAAGCGACTTCCTGAGCTGGGGAAGACTCTCGGCAAGACTCTGCGTGGCTTCCAGAGTGCGTCTCAGGAGTTCGAGAAGGAGTTCCGCCAGGCGGTGACACCCGAACCGGAAGCCTCCGGTGCCCAGGCCGACGCTTCAGTGCCCGCAGTCTCTTCCCCTTCCCTGCCGGTTTCCAGCGAGGTCGCGGTACTCTCCGTTTCTGCAGAGTCGGCCTCAGGCACCGTCCCGGTACCAGTGGCGAGCGATACTCCCGGCAGCTGAGCGGCGGCGGTTCACCTTGGATCTCCAGTTGCTCGTGGGCTTAGGTAATCCGGGCAGCCGCTACGCGGAAACCCGCCACAACGTGGGTTTCATGGTGCTGGAGCGCCTTGCTGCCGCCGAGTCGGCGCCATTCCGCAACCAGCCCCGGCTCCAGGGCTTGCTAGCCGAAATCGGCAGCGGCCCGCAGAGGTTGCGCTTGCTCATGCCCCAGACCTACATGAATGAGAGCGGTCGCTCGATCCGCTCCGCTCTCGACTGGTTCCGGCTCGAACCCAGCCAGCTCCTGGTGTTGGTGGATGACATGGACCTTCCCTTCGGTCGGCTGCGGCTGCGGGCCTCCGGTAGCGCCGGCGGTCACAACGGCCTGCGCAGCACGATCCAGCACCTCGGCAGCCAGGAGTTCGCCCGCCTGCGGATCGGCATCGGCGCCCCGGCCCTGGAGCCCCAGGAGCGGAAGGCCCGCACGGTGGGCCACGTGCTGGGCCGCTTCAGCAGCAGCGAGCGCCCCGTGCTCGATGCGGTGCTCGCTGAGGTGATCAGCGGCATTGACCTGATCCGCCGCCTCGGGATCGAGCGGGCCGGAAACCGCCTGAATGCCTTTCGGGCCGAGCCCGTCGCCACCTCCCCGTGAGCCGGCTGCCCAGCACCACGGCGCGGCTTCGGGTGCTGCATCAGAGCTTTAGTCCTGCCCTGCTCGAAGGGGAGGTGAGCGCCGGTGGCTTCCAGTGGACCTTTTGCTGGGCCTTCGACCGGGGTGAGCTCAGTGTGGAGCCCTCCCTTGGGCGCGCCCTGATCCAGGACGCCTTGCTCCGCTTCCTGCTCAAGGCCGATTATCAGCTCGAGCCCGGCGGCGATTACATGTTCACGGTGCGGGCGGCCTTCTGAGCCCCGGGCCGGCCGCCGCTGACCGCTCCAGCGGTTGGCCCAGCCAGCGCTCCAGCAGCAGCTGGGCCACCACGTCGTCCCAGTCGCGGGGGGGCTGGCGCAGCCCTTCGGGAAGCAGGCGCCGCCAGCTGTGAGGTGGCTCCAGCTGCCAATAGCGCCGCCGGGCGGCCAGGGTGGAGCCGTGTTCGTCCACCAGCAGCACCGGCAGAGCTCCCTCTCCTGCCAGCCACTCCTGCCAGCGGCGGCTGCCGGTGCCATCACCCAGCACCACCACCGCCAGCTTCAGGTCGCGATGCCAGGCCAGCAACCGCTCCCGGCAGGGGCCGGGAGGAAGCACCAGGGCCTCCTCGATCCGGCGGCGCTTGGGGTCCGTGCGCACCAGACCGCATTTGCTGCGGCCCGGGTCGAGGGCCGCCACCACTCCCCTGCCCTGCGGCTCCAGGGGATCGGCTCCGATCGGGGCCTTGGGGCCTGTCATGGACCGGCTGGCCTGGGCCTGGGGCCGTTCGCCTGGCTGCGGCCCACCCAGCGAAGTTCCACCGCGATCGGGTCGGGGGTGTCGGCGTTGCGCACTGCCACCGCCTCCAGGGTGGCCTTCTCCCCCACCGGCCGATCCGCGAGGGCCCGGCCCAATTCGGTGAAGTTGTTGCCGTCCACCTGCAGACCATCCACCAGGGTGCCCTGCCGCTGGACCCTGGAGAAGGCGGCGGCCAGCAGCAGGTTGAGCCGGCTGCGGATCTCGTCGCTGCTGCGTTCATCCCCCTCCAGGGCGGTGCGGGCCAGCACATCCCCCTGGCGCACCACCGGTCGGTTGGGACGCAGGTCGGGGAAGCCCACCACCCGGCCTTCCCCCCGCAGCACGTTGGCGGCGGAGCGGATCGTGATCACCCAGGTGCCCGAGTTGCCGAGCATGGTCTGGAGGCGTTCGATGTCGCTTTTAGGCACCAGCAGGATCTGGCGGTCCGCGGGGCGGTCGGGCAGGAGCAGCCGGAAGGCGGCCAAGTTGGCCTGCTGGAGCAGGGCATCGATCACATCCTTGGCCTGGCCGCTGCGCTGGAGTTTCACCCGCACCGTGGCCAGGGGCTGGCCACTGGCGATCACTACGTCGCCGCGGCGCAGGGCGATCACATTGGTTTCCAGCTGTTTCAGTTCGGCCTCGCCGGCGGTGATGCGCTGGCGCACCCCCTTGAGTTCAGCCTCATTGCGGCGGATCTCGGCGTCGCGGCCCTTCACGTCACGGTTAAGCCGCTGGCGCTCGCTCTCCAGCCGGATCCGTTCCCGCTGAAGCGGCTGCAGTTCCTGGCGCAGGCTGTCCACCTGTCCTTTGGTTGAGCTGAGCTCCTGCTGCACCTGCTGCCGGCGCTGCACGGCCTCCTGTCGCCCCTGCTGAGCCTGGCGACGGCCCTGTTCCGCCCGCTGCACGTCCGTGCGGCTGCGGGCCAGCTCGCGGCGGTTCTCCTCCAGATCGGCCTGGCTTCGCGCCAGGGCGGTGCGGCTGTCGCGCAGGCGGGCCTGGATCTGATCCAGTTCAAACAGGCCCACCCGCAGCTGGTTGCTGACTAGCAGCATCAGGCCGAGGGAGATGGCGCTGATCAGGCTGCCCGTGAGGGCCGTGATCACCACGGCGGTCTTGCGGGGTCTGAGGTTGAAGAGGCTGAGCCGGGCCTTGCCCACCTTGCTGCCCAGCCGGTCGCCGAGGGTGGAGAGCACGCCGCCGAGCACCAGCA
>Ga0209299_1000937_pt1 | contig 16356 bp, 27 predicted proteins | sample S_140806_MF_Meta_FD_187326 | JGI IMG/M metagenome (GOLD analysis project Ga0209299, IMG submission 187326) | Freshwater microbial communities from Lake Simoncouche, Canada to study carbon cycling - S_140806_MF_MetaG (SPAdes) (version 2) | ecosystem: Environmental > Aquatic > Freshwater > Lake ...
ATTCAGATGACTGCTGGTGAGAAAGCCTTAGCAGAACTAAAAAAGATATTTGATATAGAAGGTATTGAACTTCAAGCAGCTTTGAATGGAACTATTACTAAAGAAGAAAAAGCTAGATTAGATGCATTAAAAGCCATTCATGACTCTGATGATGCTTTAGCATTACAGGCTTTGTCTGCTTTAAACGCTGCTGGAGCAACTGATATTTTTGCAGCCGCCGCAAGAACCGCCGCATTAAAACTTCAAACATCTTATTCAGCAGGTTTAGAATCATTTAAGCAATCTGAAATCAATTCACTTACACAAGGTCCAATGCCCACATCTCCTACAGCAGTTCCACCTAGCATTGCTCAGGGAGCGCCATCCGTTCCTATTTCACCTTTGCAATCTTTCAGACAAAACGAAGCGCAGTATGCTTCGTCTAACTCAGGCGTAAGCATTCAAATTAACCCAGCAGTAGCCGGTCTCATCGATGTTATTCAAAATCAATCAGCATCAGGAATTTCACCTACCGTCAGTCGTGTGAATAGTTCCTATATCGCATGAGTTATCCAATAACCCTAACTGTTACCGTTGATTTTAGTAACGGACCAGTTTTTGGCTATTCATTTACTATTGGTGATCCTGCCAATGGTATTTTAGGAACAAATGTTTTAGCAGATGCGACTTCTGCAACTTACTCAGTCAATGTAACTAATCAGGTAGGCAAAATAAGTGTTAAAGGCGGCTATAATTTATTACAAGATCAATTTGAAGCAGCACAAGCAACTATAAGGATTTACGATCAAACGGGCGCATGGAATCCTGACAATTTAGATAGTCCATATTACGGAAAACTTGTGCCTAACCGTAAAATAAGAATATCTGCTACTTATAATTCAAATTCTTATTACCTTTTTAGCGGATATACATCTGCCTATAATTACAGTTATCCAAAAAACCAAGATATTGGTTATGTCGATATTGAAGCAACAGATGCTTTTAGATTGTTTAATCTTTCAAACGTAACAACCATTGCAGGCACTTCAGCTGGTCAAGACACCGGCGCTCGATTAAATAATATACTTAATCAAATTTCATGGCCAGCCGCAATGAGAACGATTGATACCGGCAATTCTTTAGTTCAAGTTGATCCAGCTACTGCTCGTACATCCCTTCAAGCTATGAAAAACGTAGAATTTAGCGAACAAGGGGCGTTTTATATTTCTGGTGAAGGCAACGCCATATTTAAAAATCGCAATAACCTAGAAAAAATGTCCGGTGGCGCAGTTACATATTTCTCAAATGCTGGCGATGGTATTAATTATTTTAATATAACTACAGCATTGGATGATAAATTGGTTATTAATCAAGCCAATATTACAGCCATTGGTGGCACAACTCAGACTGCTTCAGATGCCACATCTATTGCTGCCTATTTCCCTCACACCTATAATCAACCTAATCTTGTAGTACAAAGCGATGCAGAAGCTCTCAATATTGCTAAGGCTTATGTGGCCACTCGTAAAGATACTGCCCTTCGTATCGACAATTTGACCCTAGATTTGACCACTCCAGACTATGCATCAGGTATCACAGCCGCTCTCAGTCTGGATTATTTTAATGTAGTCAAAATTCGTAATGAACAGCAAGGCGTAACGTATATTCAAAAGACTCTTGAAGTAGTTGGAGTGTCTCATGAAATTACGCCTATTGACTGGAAAACTACTTTCACGACCTCAGAACCCATCATCGATGCTTTCATCATCGGTAACTCGACGTACGGTATAATCGGCACGTCGGTAATGACCTACTAGGAGATATAAATGGCAACAGGATTCCCAGCGGCAACAGGAGATGTTCTGTCAGCTGCAATGTTTAACGGTTTAGTGGCATTTACCCTCAATGCTCAAACAGGCACAACCTACACAACCGTAATAGCTGACTCGTATCAGACTCTTATTACCCAAAGCAATGCTTCTGCTAACGCAATTAAGATTCCTACCAATGCTTCTGTCGCTCATCCAATTGGTACAGTAATTACTGTTCTTAATATTGGTGCTGGACTTTGCACAATTTCAGCAGTCACATCAGGAACTACAACAGTTCTATCCGCGGGAGCAACAGCGGCATCTCCAACATTGGCACAATATAAATCAGCAGCTCTTATTAAAACTGGCACAGATGCTTGGTACGTTGTAGGAGCTATTGCATAATGTTAAATACAATAACTGCAATTAACGGCGCACCTGTAGATGTTAAAACCGTTACCTATTTAGTTATAGCTGGCGGCGGTGGGGGAGCTGCCTATGGTGGACTCGGCGGCGGCGGTGCGGGTGGTTACAGAACCGATAGTCTTGTTTACACTTTAGCAACAAATTACACAGTAACTGTTGGTGCTGGTGGTGCAGGTGGATTATTGGACACTTCAGGTTCAACTGGTAGCGCATCTGTATTTAGCACAATTACTTCAACAGCAGGCGGTGGCGGTGCTGGTGTTGGTAATGCTGGAAAATCAGGTGGTTCATCAGGCGGTTCAGGCTTTAATAACACAACACAAACTGCTGGAACATCAGGACAAGGAAACGCAGGCGGCGGTGGTTCACCAAGCGGAACAGCTGCAGGCGGCGGCGGCGGTGGTGCTGGAGCAGCAGGTGTAAGTGCCACAAGTGGCGAGGCAGGTGCAGGTGGTAACGGAACTGCATCTTCTATTACTGGCACATCCGTAACACGCGCAGGCGGCGGCGGTGGTGGTAAAAACTCAGCAGGCACAACAAACCCAACACCAGGTGGCTCAGGCGGCGGTGGTAATTCTGGTACTTACGGCGGTGGCTCTGCTGCTAACGGCGTTGATGGAACAGTAAATACAGGATCAGGCGGCGGTGCTGCATCATCTACTAACAGTGATCGTAACGGTGGTTCAGGTGGTTCAGGAATTGTTATCTTGCGATACGCAGTAGCTAGAACAATAACTATTGGTGGCGGATTAACTGGGTCTACTGCAACAGATGGTGCTTTCAAGGTTACAACAATCACAGCTGGTACAGGAAATGTGAGTTGGGCATAATGGCACATTACGCATTCCTAAATGAAAATAATATTGTCACAGAAGTGATTACTGGCATTGATGAAAAAGAACTTATTGAAGGTTTAGATACTGAAACTTGGTATGGAAACTTTCGCGGTCAAACTTGCAAGCGCACTTCCTATAACGGAAAGATTCGCAAGAATTACGCTTCTGTAGGTTTTTCCTATGATTCAGTTCGTGATGCTTTTATTGCACCAAAACCATCAAATGCAATTGGCTTTGATGAAGATACATGTCGATGGATAACTTCCCATGAATCCCCTGCTTTGTAAGGCTGGACAGCAGCTTCGTGAGCAGATTGATGATGCTTACCCTGACCGTGACCGTAAAAGCGATGGTTGGATAGGCGATGCCTCTCACTCCTCGCGTCCAAGTGATCACAATCCCGATCCGGCTAACGGCTACGTCAGGGCTATTGATGTGGATAAAGACCTCGACACACGCCCCAGCACAGGTGCTTATCTTGCCGACCAAATACGCCTATGCGCCAAGTCCGGTGAGAAACGAATTTCTTACGTCATCTACGCAGGAAAAATCGCTTCCGCTAAGAAATCTTGGAGTTGGCGTCCTTACGATGGGATTAATCGCCACGATCATCACATCCACATTTCATTCACTAAAGAAGGTGATGCGAATGGTAGTTGGTTCGACATCCCAATGCTAGGAGCAAAGTAATGCCATACACAACACAAGTCACAGTAGGTACAACACCAACACTTATCCTTGCAGCTAATCGAGCCGATCAAGTGGTAAGCCTTCATTCATCTTCCGGAATTATATATATTGGCGCAAGCACAGTATCAACTACTACGGGATATCGAATGGATAATGGTGACAAAATCACACTTCAATTGTCAGACAATGAAGCACTCTATGCAGTTACATCAAGTGGTACAGCCACAATGATGGTTTACGCAAATATCAACTAGGAGACACAAATGAAAGATATCAAGGTCGCAGCAGGCTCATGGGCTAGAGCTTTTCTTGTAGCAGTTCTATCACTTGCAGCAGCTGGCGTGACAGACCCAAAGGCTCTTATTGCCGCTGGTCTTTCATCATGCTTGCCACCAATTATTCGTTGGTTAAACCCTAACGATCACAGCATGGGCATTTCGGCATAATGACTGCCCTTAACTGGGCGGCTCTTGCAGTTGCAACCATCTCAATCGTTACTGGCTTTGTCGGATCAATCCGCTGGCTAGTAAAGCATTACTTGGCTGAACTAAAACCTAACGGTGGCAGTTCAATGAATGACAGACTGAATCGACTTGAAGGGCGTGTCGAAACAATCATTTCCTTATTGGAGAGGTGACACTTATCTCATGGCAAGAAAAGCAACTAAGAAGCTTGTGGATGAAGGTTATTCAAAGTTAGATGCATGGGCTATTGGAGTGCATGAAATGTATCGTGCACTACGCAGGGCTGGCTTCGATGTTGATTTGGCACTTGCCATAATTGTAGAAAAACAGGCATATCCGGAATGGATATTGCCTAACCCAATCAATCCAAATATCCCAGAGCCAGACTGGTATGACGATGAGGATGAATGAAAAGAACTGTTGTAGTTCCAGACTTACAAGTTCCGTATCACGATTCAGTAGCTGTTAAAAATGTTGCAAGTTTTATTAAGACTTACCGCCCCGATTCTGTCGTTACACTTGGAGATGAAATCGATCTCCCACAAATCTCTCGATGGACAGAGAACACACCAGGCTGGTACGAACAAACACTAGCTGCTGACAGAGATGAAGCAGTCGAGGTTCTCTGGTCATTAGTCGAGCATTCTAAAGAAGCTCACATGATCCGTAGCAATCACACAGACAGACTTTACAACGTGACGATGAAGAAGATTCCTGCATTTTTGGCATTGCCAGAGTTGCGCTTTGAAAAGTTTATGAAACTAGATGAACTAGGCATCACCTACCACAAGAAACCTTACGCCATTGCTAAGGGCATTGTGGCAGTCCATGGAGATGAACAGAGCGTGAAGCCTACACCTGGTCTTACAGCCCTAGAAGCGGCTCGTAGGCATGGTATTAGCGTTATATGTGGACACACTCATAGGGCAGGTCAATCGGCCTTCACAGAGGCTTCAGGGGGTCGTATAGGCCGTATCCTGCGTGGATGGGAAGCAGGGCATCTTATGGATGTCAGGCAGGCTCATTACACTAAAGGCACGATGAACTGGCAGCAAGCCTTTATCATTATCGAGGAAATTGGTACAAATGTGCAGGTCAGCCTCATAAACCTAGAAAAGGACGGTACATTTGTCGTCTCAGGTAAGCGTTATGGACGACCTAGATAACGACATCCTTCGGGATATAGACACGGAAATGGATGACTCAGAATTGTTACCATTTCGTTATCAAAATCAACTCAATAAATCCAACTAGCTGTGTAACACTTTCCCTGTTCCTGAAATACAGGACAAGAAAGGGCTAAATGATAATCAATTCATTAACAATAATCATAGTGGCTGGCTTCTCCTTTGCCATCTATGCAGCTTTTAGATTAGGTCAAGAATCCGGCTATGACAATGGATATTGCGAAGGTCGCAAAGCTGTTCGAAAGTATTACGAGCAGGTGGGTAAGTGAGAGCAACTGAGGCATTAATTAATGCAATCGACATTATGCAAGATCGTGGCAAGGTCTATGGTCATCCGAAAATTAACCAGGGTCGGATATCTTCAAGGCTATCCAATCTATTTGATTTCCCAATCTCAGACGCTCAAGCTGCACTTGCAATGGTCGAAGTTAAACTCGCCAGAATCACAGAATCGCCAGGACACACAGATTCTTACATCGATGCAATAGCGTATCTGGCAATAGCACTACAACTACAAACAGAAGAGGACGAACTATATGTTTGATCTATCTAACTATGAAGATGTGAACTCTCGCATCCGCCGTTTTCAAGTCGCTTATCCAGTTGGGAGAATAGTTACAGATGTTATTCAATTCAATGCTGAGAAGGGTCATATCCTTGTATCGGCTCAAATTTATAGAGAGCATGAAGATACACTTCCTGCTGCTGTCGATTACGCTTTTGGAGATGCAAGTACGTTTAATGCTTCGATGCGTAAGTTTTACGTTGAAGATACTGTCACGTCAGCGATTGGCCGAGCATTATCACTTGTCCTCGAGACATCCCATAAACCAACAGTCCAAGACATGGCAAGAACAAAACTCGCAGAACCTAAACCCGAGAAATATATCCCTGTCGTGAAAGAAGATGATCCGTGGACTATAAAAACAGTTGCAATGCCGATAACCAGTGAAGAAGCTGTGGCAACCGTAAAGGAAATTATAGGCGGTACAACCGACAAGGACGTTCCGCGCTGCCCACATGGTGAAATGTATTGGGCTACCGGTACATCCAAGACCGGTAAGCCGTGGGGTCATTTCAAATGCATTGCAGGAGCCACTGGTGAAATAAATCGATGTGCAAAAGGTGAAGACATCATTTGGTATGAGATTGCACCAAATGGATCATGGCGACCACAGAAGGTGAGGGCATAAATATGGGTGAAATGGTAATCTTTGATGATGGCACAGCCACAATCTTGGGAGAACAGTTCTCAGAACCGCAGGATATTGTTATCTATTGCGATCTATGCAATGAACCTGTGGCTATTACTCCAGAAGCTAATGATGAGGTTTTCCTTACTTGCATAAAATGCCATGCAGTTAGCCATATTGCATTGAAGTCATCGAAAGAAGCAGATGCCGAGCCAGCACCGGAAGCATAGAGGTTATGCGACCGAACGCATTGTCGCCATGTACTTGCAGCAATGGTGGCATGCAGCTAGTGTCGGTCGCGGTCAAGGCGAGGACATTCTCAATGTTCCGTTCGACATCGAGATTAAGGCTCGTAACTCACTTGACATTAAAGGGACACTACGCCAAATCAAGGCACGTACAGACAAGAGTGGGAAGCTTGGCTTTGCGTGTTTCAGACTCAATGGTCAAGGGGAAGCATCAGTCGGTGAGTTCGTCTGTATGTTGTCATTAGTCGATTTGGTGCAGTTATTACGCAAGGCCGGTTATACAAAGATTCCAGGTGATATTGACTGGGAGAAAACCTTAGTCAGATGTACTGATTGTGGTAATTGGAAAATAAAACATTGGGAGTGTAAAGCTTGTGGGAAAGAAGAAACCGATAATGCCAATGTATGAATATCGTTGTCCAATTTGTAATACACAAATGGAGCTTGAATTATCTATGGATCATGACTTAGTTCGATGCACAGATTGTGGAGCACAAGCTAATCGAATCTATTCAGTACCTGGCTTAGTATTTAAGGGGAAAGGGTTTTACGTCAATGACTCTAAAGATAAATGATGAAGACTGCCCATGTTTCTACTTTGGGTCATGCCCAGATAAGGAAGCGCATATAGATGTGACCTAAATCACTGTCCATATAATGAGATAAGTTAGGAAGCCATGCTTAATAAAGTTGACAACCAAAGTACACTCAGAGGGCTAGAGCACACCAGGTGCTCAGAGCGAACCGTGAAGCGGTTAGTTCGCTCGGTAGCAATCGTTATCGGGGGAGCTTTATGCTTCTGCTTCGTATCAGCAGCAAGTGCGACAAACGCACCAATAAAATACATATCATCAAAGCAATATGCTCAAGGACAATTAACTAATCATTTATACAAATGTGTCTCTATATTGTACGGAAAAGAATCAGCCTGGAATTATAAGGCAATAGGTAATCTCAATGGTAAGCATCATGTATATGGGATACCTCAAGGTAAGAGTGAGTGGCTACGTACAGCTACACCCATACAGCAGGTATCATGGGGCTTACGTTACATAGGCCATCGTTATGGTTATGTGCGTACAGTAGAAGGGATGCAACCTAATACATGTGCTGCCTTAGCACATTGGTATAAGCACTCATGGCATTAGACAAACTCAACAGTAGAAGATATAGAGCACAACGTGATCGTGTGTTCAAACTACATGGTCATGTGTGTGCATACTGTGGAACAGATGAGGGTGAGATGCACATCGATCACATCATTCCTCGTAAGGCTGGTGGTACACATGATCTAGATAATCTTCAAGTCTTATGCAAGTCTTGTAACTTACGCAAAGCAGCGCGCTCAGAAGCCTTTTTTTTAGCACACACGGCTACCCCCCCTGTCTTTTCTCGCCTTTTCTCCCCGACACGCTCGGTTATGCCTAAAGACTCACCTTTTACAAAAACAATCAAACCTGAATGACAACAAAACAAACCGGTAAGAAGCTGCGCCTACGAGGGGCAATTAAACCAAGACTGCATTCGCCATTGCTTAAGGGTAAAACTATGGGCGATCAGATAGCAGAGCTCGCTGAAAAGATTAAAGTGCCGCTATTACCGTGGCAGAAGTTTGTTTTAGACGACATGATGAAGGTAGATGCCAAAGGTAACTTTGTGCGTAAGTCAAACCTCATACTTGTGGCACGTCAGAACGGAAAGACTCACCTAGCGCGCATGAGAGTTATTTGGGGTCTCTTCTATGGCAATGAAAAGAATCATCTAATCATGTCTTCTAATCGTGGCATGGCTTTGACTAGCTTCAGAGACATCGCCTGGACAATTGAACACAATGACTTCCTTAAATCACAAGTGAAAGCGATCCGATATGCCAATGGAACAGAATCCATCGAACTCCTTAACGGAGCACGTCTTGACGTCGTTGCTGCTACACGAGACGGCTCTCGTGGAAGGACTGCTGATTTCCTCTGGATTGATGAGCTGCGAGAAATTGAAGAAGAAGCATTTAGAGCTGCGACACCTGTTACAAGAGCCCGTCCTAACAGCCAATCACTCTTTACAAGTAATGCAGGAGATGCGTTCTCTACTGTCCTCAACGATATGCGCGAGCGAGCCTTGTCCTATCCACCAAAATCCTTCGGATTCTACGAATACTCCGCACCTCAGTATTGTAAAATAGAAGATCGTGCAGCATGGGCTTTAGCCAACCCAGCATTAGGTCATACCATCACAGAAGAAGCCATCGAGGAGTCAATAGCAACTTCACCGATTGAATCCACTCGTACAGAGACGTTATGCCAATGGATTGACTCCCTGCAATCGCCGTGGCCTCATGGAGTCTTAGAAGCGACCAGTGATTCGACATTAACAATGAGTCCTGGGCCATTGACATACTTTGCTTTCGATGTATCGCCTTCTCGTCGCAATGCTTCACTCGTTGCTGGTCAATTATTGCCAGATGGCAAGATTGGCTTTGGATTACTTCAAACGTGGGAGTCAGCAGTAGCTGTAGACGATTTGAAAATTGCAGTAGACGTAAAATCATGGTGTGAGCAATATATGCCGCGTGGAGTCATGTTCGATAAGTACACAACGGCTTCTATTGCGGATCGTCTGCAAAATTCTGGTGTAATGACAGAAGATGTGTCCGGACAACGTTTCTATCAAGCATGTGGCGACTTACTTGATGCTTTAGTCAATGGACGTGTAGTTCACTCGGGTCAAGAAGAGCTTGTAGCACAATTTAACAATTGTGCAGCAAAAGTCAATGATTCTGCTTGGAGAATCGTCAAAAGAAAATCTGCTGGAGATGTATCTGCTCCTATATCGGTGGCGATGGTTGTCTCTCAACTGTTAAAACCTCAATCAACACCGCAAATATATTCTGCATAGACAATGCGTGTTGATTTGTCTAACTACTTGACAAATGGTATTCTGATGGTCTATGGGCATACTCCAGAACCTCGGACTTAGAGCTAAACCTCTAGAAGTCGATTCTCAACGCATCTCAGCTCAATACGCTCCAGCAGTTATGGACGCGCCATTCGGCACTTACTATGGCAACTTTGGTGGATACAACAATTATGTAACTTCCATCGATCGTCAGAATGCAATGAGTGTTCCTGCCATTGCTCGATGCAGAAATCTTATTGCTGGAACTATTGCATCAATTCCTTTGGAAACTTATAGCACAAAAGATGGAAAAGAATTACCTAATCTTGTATGGATTGACCAACCAGATAAAAGACAACCTCGTTCAGTAACTATTGCTTGGACTGTAGATTCATTACTTCATTACGGAGTAAGTTATTGGCGCGTTGAAGAAATTTATCAAGACGATAATCGCCCAGCTCGTTATCAATGGATTCAAAACGACCGCATCACTGTAAAACTTAATAAAACTTCATCCGAAGTTGAGTATTACATGATTGATGGAACTCGCGCTCCTATGGATGGTGTTGGATCACTTATTACATTCCAAGCATTAGATCAAGGCATTTTAATTCGTGGACAACGTACAATTCAATCAGCGATTGATATTGAAAAAGCAATAAACATTGCAAGTCAAACTCCACAGCCATCTGGATATATTCGGAACTCCGGAGCTGACCTTCCTGACGCTCAAGTTCAAGGATTACTTGCTACATGGAAATCTGCTCGTCAGAATCGCGCTACAGCATATTTGACTTCTACTCTTGAATATGTACCTACATCGTTTTCACCTAAAGACATGACCTACAACGATTCGGCACAGTTCCTTTGCACCCAACTAGCCAGAATCTGCAACGTACCTGCTTACATGATTTCAGCAGACATGAATAACTCAATGACTTATCAGAACATCTTGGATGCTCGTAAGGAATTTTTGGCTTATTCACTACAACCATTTATTACAGCAATTGAAGACCGTCTATCTATGGATGATTTAACTCCTCGTGGACAAGTTGTGAGATTTAGCGTAGATGAAACATTTCTTCGCGCTGATGCAATGGCAAGACTTAACGTTACAGAGAAGTTACTTAACCTCAATCTAATTACTTTAGATGAAGCGCGTTCAATGGAAGACCTAGCACCAATGGGAGAAATGACAACAAATGATATTAACGTTCAGTAGTTCAATCGAGGCATCAGATGCCAATCGCCGAATCATCTCTGGTGTTGTAGTTCCATTTAATCAAGTGGGAAATACATCAGTCGGCCCAGTTGTATTTGAGAGCGGTTCAATAACGATCCCAACACCATCAAAAGTTAAGTTGCTTGCGCAACACTCAACAAATGATCCAATTGGTCGCGCTCAATCTTTCCAAGAGTCTCCAACAGAGATTCGCGGCTCATTCAAAGTCTCTGCATCACAAAAGGGAACAGACTATCTCGTCATGGCCTCTGAAGATTTAATTTCAGGCCTTTCAGTAGGAGTCGAAGTAATTGCATCAAAGCCAGGCAAAGATGGAACACTTTATGTCCAGTCTGCTTTGCTCAAAGAAGTCAGCCTTGTCGAATCACCAGCATTCTCAGCGGCTCAAGTCAAATCCGTAGTAGCTGAAGAAGTGCTACCAGAAATTTCTAATGCAGACGAAATTGTCGAAGTATTAGATACAACCGAAAACCAATCAACCGAAAGTGAGGCAAAGATGTCGGAAGACACAACAGCCGCAACAACCGAGGCAGCAGCTGCACCTGCGGCAGATGCCTCACGTCCAACAATTAAGGCAGCAGCTCCTTACATCACATCTACTGTTCGTCATGGAATTTCATCTCCAGGCCGTTACACAGAGCATAAGATCAAGGCAGCAATGGGCAATGAAGAATCCAAACTTTGGGTTGCAGCTTCAGAAGACCCACAATACTTAACAGCAGCAGTAGATTCAATCGGAACTACTAACCCTGCGTTCAACCCAATTCAGTACATGAAGGAATTCGTATCTAACACAAACTTCGGTCGCCCAGCGATTGATGCAGTTAGCCGCGGAACTCTTCCAACAAACGGAATGTCATTTAACGTTCCTAAATTGACAACTGCTCCAACAGTAGCTGCAACAGCAGAATCTGCTGCTCCATCTGACACAGGAATGGTATCTGCTTACATCACAGGTACAGTTTCAAAGTACGCTGGACAACAGACTGTAACTCTTGAACTTCTAGAGCGTTCAGACCCACTATTCTACGATGAACTAACTCTTCAGCTACAACGTGCTTACCTACAAGCAACAGATGCTGCTCTTATTGCAGCATTAACAGCTGGTGGAACACAAGCAGCAACAACAGCTGCAAGTTCAGCAGGTATTATCTCATTCATCTCAACAGAAGCTCCAGCAGCATACGCAGGTACTTCATTCTTCGCACAGAACTACATCGCTGGAACATCACAGTGGTCATTGCTTCTTGGTGCAACAGATTCAACAGGTCGCCCAATCTACAACGCATCAGCTCCAATGAATGCCGGTGGATCATCAGCACCTACAACAATCAAGGGCAACGTACTCGGTCTCGATCTATACGTAGACAAGAACGTTGTTTCAACAACAATCGATGAATCAGCATTCATCGTTGCTCCAGAGTGCGTCACATGGTACGAGTCACCAACATCTTACTTCTCAGTAAATATCGTTGGTAACATGCAAGTACAGACAGCAATCTACGGTTACGGTTCAGCACTTGTTAAGCAAGCAGCTGGTATCCGTCGCTTCAACCTCACCTAATAACTAGGTACTAAGTCGCTGGGAGTGGGGCGCAGCCCTTGCTCCACTCCCAGTTTTTAGAAAGGAAATCATGGCAGCCACATACGTCACAGCAGCAGAACTCAAGGCCAATTTAGGCATTGGGTCTCTTTACTCTGACACCATTGTGGAAGAAGTCTGCCAAACTTCTGAAGATTTAATCAATTCATACCTTTGGTTCGATTCAGTACCAGTTGTCGGTGCAAGTATTTACAATAACACCGCAACAGTCATCCTTTCCTCTCCTGGCTCATACGTCACAGGACAATCAATAACTTTTACTGGATGTGGATCAACATACAACGGCACATACACAATTACTGCCACATATCCTTACTCAGCAAATTCAGCAACATTTCCTTTATTCAGTTTTATCCCTTTCAATAATTTAACATTTCCAAAGGGATATTCAATGGTTCAATTTGCTAAGACAGCAGCAAATGATTCTTATCACCTCATTGTGCCTTACGGTAAGGCAGCAGGCATTGATACAAAGGCAACAGCCTACGCATCAACTCCAGCAGTTCGTGAAGCAGCAATGATGCTTGCAGTAGATATCTGGCAAGCTCGTCAAACTCCAGCAACAGGTGGAAGCGGAGTAGATTTCCAACCTGGGCCATACAAGATGGGTCGTAGCGTTATGTCCAGAGTATCTGGTCTTCTCGCTCCCTATATTGGCCCTCGATCAATGGTGGGGTAATGACCACACCAGCAATTACCACTCTTCGTTCTACACTCGCCACAGCTCTTAATAATCCTGGCGTCTGGAGCGTATTCTCATTCCCAGCTGCAACGCCACAACCAAATAGCGTGATTGTTGCATGGGATGATCCAATGATCACTAGCAACAACAACAGCCATCAAATTATTAGCCCTACGGCTCATTACAAGATTACGGTCGTTGTTCCATTACTGGACAATCTTGGAAACCTTACTGTCATTGAATCCTTTATTATGCAAGCATACAAACTGCTTGTTGATGCAGGACTCACCTTCAATGCTCCAGCAATTTCAGCACCCCAACAGTTATCATTGCCTTCAGGCGACTTGTTGATGTGTGATATTCCACTACAAATTCTCACAGAATGGAACTAACTATGAGCGATACAGCGGCAGAAAATTTGGCCTTCTTGAAAAAGATTGGTCAGACAACAGAGACACCAAAACCAGTAACACCTAAAGAAGATAAGGAATAGCCAATGGCAATTTTTCTACAAAACAATGTCGGAGTGAAGATCAATTCCGTTGATATTTCAGATCACGTCACTTCAGCAACTCTTTCACAAATCTTTGACGAAATAGCTGTAACCGCAATGGGCGACTCAGCCAACAAATTTGTAAAGGGCTTGGAATCAAGCACACTTACAATTAACTTCCTCAATGACTTTGCTGCATCAAACGTATATGCAACTCTTCAAGCTGCATACGGCACAACAGTCACAGCTGTACTTCTTCCTGTAAAGGGAACAGCAGTATCAGCAACAAACCCTCTTTACACAGTAAGCATCTTGGTAAATAACCTCACACCTATCAACGGTGCTGTAGGCGATGTATCAAATTCTTCAATTACATTTACATGTAATTCAACTGTAGTACAGACAACTACCGGCACATTCTAATAAAAAACTAAGGGGCAAAAAATGGCAAAGATAAAAGTAACAAGGGTTGATGGACAAGAGGGTGAGTACACACTTACTCCATTAGTTCAATACGGCTTTGAAGTTTATGCAAAGAAAGGCTTTTACGCCGCCTTTTCAGAAGACATGAAGCAGTCGGACATCTTTTGGCTTGCCTGGGAATGTATTCGACGTTCGGGTGAAACAGTTCCAATGTTCGGAGAAAAGTTCATCGAGACTTTGGTGAAAGTCGAAGTCCTCGAGGACGACCCCCTGAACTAGGGCGCAACTCGGTCACCTTCCTGATTGCTAAATTAAGCGTCAGGCTCGGGATTGCGCCTCAACAATTATTAGAACTTGATGAGATAATGATCAGGAATCTAATTAAAGTTTTACAAGACGATGCAGAGGAGATGAAGAATGCCAGCAACCGTAAAAGGCGGGCTTGATCTCCGTAAAGCACTTCGCAACTTTGCTCCAGAGTTAGCCAAAGAAACTCGTAAAGAAATGGCTAACGCTTTGAAGCCAATCGTAAAAGAAGCAAAAGGTTATTTACCTATGCAAGCACCTTTAAGCAATTGGGGTCGCGAAGGCGGAAAGTTTCCTGTGTATAACTCCAGCATTGCTAAACGTGGCATTGGATACAAGACAACACCATCCAAGCCCAACTCTCAAGGATTTAGAGCATTGGTTCAGATTCGCAATATGTCAGCAGTTGGAGCAATTTACGAAACTGCTGGTCGCAAGAACCCTGCTGGATCACCTAAATCAAAGTCTCGTAACCCTAACGCTGGAAGACAGTTTATAGAGGCTCTAGAGCCATTAGAAGGCACAGGAAACGAACGTGGTCGAGTTATTTATAGAGCTTACGAAAACAATCATGGCAAGGCTCTAGCAGCCATTTTGATAGCAATTAAGAACGCCGGTACAACTTTTAATAAAATGACAGGTAATCGATAATGGCCAATGTAGTCATAGATATTTTAGCCGAGTTCACAGGCAAGAAAGCTTTCAAGCAAGCCGAATCGGCTACCGCTGGACTTGAAAAAGGCGTTAAGCGATTAGCAAAACAATTTGCTTCAGTTTTTGCAGCTCAAAAACTTTTGCAATATGGAAAAGCATCAGTCAAAGCTTTTGCAGCTGATGATAACGCTGCTAGATCACTTGCTAAAACTTTACAAAATTTAGGTATAAACACAGCTCATGCCGGTGACCAACTTAATGGATACATTTCACGTTTAGAAAAACAAACTGGTGTTTTAGATGATGAACTCAGACCAGCAATGGATCGATTACTTCGGGCAACTGGAAACGTGGCTAAATCACAAGAATTATTAGGACTTGCTTTAGATATTTCTAGCGGTACAGGCAAGGATTTAACGGCAGTTTCTCAAGGATTGCAAAAGGCCTTTTTGGGTAACAATCAATCACTTGGTCGTTTAGGTGTAGGACTTAGTAAAGCAGAACTTAAAAGCAGCTCTTTCTTAGAAATACAAAAACGTCTTACAGTATTATTTGCAGGTCAAGCTAAAGACGCCGCAGAATCTTTTCAAGGTTCTCTCAATAAACTGACAGTTGCTAGCAATAACGCTAAAGAAGCTATTGGCAAAGGATTAATAGAATCTTTACAAATACTTGCAGGCACCGGCGGTGGTGGTGTAAATGGAGCAGTAGATGTAATTGGAAAAATGGCCAATGGTATTGCAGAAGGCACTAAAAACATTGCCTATATGATTAAACAATTTGAAGCTTTGAAACCAGTAATTATTGCCATTGGCGCGTTACTTCTTATTTATTTTGCACCTGTTACAGCCGCTGTTGCAGCACTTACTTTTCTTATTGCCAAAGGCGGAGCAAACTTAAAGAAATCTGCCTATGCTCGGGGAGAATACGCTGGCGGAACAGTAAGACAAGGCATGTCTATTTCAGGACAAACAGAAAATGCTTTAGGAAGAAAACAACGTCTTGATGAAAATAAAATTATTAAAACTGGTATTGATCTAAAAAAGATTGACAACGGCATAATCAAAGACAAGATTCAGATGACCGCTGGTGAAAAGGCTTTAGCAGAACTAAAAAAGATATTTGATATAGAAGGTATTGAACTTCAAGCAGCTTTGAATGGAACTATTACTAAAGAAGAAAAAGCTAGATTAGATGCATTAAAAGCCATTCATGACTCTGATGAT
>Ga0209299_1000940_pt1 | contig 16330 bp, 27 predicted proteins | sample S_140806_MF_Meta_FD_187326 | JGI IMG/M metagenome (GOLD analysis project Ga0209299, IMG submission 187326) | Freshwater microbial communities from Lake Simoncouche, Canada to study carbon cycling - S_140806_MF_MetaG (SPAdes) (version 2) | ecosystem: Environmental > Aquatic > Freshwater > Lake ...
ATTAGTCAATACGGTCATTAAATCAAAAACTTCGTAACTCGTTCATCGTTAACGACTTACGGGGCGCGGCCCCGCCGCCCGTCGTAACTCCTTGATAATCAACGACTTAACCCATACGCAATCGCGCCATGTAAAATAGAAAAGAAAGGGGTTGCATTGCCCCAAAAATGCATTACATTACTCTTGTCGAAAGGATAAACAAATAACCGAAAGACTAAATATGAAAGACCAATTAGATGCTACTGACAAACTGTATGTTGCCGCCCGAATTATCAATGGCGAGGAAGCCATTGCCGAATTCAATTACGAAGACAAATTCGGATGCATTACGCATCGTCGCGTAAAGGTTGATTCGGTTGTTACCGACAACCACGGGAACTTCGTCTGGTATAACTATTCGGATGGAGGTGGTCACGGTGGTGGTCATCGCGCCTTCAATGCTGAACGTATCAACGGATTCCGCTTTGTTCGCAAGTAATGGGTAAAGGGGCGCGGTCTATATGAGGCCGCGCCCCAACTGTTTCATACAATGAAAAAACGAGTTTACTTTAATCTGCACAAACGCCTTTTCTCTGTTCAAGAGAAGGTGAATGGCCAATGGAAGGTTATCGGTCACACTGATGACATCACGCTTTACAATGTTACCTTTAAGGTAAGCGAGGCAGGGCGGCAAAGGGTTCTTAGAGAAAAGAAGAAGAATGTTCATGCCTTTGTTGAAGGAACTCTTTCCCCTTCTCCTCTTCAGTGCCACAGTCCACTAACCATTCGATACAACCCCTACAAGTCTGGATCGTTTACCTCTGGAGAATTCAACGTCAAAGAGGCGGGATCAGTTCGCCTTTCAAAGATCGATGGTAAGCCAACTATACAAGCCGATTTCTTTTATACAGCATGATCGCAACTATCATTTATCCAAAGGAACTCGCTTTTCCTTTTAACATTTCCTGTATTGGTGAATGTAATAAAGCTAATAAGATGAAATTTGCCGAAATGGTAACGGAATGTCTTATGGGCGATGGATGGGAAACGGAAACAGTAGTTTCCAATAACCTAGAAGTTAGGCCAATGAGATTTGGGGACATGATCCTATTCCCTGATGGAGAGACTTGGGCAGTAGGAAAAGATGATTTCTTTCTTTTAGATAGAAGGAAAATGATTGACTTTCAAATCACTCCAAGCTATTCGCATAACTAAATCTATCTCGTAAGTCGTTGAGGTTCAGCGACTTACGGGGCGCGGCCCCGCCGCCCGTCGTAACTCGTTGACACTTAACCACTTACAACAAAATCATCTTTTCTTTCAAAAGACTGTTGACATTTACAGAAGGTGTGTTATATTATCCCATGCAGAACATCGAAGATCATGCTGGCCGCTTTTGCGGATTCACCACCAAAACTCAAAAGAAAACCCATTGCGCAAAAGTATATCGAATTACTTCGCACTACATCAAGATCGAAGACCGTAACGACGGCAAGAACTATAAATATAATCGGAATTCTATTTTGGATTGTCGGTTCTAATTAAGGTTTTCCAACAAAGAGTTTATCCGTTTTGCTCAGTTGTAATAATATAAACGGAACTTTTTAAATCGCAATTCGTAACTCTTTGAATATCAAGGACTTACGGAGCGCGGCGGGGCCGCGCCTCATAACTAGTTTACTTTCAACGACTTATATGATTTTCCTGTTTTGGGCCATTTTCTTAAACAAGAAAAACGCTTTTTTGAAGAAAGAGGTTGCATTATTCCAGAAAGGCATTACATTACTCCATGACAAAAAACACTCTTCTTCTCTTGGTTGACGAAAGCCCCACTTTTCGTAACTGGATTGCGAATGAACTTATCACTCATTTGGATTACCCCATGCCATCCTCAACTATCGTAAGCCTGTTGGAGGAAAGCCGCACGTTCCAAAATTGGGCCATTGATCAGTTCGACGGCGACGGCGAAATTATCATCAGCAACGTCATTGAAAATGTTGTGAACAAAGCCATCCAAGATGTGAAACGCTCTCTCGATAACGGAAAAAGAGTCGAAGCTATCAAGAACCTTCGCGAAGCTTCGCAAAACCATTCCCTTCGTAATGGATTGATGAAAAAATTCTCTGCTCTTGTTCATGACCGCCGCAGCAAGGGGGAGGATATCGTTTACAGAAGCGAATTTACTAACGAGCAACATTTTACCTTGAAATTCTCACGCGATTTGGTGGAACACATCCAAGATTGTTTCGATCCCTTTTAATTTAATACCCCGTAACTCGCTTAAAATCAACGAGTTACGGGGCGGGGCGGGGCCGCGAGTCATAACTCGCTCATAATCAACGACTTACAACAGAAGCGATTCAAGATCCATGCCAACCGCATGGATTTTTTTTGCGATAGGGTGTAAAATAAATTGCCTCTTTTCTTTGACATTTAGAAGAACATGGTTTAATGTTGAACATATGAACGACGAACTATTCCAGAACGAATCCCTCCTTGACATCCTTGACGACATCGCCTCTTTTCGCGGAGACTACCGCTTCGGCAGCAGTCACTCCCGCTTTGATCGCGAACGCGACGAGCAGGAAGATGATCAGGAAAATACCGAATCTGATCACTTTTCTTTTGACAAATAAGATAAATCGTGATACATTACCTCTCGTTAAAGAACCAAACCAAACCCAACTAAAAAAAATATGATCGTTATCGGAAAAAACCACGTTACCGCTGAACAACTCTTGAACGTTGTCACTCCTCCAGAAACTGAGTCTTTCAAGCCTCTCCCTCACCACATTTTGGTGGAATACACTCGCGAGGCTTTGAACGATGCTGGTTTCCAGATCGTGGAAGAGGACCACGTTGTCGCCAAGGACGGTTTGCGCTACTTCGGCGGATTCGCCCTGTCTCACACTTCCCTTTCTGGTGATCGTCGCCAGATCGTTTGTGGTGTTCGCAATGCCAACGACAAGTCTTTTCCTGCTGCCATTTGTATCGGCAACCGCATGATGGTTTGCGAAAACCTTTGTTTCTCTTCTGAGGAAAAGCTTACTCGCCGCCATACCAAAAATATCATGCGCGACCTTCGCGGCGTGATCGTTTGCGCGATTACTCGTTTGATCAAGGCATGGAATGACATGGAGACCCGTATCAAGGCATACGAGAACGTCACTCTTGACGAACAGCAAGCCGCTCACCTGTTGCTTGGTTTGATCGACAATAATGGTCTTCCCGCCCGTGACTTCTACAATACGATTCTTTGCTGGCGCAATCCCGAAAATGCCGCAACGGACATTGTCGAGCGGAATACTTTCATCATCGAACAGGAAGACGGTTTCGGGTTTGATGAGGAAGGCTATCAGCAAGCCCTTGCCGCCAAGCAAGCCGAACTGATCGCGGAATTCGGCGGTGACACTTTGTGGGGACTTTACAATGCGGTAACGCACGTTCTCAAGGGTTCCTGCCTTGACAAACTCCCACAACGCACGATGAACATGCAAGCCCTGTTTGACGGGTTCGCGGGAGTTGTCGTCTCCGTTGGCGAGGCGATCAACACGGCGGGTCTTGACGAAAACGATCAAGAGACCGACGAGGCGCGAGGTGAGTTCATCGAAACCTTCGGTGAGGTTGTCGAGGATGTTGTCGAGGATTCTGACTCTAACATTGACACCATCGCGATGCTGATCGAACGCTAACAGAACCACAACTTGGGAAGCTCGGGAGGGGAGGCGAAAGCCTCCCCTTTTCTTTTGTCTAGTTGTTTGAGTTGTAAGTCGTTGAACGTCAACGAGTTACGAGGGCGCGGCCCCGCGCCCGTCGTAAGTCCCTGAGAATCAACGACTTACGAAGAAACCTATTCAAGATCCATGCCAAGCTTGCAGAAATTCTTTTCTCTTTTTTGTGTTTGACTTCTCCCCTGTTTGCCTTACCTTTACAAATGAAAGAAATCACTGTCGAGATAATCAATCAATACGGAGTTGAACGCATTCGCGTTGTCGATCAAAAACTGCGTGAAACAATCACTTCTTTAACTGGAAGAAAAACCATTTTGCAAAGCGACATCAAAGCTCTAAAAGAGCTTGGCTTTAGCGTTCGCATGAAATCCGTTGAATCGGTCGAGCTTTGACCTTGACAAAATCCGATCCTGTGTTATACTTCTCACGATGAAACTACTGAACAGCGGAAACGCAAAAACAAAGAAAGGGGAAGCTGTGGGTTGGAAAACCTTCGGAATCCATCTCGCCCCATCGCGCCTGTCTGGCTTTAACACTTGCCAACATGCAACGGCTGGCTGTGCCGCATCTTGCCTCAATACGGCGGGAAGAGGCGCAATGTCGAGCGTCCAAAAGGCGAGGATTAATAAAACCCTTTTCTTCTTTAAAAACAAAGAAGGCTTCCTTGCTGAACTTCGAAAAGAAATTCGGGCCGCTATCAAATCCAGCGAGCGGCAAGGGTTGAATCCATGTTTTAGGCTTAACCTCACTTCGGACATTCCCTTTCACAAGTTTGGAATCATGGAAGAATTTCCAGAGGTGCAATTTTACGATTACACCAAGGATTACAAAAGGGCGCTACAATACATGCATGGCGAAATGCCACAAAATTACCACCTTACCTTTTCCCGTGCCGAATCGGAAGAGAACCAACAACAAGCCAAGTCTCTTCTTTCGATGGGAATGAACGTTGCGGCAGTGTTTCGCGAATACATTCCAGCAACGTGGAACGGGTTTAAGGTTGTTGACGGTGATGAAAACGACTTGCGGTTTCTCGATCCGCAAGGCGTGATTGTCGGCTTGGTTGAGAAGGGAAAAGCTAAACAAGATTCCTCTGGCTTTGTCCTTTCTCCCGCATGAATGAACTCATAATTTTGCTTGCTTTTTGCGTCTTAGGGTATATTGTATCAAACAACTAAGCAACGGGGCGGTAGTCCAACGGCAGAGACAGGAGACTTAAAATCTCTACAGTATGGGTTCGAATCCCATTCGCCCTACCAATTTTTAAAGCACCCTTAGCTCAATCGGATAGAGCAACGGATTTCTAATCCGTAGGTTGTGGGTTCGAATCCCGCAGGGTGTGCCACTCTTAACAGAAAAAAAACAAATGAACTATTCTAATAAATTCTGTTTTATTCAAAAGAAAGAAGAAGCATGGATTGTTTCCATGTATCAACGCGAAGGCAACGCGGCCAAACTAATTAAAGAGATTTCCACCTCTTCGGAAGGTGAAGCCCGTAAAGCTCAAAAAGAATTCTTTCAATAAAAAACGCCTTTTAAATGGCGCGTAGCTCACACTGGTGAGAGCATCCGCCTTATAAGCGGGAGGTTGCGGGTTCAATTCCCGCCGCGCCAACCTCTTCAAAAAGCAGTCATAACTCCTTGAGTATCAACGAGTTACGAGGGGGCGGCCCCGCTCCCGTCGTAAGTCCTTCAAAATAAACGACTTACGAAGCGGGAGTTTAATAGTCTATGTCTGCGTCAACTTCGGGATGCATTTGGCCCGAATAATGGATAGGACATTCCTGCCAATAATCGAAAGGATTACAAATCCAGCCATTACTACAGGGGCATTCCTTTCCATCTTCAAGAGCCGCGTGAGCAACCTGACTTGGATAGGCTAAAATTAGATCTTGAAAATCATTCATGCTTTAATATAACTGAATTCGCTAAAAAGAGCAACAAAAAGTTCATCTCTTTCATTAAGATAGTCGTTAACTTCAACATCTTTGCCACGATACTTTTCGTGAAGATAATCGCGAGCAATTTCTGTCAGATAGCCATTAACGTTTCCTTCTGGAATTCTGCCAGCATCGACAAGTTCCTTTAGCGTCAAGCCCGTCCAATTAAGTGGGGCATCAAGAAGTTTTTTGGCAATGTCGTTCATTAGTTTGGTTTTACAAAATAAGCTTGATTCATAAACGTGGACAGCTCCATGCACCGCCCTTCCTTTTCGTAGCCGTAATAAAGCCAACCGTGAAAGGTTGTCATCCACACAAGTCTCCACCCCTTCTCTTTAAGAAGTTCGCTTTTTTGTTCAAAGGTCTTTCTCATCTTTTCGGCAGTGCGATTTGTTTTGTTGTTTCTTTTTGTCTGGAACGCACTTCGTTCCCATGTTGAGAACGAAAGCGGCCCCACGTTTAACCTTGTAAGGTGGAATGCTTTTCATGCACTATAATACAATGAAAAGCCAAAAAGTTCAATCCTTTTCTTCGATTAGATCGTGATTTTAATAAACACGTTTTTGTCGAAAGAATAGGAGGCAGGACAAGTATGCCCAGAGGAATCAAGACTTCTACCTCCCATCGTCATGCTGGAAACGCTATCGACGCGCACCACATTAACATAATTTGCCCATTCCTTTTTGGCAACAACCATAACCAAGTCCCCCTCCTTGATGTCGTAGCTTTTAAGATCCCTTTCAAGATCTTTGATTTCTCTTTCCAAAAGGGTGATTTGACGTTCGATTTCTTCTTTGCTTTGCATGAGGGTAATATACCACCTTTCCGCAAAAGCGCAAGAGAAAAGATAAAGGAAAAAGGCGATTCTCTGTAAGTCGTTGACAACCAACGAGTTACGAGCCTCGCCCCCGCCCCGCCTCATAACTCCCTCACACTCAACGACTTATGACAACAGAAAAATCATGCAGTCATAACTACCTGATACTCAACGAGTTACGGTTTTAAGGGGTTTTGGGGTATATGTTATTTGGCTTATTTAGGGTAAACCTAGGCGTTTTTATTTGTCGCTTTTATAATGAAATTTCCCTTTTCACTCTATCGTATTTGGCGAGAACACCAAGATTCCTGTCGCCATTGTATTTGACTATTTGGAAGTAACTATAGTAAAAATCGAGGGCATCGAATCCTTTCCACTTTCCTTTGGTTTGATCGACGTTAAGGTCTATGCCCTGTTCGATATTATCAAACGTCTTAATGAATTTGTTGGCTTTCATGACGTTATCAAATACGCCAAGAACCTCTTCACGATAATTCCCATTATTAATTCCAAAGACAAGGTAGGCAACCATATTATTTATTTGAGTAAGTCTTCCAAATGTGAAGGTCTCTTTCTGCCAAGGTCATATTTGGGAACTCCTGCGCAGACAGGGAAAGAAATAGGAGACCAAGTTCTTTATACTTATTTAGGTCTTGTGGGGTTGACTTAGGGGCAGCATGTCCTTTGACTCTAATGTATTTGAGAATGTGGGTATCAAGGACGGCAATGCTTTCGTTCTCTCTGGAGTGGGTAAGAAAGAAGGCAGCAGTCTTTGGGCCAATCCCTTTTATTTGCATCAACTCAGTGAACCCAACCTTTCTTAAATCAATGCTTTTAGATTCATGAATTGCATTAGAGATTCTTTCGTATTGCCCAACGCTACATAGCATCAACATGTTCTTTATTAAAGGCTTATCAAGTTGAAACATAACGTCGATACTAAAAACCTTATTTAGTTCCTCGACTTTACTTGCCGCCCAACTGCTCTTCTTCCCTGCTACAAGGATGCAGAACAACCAAAACTCAAGAAGTTCTTTGTCGGACCTGTCGTATTTGGTGATGCTATTTGGATCGATCATAATTGTATAGGGGATTACGACTGTGCAGCAGTGAGGCGCATGAAGTCCCTACCTCGTTGACTAATGACCCGTTTGCCGTCAATGTCCATTAGACCAGAGGCAAGAAGGTGCTTCTCATACTTTTGTTGAATGACACTTCTGGAATAACCAGTAGAAGCAGACAAGGCTTGAAGAGAAAGAGGACCACTGGAGTAATACATTGTTTTCAAAACCCGAATCTCCGCAGGGGAAAGGCCAAAGTCATGAACACCCATATCCTTCTTGAACTTCTCCCAAAGGTCAGGGGTAAGGAAGGTCTTACCATTGGCGGAAAGGAAATCCTTCAGTTCTTCTGCTTTTGCAACAGCATCACGGGGATGACCTCGAAAGGTTTTAGAAACAGCATCTTTCATTGCATCAACAACAGCAATTGCCTTGGGCAGATTGTTCTTGAAGATATCAAACAATTCATCTTTGTTATACTTGGAAAGGGAGATCTCCGTAAGACGGTCGAGAAGAGGTTCGGGCAACTTCTGGGGATCGGTCGTTGCCAAGATGATTCCCATTTCAGTGAAGTCAAAGAGCAATTCCATTTCTCCCATCTCGCGATCATTATAAGTAACGCGGCGAATAGGATTAGGATCACGCTCAAGAATGGTAAGAAGATAAGTGAGAATCTGTCTACCAGCACCAGTTTCGGCAAGTTCATGAACCTCATCAATAAAGAGAATAGCCTTTTCATTTCTCCAAACAGGATAAACCTGACCAGCAAAGATGTTCATGCTCTTAATGCTTGCGGCATTAATTTCGATGATCGGAGGAGTCGTGCCGTCTGGACGCTTAAGCGACCTACGGAATTCGCGAACCAGTTTCGTCTTGCCACCTCCACGCTCTCCTTCAAAGATAAGAAAAGGAAGTCTACCAGAGGTAGAATACGATTGAGAGAAAACGGCAAGTTTTGCTTTAGCTTGATGTTGACCAATGATTTGTTGCATGGCGGCAATATAATCGATCTTCTGCTTTTGTCAAGAGGTTCGGTAAAATATTCTCGTTCACCTTTTTCTTTTGACGTTTTCTTATATCTCGTCTTTTCTGGCGAGATGAGGCGAGTTTTAGGGGTTTATCCGTCAGTTATGGCGAGTTGCTACCCAGAGCTATACTACATCCCAAGAAAAGGTTGCAGAAATTAAAGTAATAGCTACCATACCCAAACTAAAACACACAACAAAAAACAAAAATAAAACAAAAGCTAAAAGCACATCGACTACATCATTATCATTCATATCTTATTTGGCGAAAGTCTGTTAATCTTTGGTTTAAAAAGTGCGAGTCCAGATTCTGATCGTGCCATCGTAATAATGATCACAATAAGTTACGACAGTTACATAATGAGAGCATTCTTTTCCATTTTTATAACTGGTTACGAGTCTAAGACTCCTATTAATTTCAATCGTTCTTATTACAGAAAGTTGCTTCATTCGGGATTCCTCTCGCGAAATAGGAGGAATGACACGATATTTCTTAGCAGTTCCTTCATAAGGTTCTTGGTCAGCCTGTGTGAAAGAAAAGAGAGAAACAATTGCAAGAATAAGATTGGTGGGATTCATATTATTTAGGATTTTTGTGGACGAAATTGGAGCCTACTGTCGGATTCGAACCGACGACCAGTTGATTACAAATCAACTACTCTACCAACTGAGCTAAGTAGGCGTTTACTTTATGTATTTAAGAAGACTGTCGAGATCTTCCAAGAGAGTATTGTTTATTTTATTTGCTTCTCTTTTGTTAGAAATTGACTGACAACCAGACAATGCTGCAATATAAAGGACAGTTGAGATTCCTACAATAAGAAAGAGTTTGTTTTTCATGTGTTATTTGGCAAAATATTGGGCGAAATTGAATCGGAATGACAGGATTTGAACCTGCAACTTCTTGCTCCCAAAGCAAGCGCACTACCAGATTGTGCTACATTCCGTTATTTGTTATTCCATGCAGATCATGCATGAATTTCGTCTGATCCGTAAAAGCCTAAAAGTTCTACTTTGTTATTCATAATTTATTAATTCGGGGTTTTGTTCCAAAACTCTCGATACAAGATATACGCATTCTTGTGCGGTAAAATGTGTTTTCCAATCGCATTCATCAAGAATTTTATCTATTTCTTGAACGTAGAGTCTGTGTAGTTCTTCTTTATTGATTTTCATGTCCACATGTATTCGCGATAGTCAATCCGCATCCCCGTTATTTGTTATTTATTTGGGCGAACTTAACCTTTCCATTTCCGCGTCCAGAACCGCATCGACCCAATCACGATCAACACCGGGCATGGCTGGAAGCACTGTCTCTTTCGGAACTGCGTCGATCCACTCACGCAAAGCAAGGGCGACTTCTAGCAGTTCTTCGTTTTGTTTTTCCATACTTCTTTTATTTGGCGAAACCTAGACGATCTTGACTTCTTTTATTTGGCGAAAATCGGACGATCTTGGCTCTTTTTATTATAGCACATTATTTGGCGAATGTCAAGACATTTTTAGAGATATTCTGCCAACTGAATGTAAATCCAAAAAAGAAAACCCATAATAATATATTTGTCTTCAATCATACGATCTTTGCTCTACATTAATACCACTCTTTAAAAGAAAGGAAAGCCCATCATCTGATCTATATCTGTCAATAAAGTAGAAGTTCTTGATGTCGCTCATTACAATACCCTTGGCGCATTCCATACAAGGAGTATGAGTGCAGAACATACTGGCATTATTTCCCGATTCATGAGACGAAGCGAGCTTATGAAGTGCATTCATTTCGGCATGAACTACTTCTGGTTTTGTTTTAAGGCGGGTATATTGCTTTGTTTCTTCATTAAATGTCCAATCCTTTTCTTCAAAGTAAATCTCTCTTTCGTCGTATGCTACTAGGAGTTCTTCGCATTCATTGTCCCAACCGGGGGGTGTTCCATTAAATCCAATAGAGATGATTCTATTATCCTTAACTATAATAGCCCCAACCTTCAATCTATTTGCATAAGAAAGGTTTGAAATTTCTTGGGCAATATTATAATATACCTTCTTATATCTTTCTTTAATCATATTAAAACAATAGATCAACTTCATCAATCTCCAAACAACGAAACTCGATTCCGTTAACGTTCTTTATTTGTCTAGTATGGTAATGACCATACCAAGCTTTTTGAATGTTATTATTAGAGATGAGGTGGAAGGCTTCGGCAAGTTGTTCACCTTCTTCTTTTAATTCATTAACTAAGGTGGTATCCCATTCGGAAAAATAGTCTACGATATCTCCCTTGTGCGATACAATAGGCACAACGTAGTTGGGACAACCATGTGAAATAACATAATCAATACCTTGAAGAGAAGAAAGGTAATCCCTTTCAAGAATAAACTTCTCATCCCTCCACCAAGACTTTCCTTCAAGTCTCCTATACCTATCTACAGAGATAGCACCACCCAAAAACAGAATACCTTTATTATTTATTTGTCTGAATGAAGTTGGCGGCAAGAGTTCTAATGATCCAGAATACTTTTTATTTTCTTTAAAGTAAATTGGATTGTCATGGTTGCCTTGAACGACAAGGCATTTGCATCCAGCTTCGGAAAACTTATTTGCTAATGATTCTATCCTTTTTTCATGGACAAAACCCGCACCAAAGTCACCTACTTGAATTAAAACGTCACCTGTGTTGGCAAAATCTTGCAACCATCGCTCGATGGCTGCGAAATTTCCATGAATATCACCCATTACATAAACACTCATATAAAACAATGTAGCGTAATTCGATAAAAAGTCAACTAATTTGATTAAAAAAGATAAAATAGAGACAAAATGGCACAAAACGACACAAAATAGAGACAAAATGGCACACTTTTTATGGTATTTATATTTAGTGTGTTGGAGATATCACCTAACAAACCAATTCATCTTCCCATATCCTCCCATACTCTCCCTTATTTCCTATCTTATCTTATATCTTACCCTATATACTCTATACTATCTTCTATCTTATCAGTATACTCTTTCTTCTATCATTCTATTACAATAGAAACAATAATCCTCTATTGTTCCTAAACAATTTTCGCATACTGAATCGGCTGGAACCCTTGATATATAAGGGTTTGCAGGTTTTTCTTCGTTAATAAAATCTTTCTCATTATGAGGAAAAGGACTTTCTTCAGATAGAATTTTCTCCATCAAATTTTTGGTATATTCACTTCCAAAAACACTCTTCATTTCATAAAGCTTAACGATAAAACGCCACTTAATTAAATCCCTATCTACTGATCCTAATAAGTTGCTTAATTCACTCATAATTATTTCTTAATTTGTAATTTAAAGAAGAAAGGTATTTGATAATTATAGCCCCAAAATCTTAAGATTCTCTTAGAATTTCATCAATAGTCTTCTCATCTTCTCCAAAAGGGATATAATTCAAAGTCCATCCTGTTGATTCATCGAAGTTATCTGTCGTTGCTTCTGTTGCTTTATATTTCCACAAGGAACCAGTTCCCTCGCTAAGAGCAACTTGCATTGCTTCTTCTTCCGATTCTGCCATTACATATACGATGTCTTCGACTTCTACTTTATATAGTTTTCTCATAATTTTAGCGTTTCTTTTATTTACTTAACATTAAACGTTTTCAAGGACAAACTCTGACCCTTTAATAGACTTGCCCCAAACCTTGATTGTTCCATTGGTTTTGATAACATAGTCAACCTTAGAGGGGAACCTCTTGAATTCTGCTGCAACTTCACCAGAACGATGCACAAGTCTATAGGTCTTGAATGATTGTCTTTTATTCTTAGTCTCTTCTTTAAAAACGAAAGTTGGGCTATTATCTTCGCCCTTTTGGATTTGGTAGAATTTCTTAATTCTGAGACAACGACCTTCACTCCAATCGTGAATTTTCCCGTCTCTTACTCCAGCAAAATGACCAGTGGCAAAAATAAGAAAGGAACCTTTTGGCGGCAAATTCCTTCCCAACGATCTCATTCCACCATATGGGCATTTTACTTCAACAACTTTAAAACCAAAATTATTTAAGGCAGAGAACATAGAAGAAACAAATGTCCCTTTTCCTTTCTTTCTTCCATATCTAGACAAAGCCTTATGGCATTCAACATAATTAAATCCAGTAATAACTGAAAGGGCTTTAACCCCACAATCATTCTTTTCTCCTAATTTGGAAGATTCGCCAACGAGTTCTTGGTAGATGTTCATGGCGAAAGGTAACACAAACTTAGCCAAAGTCAAAGACTTTTTTCATTCATCATCGACCAAATAATCAGTAGCATAATAATCTAAAGCTTCCCAAGCTTTGTATGAATTCTTATATGGGCCAAAAGGATCTCCTAGCCAATCATAAAAATACCAACCGTCTTTTTCGAAATATACTCCCCAAGACTTTTCGTAGTTTCTTTGTAGCTTATTTAATGTCTGGATAAACATGTGGATAACTTTGTTTATTCTTTCTTAAAAGAAGATTGGAATCGATCATTTACAAGGACTAACAATCCTATTGGATGTGTTATTAATTTCATTAAATGTTAATTTAGATAAATAATCAACCTCTATATAATTAGTTAATTCTTGCCCATTGTTCCAATAATATTTGTCATCTTCTTTATAAAATCTATTGGTATAATCATCTTTTCCAACGATATAGCAAGGTCTAATTATTGAATAGTTGTTAACATTATTTACTATAAAATCTTCGCACTCCTTTTTATTGTAAGCATATCTAGCCATTTCATACATATCTGGACCTACGTTTTTAAATGGCATGGCTCCAACTGCGCTAGTTGATATAAATATGTATTTATTGAAATTTAAAAATTGATAAGTGTTTTTAAATTGATTTAAATTGTAACAAGAAAAATCAATAACAACATCGTATTCTTTATCTTTTAAATTAACGCAATCTTTTTCATTATCTCTATCTATAATAATATCTGGAGTTTTTGAAAGCCCTCTATTAGCTAAAATTAAATTAAAATCACTATTAATAGAGGCATAGTCCACGAAATTCTTGCCTACAAATTTACTGCCACCTAATATTAGAATATTCATTTTATATCTATAGATACGGATGGGTAGCTTTTAAATGTAGAGGGTTTTGTTTTGAAAAAAAATGTTTGATACAATCTTCCTTCCTCAAGGGTATTAGAAAATCCATCTGATCCGCTATGGGGCTTGCTCCCTCTACATAATATTAATCTATTAAAAACTGCTCCTAAAGAATCTATTAATTTCCAATTCTCTTCTGGAGTCATCCAGTCATAATTTTTTTGTTGATCTTTATTTTCCCAAAGAAATAGTCCTGTATCAATTGGGGCTTCGGGATTTAAATATATTAACCCTACCCAACCGTTTTCTTCAACTGAATTCCAAGTATCAGTTACATGATTATGAACTCCTTGCCCTAATTTTTGCCCAATTAATGGTTTATTATGAAAAGAGCAATTCCATTTACAACTTTTATCTCCTCTAATAGAATCTTCCTTACTTCCATGAGGAGGATAGCTTTTTCTCCAAAAATCTAAATCAATTTCTTCGTTAGTTATATCATTTAATCTATTTATTAGAAATTCAGAAGATTTAAATGGGCATTCATTCCATTCTTTGAATTTAGACGCATACCATGTAGAATTTCCATATGGAGCATAATAATTGTTTTTTAACTCATTTAAAGCATATTCTCTAACTTTTAATGGGTCTTCGTAAAAATTTTCTACAATAATAATATCTTTTTTCATTTTTTAAAAATCTCATTTAATGGTTTATCAAAAAATTTATCATAATCAGGATCTTTATCCAGAGTCCATTTATTATCTTTTGTCCAATATTCAAATATTTCGCCCTTTTGCAAGAATTTTTCTTTGTATGCGTCTAAATTTTTCTTTACTATATAGCTAGGAGAGCTGTGAAACCAAGAAACGATAGCTGCTCTATCAAATTTAGCTCCAACAAATCCATGATAAGATTTTGGACTCACCTCAAACGCAAATAATCTATTATTATTTGGCTTGACTTCCTTAACTAAGGAATCCTTATCATAATTTTTAAATATAGCAGTTCCCCCTCCATCTCCTTGTTGTTGATCGTTTTTATTATTAAAATAATATAACATCGCAACGCTTCTTAGTGTCTTGCTTACATTAGGTTGTAAATTAAAAGTATCATCAGCGTAATTACACTCTCCAGTAAGTTTAATTGGTTTTTCTAAATCATCTATTACTGAACACACATTTAAATCTAAGTGAGGCCAACCGTCTCTAGAGGGTTTTTCTGGAGATCCTTTATGAAAATGCAAACTATAAGCCATATGTTGATTAAATTCTAGATCAAAAATATTAGATATAAAATTTTGCCAAAGTTTCAATTTAAAAAAATCATATCCTTCGATACAATCTTCTTCTCCCATTCCACATATTAATGCATCATAGGTATTTCCAGAATCACCAACTTGTCCATAAGGCTTTTCAACTCTTGAAATATAAGCGTGAAATTTATCGCACATTTTTTGATAAATTTCTGGTTTAAATAAATTGTCAATAACAATATGTGGATATGGATCAGTAAATTTTTCTATTTTTATGTCTGGAGAAATATACGGATGAGATTTGAGAATATCTAAATTCATATGGATTATCTATTTTAAAGTTATTACACTCCGATCATTAAATAATTGGTTTATTCTTAATCTACCGTTCCAACATATGTATAACCCAACTCTTCAGCAATTTCTTCTTTAGTCATATCGCACTCAAGATCATTAAGGAGCATCTTAACAAGTCCACAAGTAAAGTGACAACAACCTTGCCAAGCATCAATTGCTTTAATTAGATTCCTTGCTTGTTCTGGGTTTAGAGCTTTTGCCAATTCTTCTTCTTTAATTTCTATATTCATATGTATCAAATTTCATTTCACAAAATAATGCCAGACTTCTTGATAAAGAATGAGGATTTTGATTTCACTTCCTTCTATGATTAATTGAATTAGTTTCATTTAATAATAGTATTAAATTCTGGATGAGGAGTTCCACAAGAACAAAGCCTACTTATTACCCTTCCTGAGCAACCTTTGCAGAAATAAATGCCATTATGATAATTTGCGTTTTTCATTTTATTAGTTTCAAAGATATTACCGATAACTTCTACATCAGCAATTTCATTAAAATAATAAGACCACTCAATAGGCGGTGGTCCTGTTTGAACAAATCGACCAAAAGCCCACGATCCATCTCCCTCATCAAACCAAACTTCTTCTTTAAAGTAATTCTCTTGATCTCTTCCGTGAGTCAATTTTGGAAGAATAAAATTTACCAAATCTCCCTCGTATATTTCGATTCCATTTTTATCTTTAAATCCAGTAAACTGTTGAATAGAACAATTATGCAATACCCCATCCCTTTCTCCTAAAAATCTCCTGATACATACTAGCTGCTCTTTTGATTCAGCATAGACTACATAAGAATAATCCCTATCGCTAGATAAATATTTTGAGCCATCCCAAAATCTAAATTTTAATTCTCTGCTCATATTATTAATGACTCTTACGATGGTAGCTTAATCGACTCTGGGGTATTTGTCAAGTTAAATCCTTCGTTTACCGACAAAGTATCATCATAAAAACCTCCAGAAGGAAAAACCTCTTCTCCACAATTTGGACAAGTATCTAAAGAAGGAGAGAAGCAATCTCTGCTGGCATTTAAAAACTCAGCACCACAACCTTGTTGAGATTCTTCATCATTATAAATGTGGCATTTAAACTTTCTCCAACCCTGCCTA
>Ga0209299_1000946_pt1 | contig 16272 bp, 12 predicted proteins | sample S_140806_MF_Meta_FD_187326 | JGI IMG/M metagenome (GOLD analysis project Ga0209299, IMG submission 187326) | Freshwater microbial communities from Lake Simoncouche, Canada to study carbon cycling - S_140806_MF_MetaG (SPAdes) (version 2) | ecosystem: Environmental > Aquatic > Freshwater > Lake ...
GGATATCGGCCTCGATGTTGCTGTTACCCGCACGGTCTCGCCAGTCGTCCAGGTAGCGATAGTGCAGCTTCTCCTGGAAGAGGTGGAGCACCCGATCCTGGGTGGCGCGTTCAAAGCCGAGTCCGCTCATGGCTGAGGCTGCAGGCGGAATGGCATAGCGCTGGAGGCAGAGACTTGCATGCTGCCAGGCTATGGGGAAACCACAACCCATCGCCCGGATTTGGTGGAGCCTTCACGGCGGATCCGGCCCTCCTGGCGGAGCTTGCGCAGGTTGTACTCCACGCCACTGTCGGAGAGGTTCAGCTGACGTGCCAGCTCAGCGATGGTGACCTCCGGGTGGGAGCGCAGCTCCGCCAGGATCTGTTCACGGCTGATTGATGCCTTGCCTGGGGCGGCGCCAGAGATCTCCTGCCCCCGGGATTCTTCCTTTGTTTCTTCCTTTGTTTCTTCCTCAGTTTCTTCCGTGGTGACTGAGGAAGACGGCTGAGGCAGGGGTCGTCCCAGGGAGATGCGGAAGCCATCCTCCAACGCGAACACCGGCTCGGGTAGGCCTGCTTCGCGGCAGCGGCGGATCATGTCGCCGGTGCCGGTGCCGAGGCGCTCGATGTATTGGGTGAGGTAGAGGGGTTCAGCGAGCAGGGGATTGGCGGGGATCGAGCCGTGGGGCTGGCGCAGCTGGGCGAGGCTGAGGGAGGGCGGCAGGCTGCCGGGGTTCCAGATCTCCAGCCGATCGGCGAACACCATCACCTGCACCGAGCCGTTGCTGGTGTAGTCGCGGTGGGCGACGGCGTTGACGATCGCTTCGCGGATCACCTCCGGTGGAATCTCATAGGCGGCGGGGGCCTGGGTGGATGCGGCACGGGTGCCCACCGAGAAACTGAGGCGGGCGAGCACGAAATCCACCGCCTGATCCACCAGTTCGAACACCGTGCCCTTGAACACCTGATAGGAGGGGATCGGTTTGGCCACGGCAGTGCCGTGAAAGTGGGCGGCTTTCAGTTCGCTGCTAAGCAGGAAGCGCTGGGGCTGGCGGCCGAAGAGCAGAACAGCGGCGTGGGTGGGTTGTCCGTGGGAGAGCAGGTTGAGGTGGGTGAGCAGCTCGCTGGCGGAGGCGTTCGGTGGCAGGGGGAAGCCGCGCACCTGGCGGGCCCGGTCGATGAACCAGACCATGCGCTCGGCATCGAGATCAGCGAGGGAGGCCTGGGGGCAGACGGAGGCATCGAAGGGACCGCTGCGGATCAGCTGGCGATCGTCGAGCCATTGCACCAGGGCGGCATAGAGGCCGGCGATCAGTTCGGCGCTGGTGGCGAAACGGCGTCGCACCAGGGAGGCCTCGGCCTGGCGGATCAGGGCGAGCATGCGTGGATCGCGGCTGGTGTCGTCGGCGGCCCTGAGAAAGATCAGGCGCGTCTTGCCGCGCTCGCCGGCCCGTTGAAATTCCCGCTCTGTCGGCGAAAGCCCCTCGGTATCGATGCTGCCGTATTCGCTGCCGAACAGGCCCACATACAGCTCGCACTGGTCCACCAAATGCAGGTAGAGGTCGTCGGCGCGGCGGTCGCTGGCGGGCAGGTCTTCGAACAGCACCGGCTCGAAGAAGCGCCGCAGCAAGGGATCCCCCTGCAGGAAGTCGCGCAGGGCCAGGCGTTCGGCCGCGAACTCCTTCTGCACGCTGCTGAGGAAGAGTGGGTGGCGGGTCATGCAGCCACGGGATCAAGGCTGAGGATCTCCCGCTCCACATAGGCCCGGAAGGCCGAGGGAGAGGTGAAACAGCGGAACCCGGCGGCACTGGCCAGGGCCAGGGTGGCGGGCTCTTCATTGAGCAGCACGGCCACGGATTGGCTGAGCTCCTCCTGGATGCCGGCGGGCCAGGCCAGGTCGAACACGGCGCGCTGCTCTCCGGTGGCTGGATCGGCAAAGTCGTAGGAGAGGGTGCCGAGGGGCAGGGACTGCTCACCCATCCAGGCGTTGAGACCGATCAGCTCGGCTTCTTCCTCCTCGCTGGTGATGCCGCCCACGGTTTCGCTGGCTTGTTGCGGCACGGCAGCTGCGGGGCCCGACAGCCAGCGGGTGTCGCCATGGAGCAGCTCCTCTAGCCGGGCATTTACCTCGGCTGCAAGAAGGGCCTTGCGGGCTTCCAGGAAGGAGCGGAAGTTCTCGAGCTTCCAGAGTTCTGGATCGGGGGGGATCCACTGGGAGGCCAGGGCGCCCGGATGGGCCGCCTCAATCTCGGGGAAGTACGCCTCTGGCAGGCGATCGGTGATCTTGATGTTGGTGTCTTTGGTGAGGAAGCAGAAGTTGGCCAGGGCATTGACCTCCGGTCTGCGGGAGCCGGCCTTGTAGAGCTGGGCTTTGGGGAAGATGTGATGCACCTCCAGGCGGCTCATCTTGCCGAGCATGCCGGCCTTGAGCGGCAGTCCAGTGCCCCAGTCGCGGGCCTCGCCCATGCGGGTGAGCAGGTAGAGCACGGGGTAGAAGCGGGCGCCGAGGCTCCAGCCAGTGAAGTGCCCGGGTTCAACCCGCAGCCCGCCATGCCAGAGGCGAAGCTGCTCCAGCAGACGCTCCAGCCCGGCTCCTTCGCCATCGAGGGCGGCGAGATCCTGGTCGATGAACGATTCCGTGGATCCCGAGAAGCGTCCCCACATGCCGGCCTGCACGAACCAGAACAGCAGCCGGTCGCGTTCTACTTCGTCCATGGGGCCGCTGCGCTGATCGAGGTAGCGCACCATCACGGGGATGCCGAACCGACCGAAGAACACCTGGTCGTGATCAAGGCCGAGGCGGCCGGAGATCAGGTTGAGGCAGGTGTCGATGTGCCTGGTGGCGCGCTTGAGGGCGTCTTGGATTTCGGGGGTGCTCTTGTCGTGCAGATAGAGGAACTTGGCCTCGCCGGTGAGCACCGTGTTCACCGAGCGCAGCAGCCAATCAAGATTGAAGCTGTAACCGTGATCGCTCCATTCCTTGAGCTTGACCTTCATCGCATCACGACCCTCTGGCCAGTCGGCGCAGATCTTGGCGAGGGCCAAGTCGCCTTTGGAGAGCTTGGTGCCACCACTGTTGACGCGGTTGAAGATGTCCACCACCACGTCGAGCGTCTTGTCGGCGCCGGTGACTTCTTCAATGTGGAGATCGATCTCTGTGATTCCCAGCAGCTGGCTGAGACGGCCGATAAACTCCCCGACCCGTGGGGCCAGCTCAGGGTTCTGACCGAACTCGGCAGCCAGCTGGCCGAGGCCGGCGCTGCCCTTGCCCAGCAGGCTGGTGACATCGATCCAGAGCGGATCGTCCTTCATCTTCACCGGCTGGTAGAAGGCAAACACCTCTTCCCCGAGATGGAAGCGAAGGCCAGTGAAAGCCTGGGCGTTGCCATCGAAGAACTTGGGAGGCTTGCCGCGCACCACGCCATAGAGGGACGTCATGCGCTGCTGGCCATCGAGCAGCAGCTTCACCACACCAGCCGCCAGCGGGCCATCGCCTCGATGGGTGGCGGTCCGCGACTCCGTGGCCCAAACAAGCAGACCGCCGACGGGATGCCGCTTGTAGAGGGAATCGAACAGCCCGCGCACCTGATCGCGATTCCAGACGTAACCCCGCTGGAACTCGGGCAGGGCCATGTGACCGCAGTCGATATGGTCGAGGATGGTGGAGATCTTCATGGCAATCTCATTAAGCAGATACTGGAATCCATCGCAACAGGCCCTGTTGGAGTCGGGCGGCTGACCACACACTCTGTGCCAAGTCTCCCCACGCCTCAGAGACAAGAGGATTTGCATCACGATAAGCTTTTACGATTTTTTTGAGGTCTTTTCCCTTGCGTCTGACAAGCCTTGGTCTTTTTCCTTCGAGAGCTGCAGCAGGATCCTCAAAGCATTCAACGCATACTGATGGCGGAGGATTTATAAGGCAGCTCACAGACTCGGGCAGGGCAGGAAAGACGGCTCGAAGAAGCCATGCCTCGGTTGCCATACTGGGCACCCAGATCAGAACTTTCTCAGGCAGGCTGGTGAGACCAAGCCATTGCATCACAATCGCCTCAGCCGCAAGGATATTGGCATCAGGAGGTGGACACGGGTTGCTTGCATCGTGTTCAGCATCCAGGAGGATATCGGCGTCAACATGAATGACAAGAAGATCAACATCTAAAGGCAGGGCTCCTACCGCCTGGAACCCACCGGCGTCACGTACAGATTGGCACCAACCACGGACACCTTTCCACCCACCCCCATGGGGGCCAGCATCGCCTCCATAGAGTGACTGGTCGGGCTGAATTCGTTTAATTTCGAAGTTGGGGCTGTTGAGATGAGCATGCACCACGGCCTCCAGGACAGCGTGGTCAGTATTACCCTCGCAAACGAGGCGGATTTCATACATTGGGCATTCCTCCGATGTGCCCAGAGACCCAGAGGCGTGAAAGTGGCCAGCCTTCCTTGGCTTTGGCCATAAGCGCATCATCAACGACGACACGCCTGATGACAGTCATGCCCCCGTAGGAGCGATCCACGGCAAACAGGCGCACCCTTTCGTCCTGAAGTGGAAGCCCATCTAGTACGAGTGGATTGTGGCAGGTCAGGAGCAGCTGGCGATCATGATCCAGAACCCACTCCACCATCTTAGAAGACAGTGAACGGATAAGACGAGGGTTGAGAGTCGCGTCGAAGTTGTCGATCGCCAGGAGCTTTGGACTATCAGGATGGACCGCAAGGATGGCCGCAAACAAAACATATAAAGCACCTTCGCTAGCATCGTAAGCGCTAAGAACGTTCCTGCCCTCGGCCATATAGCGATCTCGGAAGTATAAAACTTGTGCGGGCCTTGGGATCGAAGGGGATAAGGGGACATCAGATCCGCCACGCGCACCAAAGTTTTCCACCCAATCCACCAGTTCCAGAATGCCCTCAATGACATCCTCCAAGGCTTCGTCTTTTCGAGCCAGGCGACGAAGCTCCTCGGAGGCCTCTGCCAAGCGACCACCCGCAAGCCCAACGGGAGCTCTGCTTTGTAGATCAGGCTCGATGCCTCTTAACTTCAAAGTATTGGGAGAATAGATGGAGAACTGCTGCAATGCTGATAATAATTGAGAACCATCTGTGCCGGCCATCTTGACTTCCTCAAGTGCCGCCAAGCCGCGACTGCTATCCAAGGCACTATTTTCTGACGAGGCAGGAGAGCGACCAACGATCTTTTCTCCCGCACTCAGCCATTTTTCTGTCTTGTACGACCACGCTATGGACTGGTTACTTGGGTTATTGAGTTCTGCCTCGTAGCTGCTTGCTCCTGAATAAGCACCAAAGCGAATGGCATTCCTCCTTTTGTGTCCTCGAAAGGAGGTCTTGTATAAATCAGGCAAGCCAGGACGAACGCCCCTATATAAAAGTGATTCATCGTTCACTCGCCCGGCTGCTGCCGCGCCAAGGACGCCAATCGCTTCGAGGATATTGGACTTGCCACTACCGTTGGCGCCGACAAACACATTGAAAGCCCCCAGTTCCAGCTTTGCTTCCTGGATGGACTTGAAGGCGGTGATTTCAATGCGGTCGATCATGGCTGGTGGGCAGGAAGATTAGGATTGCTTGGACTTGCTGGAAAAGAATGATGTCTTGTGGTAGGTGTGTTCATGTTAAGCGGATCTTGCCGGTGAGGAGTTGTTGCATCATTCCTTGCTTGATTTCCTGAATAGAATCGCGACGGTGTGTTAGATAGGTTAATTCGGCATCAATATCTGAAAGAACAGCGGCAATGGCCTGCTGCTCGGAACGCTCTGGAAATAGGAATTCCAGCGATTCGAGGCTGCTGGGCTTTAGGTTATTGATGCTTGATCCGGCCAGCAAGTCACCAATTAGTCGTTGATATCGATCGGTTTGCAGCAAGTAAAAGGCAAAACCAGGATCCGCCTTTGCTGGGATTGTGCGGAAGCATCCCATGAAAGCGCCGAAGGTGTACTCGTATCCGTCACTTACCTGGAATCTACCCGCTTTGCCAACCAATGCCTTGCTGCCGTTGGCCATGCAAATGACAATGTCATCCCGGGTCAGAATCTGATGGGTAGCGACTCGCTTGCTATTGACGTGCTTCAGCTCAGCTGTCTTCACGAATGAATCCTGCACATTATTTGAACGAAGCAACCTAATTGTATTCGCCGTATCATGTGGCATTAGGTCAGCGTCACCCTTGTAGCTGACTCCTCGATGGCATTTACCTATTTCGCCTAACCTCTTCACCTCCCACTCCCCCTCAAACCCCGGCAGTCGCCGCTTGCCGGTGAGCAGCTCCTGCATGGCGGCCTGCTTGACGCCTTGCTTTTTGGCAATCAAACTTTCAAGATCCCGAACCAGATTATCGACGTCAAGTAAGATAGCTGATATGTGCTTCTGTTCTTCGAGCGGCGGGAGCGGAACAGGCAAGAGCCGGATGTCATCTACCTTGGCGTGACCAACAGTTGATCCACCGATTTTTTTCAAGAGGTTGCCCTTGACAACCTCGGACATCAGAGTAAACAGTAGGTAACTGCTTTGCGCGACATGGCCTGAAGGACGCAATAGCATCATCCTCTGCCCTAGGCAAACTGAAGGCGTTTCCGGTACGGCGCAGACCTCTCCGAGAGGGGCTTCTCTTGTGAGCATTATGTCGCCAGTCTTAGGAGTAGCCCTCGAAGTCCAGCGACGGAAGGATTCGTAATCAGTAAACCTAAGGTCGACGTCTACGAAGCGGCCGTTACGGACGTTTGATGTCCTTACAACTGCGAATTCACTGTGTGAAACGAATGGCGGTGTTCTGTTCTTGCAGTCAACAACCAAGTCGCATGCATCAGAGACTGTTGCTACATCCCAATCCTCCGGGATCACCCCCACCTCCGTCTGCTTGTAGTCCGGCTTCAGTTCCATGTGAACCCCATCCGCTCCAGATGCCCGGCCACCCGCGCCTCAATCTCCTGCACCCGTTGGCTGATCGCCGGTAGGGCTTCGCCGTAGCGTTCGCCCAGCTGTTTGAGGCGGCCGGTGAGAGCCTGGCTGACCCGTTCCACCTCTGATGCCACCGCCTGCTCCAGGCTGGCCAGCCATTTGCCCTGCACCACCAGCTCGCGTACCTCGGCTTCCGGGAGGCTGTCGTAGCGCCCGTAGGCCTGGTCGTCGAGCTCGGCTTCGGCGGTCTTGAGGGCTTTCTTGGTGGTGGCCTCCTCGTCGCTGAGCTCCAGCCATTCCCGCAGCACGGCCAGCTCCTCCGCGGCTTCGGGATCCTTGCGGATCTCTTTGATGCGGGCGTTCACGGCGGCCTTGTTCACCTTGTCCAGCTCGCTGAAGGCGCCCTCGTCGCCGCCGTGCTCCTCCTCCAGCTCAGCCAGGCGGCTGCTGGCCTCCTCCAGTTGGGCGCGCAGGGCCTCGATCAGCTCCAGATCACCGGCGAACAGCTGCCGCACCAGCAGCTCCTTGGGCACCAGGTCGCAGGTCCAGCCCTTGTCCTTGGTCTTGCCTTTCTTGTCGGTCTCCAGCAGCCGGTAGGGCTCGGCGCGCCAGCCCTCGGCGCTGATCGCATACACGTCGTCCTGCATCGTCTCGGCCCATTGGTCGAGCAGCCGCTGGTACACGGCGTAGGCATCGATCAGCGGTTGGTCCTGGTAATGGGCCAGCAGGCCCTCGCTCAGCTCTTGGATCACCGCCTTGGGGTGGCAGCCCGGCTCCAGGGCGATCAGCTGGGCCGCCGCCTGCTGGCGCCAGGCCGCGAAGTGCTCGGCCATGCCCGCCAGGAAGCCGGCGAACTGGGGATGGGCGGTGATCGTGGCCTTCAGCTCCGCCGGAGCCGCCGCCAGCTCCAGATAACCGGGCCGCAGCGGCCGGAACAGGGCCTGGCGCAGCTGCGGGCACACCTGCCAGTAGGCCTCCAGGGCGTCGATGTCGCGCTCGGGGATGCCGCCGCGCAGGTGGGCCTCGATGTCCTGCAGGTCTTCGACATCGGAGCTGTCGATGTAGCGGGGCAGGTTGAGGTTGTAGTCGTGCCCGGCGATCTCCTCGTTACGCACGAAGCGCGAATAGCCGGGCAGCTCCAGCTGACGGGTGAACACATCGACGATCTTGTGGATGTCGCGCTCACGCAGGCGGTTCTTGGGGCCGTCTTTGATGAAGCCCTTGCTGGCATCCACCAGGAAGAGGCCCTCGCGGCTGCCGGCGTCGCGTTTGTCGATCACCAGGATGCAGGCGGGGATGCCGGTGCCATAGAACAGATTGGCCGGCAGGCCGATGATGCCCTGGATTAACCCCCGCTGGATCAGGTTTTTGCGGATCTCGGCTTCGGCGTTGCCGCGGAACAGCACGCCGTGGGGAAGGATGCAGCTGCCCCGGCCGGTGCTTTTCAGCGTGCGCGCGATGTGCAGCAGGTAGGCGTAGTCGCCCTGCTTGGCCGGTGGGATGCCGAAGCCCTCGAAGCGGCTGTGGGGATCCTTGGCCGCATCCAGCCCTGTGCTCCAGCGTTTGTCGGAGAAGGGTGGATTGGCCACCACGTAATCGAACTGTTTGAGCTGCTCGCCCTCCTTGAGTTTCGGATCGGCCAGGGTGTTGCCCTGCCAGATGATCGCGGTGGGGTTGCCGTGCAGGATCATGTTCATTCGCGCCAGGCCGCTGGTGGCGGCATCCTTCTCCTGGCCGTAGAGCGTCACCGGTCGGCCCGCCTGGGCGGCCACCTTGAGCAGCAACGACCCTGAGCCGCAGAACGGATCACACACGGTGGTGGAAGCCTTGAGGTCTTCCTTGTCGATCTGCAGAACCTGGGCCTTCACGCGGCTCACCTCGGCCGGCGTGAGGAATTGCCCCTTGCTCTTGCCGCTCTCCACGGCGAAGTGGCGCATCAGGTATTCGTAGGCATCGCCCAGGATGTCGTCGTCGTCGGCCCGGTTGCGCGAGAAGTTGAGCGCTGGCGTCTCGAAGATCGCGATCAGATCGGTGAGGCGGTCAATGAGCTCCTTGCCGCTGCCCAGCTTGGCCTGGTCGTTGAAATCGGGAAAATCGCTCTGGCTCAGCTGCTGGTTGGCGGCCACCAACTGCGCAATGATCTGCTTGTTGATGCGATCGCCGATCTCCGCTTTGCCCTTAAGAGCAATCATATCGGCAAAGCCGGAACCCTCGGGGATCACCAGTGGCGCATAGGGCTGGCCGGCGAACTTGTCGCTGATGTATTTGAGGAACAGCAACACCAGCACGTAATCCTTGTACTGGCTGGCATCCATGCCGCCGCGTAGGGCGTCGCAGCTGGCCCAGAGGCTCGAATACAGCTCCGACTTGCGGATGGCCATGGGCGGGGCTGGGCAGGCAGAGGGCTTCGGGCGAGTCTGCCGCGTCCTCAGCCCCCTGCCGTCACCGCCCGCTCACAGCGCGCCAGCTCCGCCTCCAGCAGCGTCAGAAGGTCCACCCGCGAAGCCGGCAATGGAAACGGCCCCTCCTCATACCGCGCCTCCACCGCGAACACCTGCAGCGCCGCCAGCCGCGGATCAAGCGGCTGCTCTGCAAGGGCGGCCAGATCGATCAATTCATGGAGCCGTGGCGGCCGACGATCCGCCAGCACGATCCAGGCCTTCAGCAGTTTCTCCGCCGCCTGCTGGGCGGTGAAGCCCCAATCCTCTTCGGGGTAGGCCGCATCCTGGCCGATGCGCAAGGTGCGCAGATGGCGGCGCACGATCGCCAGCAGCAGGGCCGCGTCCTCAGCCGGCGACATGCAGCACCTTCCCCTCGCGGGCGACATCGCCGAACACATGCCAGCGCGAGCCACTCAGCCGTGCGGCGTCGGCGCAGCCAGCCACCACCAGATCCACTCCCACCCCCAGGGAGCCCAGCGCCTCGGAAAAGCGCTGCCAGCAGGCCAGCTTCTCGGCTCCCGTGAGTTGCGGCTGGCGCACGATCACCGCCAGATCCAGATCGGAATCCGCTCGCGCCTCCCCCCGCGCGCGCGAGCCGAAGGCCACCACAGCCTGCACCTCAGGGTCGGCGCACAGCCGCATCAAGGCCTTTGCACACCGCTGGGGGTCGAGCCCTGGCCCGAGATCCAGCTCCGGCCCCAGTGGCTTTGGCGTGAGCCAGGGGATGGCCGGCGCCACGAACGGCGGGGCGGTGGACGGAAAGGCGACCATGGCCAAACGCTACCGCCACTCTTCCGGCAGAAAGGAGCACCCGTGCAACCTGCCGAGCCTCTCGGCCACCCGCGCCACGCTGCGATGCCGGGTTTGCCGATCACTCTGCCGCGATTGGATCGCTTTCTCCTCAGCCTCACCCCGCCGCGATCGGGAACCGCCAGCCGCTGCCAAAGGCGCGACCGCTCACCTTCAGGGCCGGTGGCGCCTGGCGGCGCTTGAACTCGGCCCGCCGCAGCAAGGTGGCCACCCGCTTCACCAGGGCCGCGTCGGCGCCGGCGGCCACCAACTGCTCCGGGCTGGCCAGCTCCTCCACCAGCGCCTTGAGGATCGGATCGAGCACGCCGTAATCGGGCAGCGAATCGCTATCGCGCTGGTCGGGGCGGAGCTCGGCGCTGGGGGGCTTGCCGCGGATGGCAGCGCCGATCAGCTCCCCCTCGGCCGGCAGCCCCAGGGCGGCGCGGCAGGCGGCGGACTCCGGCGCATCGAGCCAGGCGCAGAGGCGGAACACGGTGGTCTTGTAGAGGTCGCCGATCACGGCCAGGCCGCCGTTCATGTCGCCGTAGAGGGTGCAGTAGCCCACCGCCAGCTCCGATTTGTTGCCGGTGGAGAGCAGCAGCTGGCCCTCCTGGTTGGCCACCGCCATCAGCAGGGTGCCCCGCAGCCGCGACTGCAGGTTCTCAGCGGTGAGGCCCGCCGGGGGGGCGCCGAGCGCCGGGGTGAGGGAGCCCTCCATCGCCTCCATCAGCGGCGCGATCGGCACCGTGCCCAGCGTCAGGCCCAGCCGCGCCGCCAGATCGGCCGCATCGGTGAGGGACCCCTCCGAGCTCCAGGGCGACGGCATCCGCAGCGCCCGCACCCGCTCGGCGCCGAGGGCGGCGCAGGCGATCACCGCCACCAGGGCCGAATCGATGCCGCCGCTGAGTCCGAGCAGGGCGCCACGGAAGCCGCACTTGCGGGCGTAGTCGCGCACGCCGAGCACCAGGGCCCGCAGCAGCTGCTCACTGGCCTCCGGTTCGGCGAGGGGCAGGGAAGGGGGGAGGGATGCGGGCGGAGTGGCAGGGGAATCCTGCGGGGTAACCGAAACGGCGGCCTGTTCTGCCGGGAAAGGCTGCGGTGCCGTCGCGACCATGGAAGCCTGAGGGGCGAGGAAGACGGAGGAAGCTGGCGGGGCTAACCGGTCAGAGGCTGCCTGCTCCAAGGAAAGCGGCGAAGCACCGGAGCCCTGCGGCGCCAGGCTGGCGGCAGATTCCGCCGGAACCGAACGATCTGCGCTGCCCTGCGAGGCGGCCAGCTCCCACAAACTCAGATCCTCCGCCGACCAGGCCTGCTGCAGCACCACCGCCCCGGCCGCGTCCACCACGAAGCCGGCGCCATCGAACACCAGGTCGTCGTTGCCTCCCACCTGGTTCACATACACCACCGGCACTCCGAGCCGGGTGGCGGCCCGCGCCGCCAGGCGGCGCCGCAGGGCGGCTTTGCCCTGGCCGAAGGGGGAGGCCGAAAGGTTGAGCAGTAGATCCAGGTGCTGCGCCTGCAGATCGGCGATCGGATCGGCGCCCGCCAGGCGATGGCCCTGCAGCTCCTCCTCCACCCAGAGGTCCTCGCAGATGGTGAGGCCCAGCCGCCAGGTGCGGCCGGCGCTGCCCAGCTCCAGCAGCGACGGCGCCTCGGCGGGGCGGAAGTAGCGGCGCTCGTCGAACACGTCGTAGCTGGGCAGCAGGCGCTTGCGGCCCACCACCCGCCAGCCGCCGGCCTCCACCAGGGCCACGGCGTTGTAAAGCGCCGGCCGCTCTGAACCGGGGATCGGATCGGCCATGCCCACCAGCACACCAGTTCCCTCCGGCATCTCCGCCGCCAAGCTCTCCAGGGCCCGCGTCTGGGCCTCAAGCAGGGAGGGGCGCAGCAGCAGGTCGCGGGGGGGATAGCCCCAAAGGGAGAGCTCCGGGGTGAGCACCAGCCGGGCCCCGGCCCCGGCGGCCCGACGGCAGGCGTTCAGGATCCGTTCGCCATTCCCCACCAGATCCCCCACCAAGGCATCGAGCTGGGCGAGGGCCAGGCGCATCAGGAGCGGTCGGGTGGGGGGAGCGGCCCTTGCAGACCGTAGAGATTGTGCTCCAGCAGCACCGGCCGCAGGGCCGGCGGCACCTCCTGCAGGGGATCGGCGGGGCCGGGGAGCCCTGCCGGGAACGATGCGGCCGATGGATCCGCTGGCGGATCAGCGCCGGGAGGGTTCGCGGCGGCAGGCTGGGGGGGGCGGGAAGCGGCATGGGCCCCTGGGCTGGTCCGGGGCGCGATGGCGGCCTGCTGCCGCACCCGACTGCTGGCGGTAGCCGGCACCTGCAGATCGAGCACCTCGATCCGGGCGCCGAGCCGCCGCAGGGCCTCGATCGCCTCCGTGCTCAAGGGCCAACCGCCCCGGGGGGCGATCGCCAGGCGGCAGCCGCCGAGGAACCGGGAGGCCTCGCGCCAGCGGGGAATCTGGGCCACCAGATCACTGCCGACCACAAACACCAGCGCCTCGCCCGGCCAGCGCAGGGCCGCCCGCTCGAGGGTCTCAAACGCCCAAGGGCTGCTGAGCTGGGGCTCCAGGCTCAACCGCGGGTCGTGGATGGCGGCCACCAGGGCCCCCAGCAGCTGGGAGCGCAATGCAAGGGGAGCACCATGGTGCTTCTGGGGGTTGTCGCTGGCCCAGGTGGCCACCCGGGGATACAGGGTGAGCAGCCCCTGCAGCAGCAGGCGGTGGCCTTCGGTGGGGGGATCGGCGCTGGTGCCGAACAGGGCGACGGCCACGGTGTTCAGGGCAGCAGGGACTCGATCGGGCCATCGCCCGGGCCCGCCGCCTGCCAGGCCCCCAACCAATGGCGGGTTTCGGGATCCTGGGCCAGCAGGCGCCGCAGCAGGGCGCCCGGCTGGCCCGCAGCGGTGGCGGAGCGCAGCAGCTCGGCCGCCGCCAGGCGCCCCGTGCGCCGGGTGGTGTGCACCGCCAGGGCCGCCTGGGCCAGGGCCACCGGCGCCGCCGGAGCCAAGCTCAGGCCGCCGCTGATCGGCACCGCCAGCAGCAGCACCTGACGCAGACCTCCAAGCAGCAACTGCAGGCCGAGCTGGGCGCCCCCCAGCAGGGCGTTGTGGCCGGAGAGGCGCGCCAGCAGCTGACGGGCGCCGCGCCGGCCCATCGGCAGGCCGTAGAGCTGGCTGAGCTGCAGCACCAGGGCGCTGTCACAGGCGATGCCGCCGGCCAGATCCAGCAGCACCAGGGGATTCACCGCCACCCCGGCGGCCTTGGCCACGGCGAAGCGGCCGATCAGATCCTGGGCCTGGCGGCGCCCGTGCTGGAGTCGGGCACGGTGCAAGGCCTGGCTGAAGCGATCGGCGGCGCGGAGCGCATTGAGGGCGAGCAGCAGGGGCCCGTGCCGCTCCAGCAGATCAAGCAGGGCCGCCTCCAGCGGGGCGATCCGAGGGGTAGCCGCCTCGCTGCGCACCCGGCCGTCGGCCATCAGCCGCGGCTCCCGCGGCGCCGCCGCCACCACGATCGGCTCAAGATGGGCCGCCGCGGCAGGCAGGCGGCGGCGGATGCTCGCCAGCAGGGCCGGTAGCTCGTCGGCGGGCCAGCAGTCACTGCGATTGAGCACCAACAGGAGCGGCTTGCCGCTGGCCAGCAACGTCTCGAGAGCCTCGATCTCCACCCGGCCCAGGTCGGCATCGAGCACCAGGAGCACCAGATCGGATCCCAGGGCCACCCGCGCCGCCAACCGCGCCCTGGCGGCGGCGGCGATCTCATCAATGCCCGGCGTGTCGACCAGCTCCACACCCGCCAGGGCCGGCACCGCCCGCTTCCAAGGTCGGGCCTGCTGGTGGCGGGTGCAGCCATGGGCCACATCGGTGGCGAAGCTGGCTTCCCCCAGCAGGGCATTGAGCAGGCTCGACTTGCCCACCCCCACGCGGCCGAAAACCGCCACCCGCGGCCGCCGCTGCTCTAGCCGGGCCAGCTGGCGGTCGAGGCCCGCCAGCTCGGGGGCCAACTGGCTGCCCTCCCGCGGGCTGAGATCGAGGTCGGCGCGCCAGCGCTGCAGGAGCAGGCGACAGCGCTCCGGGGTGGGGGGAGCGACGGGCGACGGATCCTGGGGTGTGGCCTGCCGCTCCGCGGTGGAGCGCCGCGAGCCTGCCGCGGCGGAGACCTTCGGGGGGCGCGTCTGGGTCATGGGCCCAGCTCCGGGCCGCCGGCGGGACGGCGCCGCCAGCCTGCCAGCATGGCCAGTACGGCCTCCGGACCGATCACCCCCACGAAACCGCCGAATTCATCCACCACCACCTTGACCCCGGAGCTGTTGCGGCGGAAGCTGGTGAGCAGGCGGTCGGCGCGGATCATCTCGGGCACGAACTCCACCGGATCCACCAGGTCGGCCACGCGGGCCTCACCCTGACCCTCCAGCAGAAGGGTGAGAAACCGCTCCCGGCTCGCCACGCCCAGCACCTCATCCACCTCCTCACCCAGCACCACCCACCAGGCGGCCGGCTGGGCCAGCAGCACCGGCCGCTGCTCGGCCAGGGTGGCGAGGCCATCGAGGGTGGGGGCGGCCACCCGCGGCACCATCAGGTCGCGGGCGGTGAGATCATTAAGCTGGAACACCTTGGCGATCATCGCCGCCTCGTCGGCCTCGATCTGCCCCTTCTGGGAGCCGAGCCGGGCCAGCTGGCGGATCTCCTCTTCATCGGTATTGAGCTCGTTCTCGGCGGTGATCGAGGGCAGCACCCGCTCGAGCAGCAGCACCACTGGCGCCATCAGCCACACCACCAGTCCTACGGCCGGAGCGGTGCTGAGGGCCACGGGCAGGGCCAGACGGCTGCCGATCGACTTGGGCAGGATCTCGCCCAACAGGATCAGGAGCACCGTGAGACCCACCGAGAAGAGCGGTAGGGCGGGGCCGCTGATGCCGCGGTTGCTGAACACCGAGGCGGCGATAGCGCCCACCATGAGGCTGCCGAAAATGTTGAAGATGTTGTTGGCGATCACCAGCACCGCCAGGGTGCGCCCGAGCCGCTGACGGAGTCGCTCAAGCTCGCGCGCCCCCGCCACGGCCCGCTTGCGCCGCGCCAGCTCATGCACCTTCACCGGGTTCACGGTGAGCAGGGCCGCCTCCACACCGGAGCTGACGAAGGAGCCCACCAGCATCACTCCCACCACCAGCGCCAACAGCAGCAGGTCGTTCATCGGGCGGCCGGCGCTGCGGCCTGCTCAACGATCGGCACGGGGGTGGGAATCACAGCGGTATCTGTATTTAATCGCTTGTGCCCACCCCGCGCCGTAGGGATGGCCGGACCGGCGCATGGCCGGCATCGATCACGGCCTCGCCCAACCGGGTCAGGCCATAGGGTTGCGGCACCACCACCCGGGGTTCCCGGGCCGCCCAGGCCTGCGCGCACCCCGTTCCATTCGCTGCCCGTGCCCCAAGCCACCGCCCCCAGCTCCGATCCGGCCCTATTCGCCGACCGGCAGGACCGCTTCCTGCATCGCCTCGGTGGCGCGGCCGCGGTGATTCCGGCCGCCCCCCTGGTGACCCACCACGCCGATGTGGAGCACCCCTTCCGCCAGAACAGCGACTTCTGGTACCTCACCGGTTTCGATGAGCCCGGAGCCGTAGCCCTGTTCCTGCCCCACAAACCGGAGAATCCCTTTGTGCTCTTCGTGGCACCCAAGGAAGCCAGCGCTGAGGTCTGGAATGGCTTCCGCTGGGGCTGCGAGGGGGCGGTGGAGCGCTTTGGCGCCGATCTGGCCCATCCGATCGCCGAGCTGGCGGAGCGGCTGCCGGGCTACCTGGAGGGGGCCGAAGGCATCGCCTTCCGGGTGGGTCGCCACCCGGCCGTGGAGCCCCTGGTGCTGAAGGCCTGGAGCAGCCAGCTCGATCGGGCCCCCCGCAGTGGCCGCGCCGCCCTGGGGCTGGTGGCCCCCTGTTCGCTGCTGCACGAATTGCGGCTGCGCAAATCCCCCCACGAACTGGAGCGGATGCGGGAAGCGGCCCGCATCTCCGCCGAGGCCCATGAGCTGGCCCGCCAGGTGGTGCGGCCCGGACTCAACGAACGGCAGGTGCAGGCCGTGATCGAACAGCATTTCCTCGAGCAGGGCGCCCGCGGTACCGCCTACGGCTCAATCGTGGCCGGCGGCG
>Ga0209299_1000950_pt1 | contig 16240 bp, 13 predicted proteins | sample S_140806_MF_Meta_FD_187326 | JGI IMG/M metagenome (GOLD analysis project Ga0209299, IMG submission 187326) | Freshwater microbial communities from Lake Simoncouche, Canada to study carbon cycling - S_140806_MF_MetaG (SPAdes) (version 2) | ecosystem: Environmental > Aquatic > Freshwater > Lake ...
GCACGGCGGGGAAGATGCGCATCGGCTGCTTGTACGCGTTCTCGCCGGTGATGTTCTCGTACATGTCGAACAGGTTGCCGTAGCGGGCGCGGACCTCGGCTTCGCCGAGGCGCTTGATCGCGGCGGAGAAGTCGAGATAGACGCCGAGGCGCTTACCGTCGACCACCTGGCCAACGCCGCGGCCTTCGTCGCAGACTTCCTTGGCGGCGCGGGAGGCGATATCGCGCGGGGCGAGGTTGCCGTAGCTCGGGTACTTACGTTCGAGGAAATAATCGCGGGCGTCCTCAGGGATTTCGGAGGCGGGCTTGGCGGTGTCGGCCTTGTTCTTCGGCACCCAGACGCGGCCGTCGTTGCGGAGCGACTCCGACATCAGCGTCAGCTTGGACTGGTCTTCGCCGTGCACCGGGATGCAGGTCGGGTGAATCTGTGTGTAACAGGGATTCGCGAAGCCGGCGCCGCGGCGGTGGGCGCGGAACGTCGCGGTGACGTTGCACCCCTGGGCATTGGTCGAGAGATAGAACACGTTACCGTAGCCGCCCGTGCAGACTACGACGACATCCGAGGACCAGGATTCGATGGCGCCCGTGACGAGGTCGCGCGTGACGATGCCCTTAGCCTTACCGTCGACGAGGACGAGATCGAGCATCTCATGGCGCGTGTACATCTTCACCGTGCCGAGGCCGATCTGGCGGGAGAGCGCGGAATAGGCGCCGATGAGCAGCTGCTGGCCGGTCTGGCCGCGGGCGTAGAAAGTGCGTGAGACCTGCGCGCCACCGAAGGAACGATTGGCGAGGAGACCTCCGTATTCACGGGCGAAAGGCACGCCCTGCGCGACGCACTGGTCGATGATGTTCGTCGAGACCTGGGCGAGGCGGTAGACGTTGGCTTCGCGGGCGCGATAGTCGCCGCCCTTGATGGTGTCCTGGAAGAGGCGGCGGACGCTGTCACCGTCGTTCTGGTAGTTCTTCGCGGCGTTGATGCCGCCCTGCGCGGCGATCGAGTGGGCGCGGCGCGGGCTGTCCTGGTAGCAGAAGCAGGAGACTTCGTAGCCCATCTCGGCGAACGAGGCGGCGGCGGCGGAGCCGGCAAGGCCGGAGCCGACCACGATGACGTGGTACTTGCGGCGGTTGGCCGGGTTCACCAGGCGGAGCTTCGCCTTATGGTTATTCCACTTATCGGCCAGCGGGCCGGCGGGGGTCTTCGGATCGAGATTCATGGGTTACGGACGCTGGAGATTACTTCAGGCAGCCGGTGAGCACGGCGAGAGGGATGGAGATGAAACCGAGGGCGATGATCCAGGCATAGGCCAGGGCCAGGCCGTCAAGGCGCGAGCGCCAGCGCTCATTGCGCAAGCCCAAGGTCTGGAAGACGCTGCTGACGCCGTGGCTGAGGTGCAGGCAGAGCAACAGCATGCTGACGATGTAGAAATAGGCGACCGGCTTGCAGGAGAAGCCCGCGATCAGCATCTTATAGACGTCGTCGCCGAAGGAGACATCGCCGAGGGCAACGGTGCGGAAGGTGAAGTGCAGCAGGTGGAAGATGGCGAAGCCCAGCATGACCACGCCTGAATAAGGCATCGTGCGGCTGGCGATCGTCGCGCGACGGGTGGCGTCGGCGGCCGGACCGCCGTCACGGGCGGCACGGTTCTCGAGGGTCAACTGGATGCCCACCCAGATATGGGCGAAAGTGCTGATGATCAGGACCGTGCGGGCGCCCCAAAGCAGGCCTTTATTGGCATGCAGCCAGGCGGCGTAGGCGTTGATGGCCTCCGGGCCCTTGAACATCAGCAAGTTGCCCGTCATGTGGCCGAGCACGAAGCCGGCGAGGACGAGGCCGGTGAGGGCCATCACGACCTTCTTCCCGATGGAAGAGGGACGACAGCTGGAACAACAGGAGCTTGCGGACATGGCGGAGCGGGGACGGGATGCAAAAGCCATCAAATAGGGACTGGCTGGCCTTCCCACCACGGAGGCGGCCAAAAGGGGAGGTATTAGCGGGGAGGCCCCGGGGTGTGAAAAACCCTCATAGGCCCCAAGGGGCACACTGGTCCCGGCCGGACGCCCGGCAGATCGGCCGGGGCGGTCCGGCCCGAAAAACCGCTTGCCATGGTTTTTTTCGGCCATGCAATTCGAAAGTCCAGACCGGCTCTCCGTCACAGGACCTGCCGGTCTTTTCGTTTTTACCCGCCCCCCAGCCCACCCGACCCTTTTCCATGAAGTATATTTTCGTCACCGGCGGCGTCATCTCCTCCCTGGGCAAAGGCCTCACCGCCGCCGCCCTCGGCGCGCTCCTCGAATGCCGTGGCCTGAAGGTGCGCATCCAGAAATTCGATCCGTACCTCAACGTCGATCCGGGCACCATGAGCCCCTACCAGCACGGCGAGGTCTACGTGCTCAACGACGGTGCTGAGACCGACCTCGACCTCGGTCACTATGAACGCTTCACCTCGGGCGAACTCTCCCGCCTCAACAGCCTGAGCTCCGGCCAAGTCTACGAGACCGTCATCCAGAAGGAACGCCGCGGCGACTACCTCGGCAAAACCGTGCAGGTCATCCCGCACGTCACCAACGAGATCAAGGAACGCATCCTCAAGGGCGGCGAAGGCGTCGACGTACTCATCACTGAAATCGGCGGCACCACCGGCGACATCGAAGGCCTGCCTTTCCTCGAGGCGCTGCGCCAGTTCCAGCACGATGCTGGCCGCGAGAACGTGGCCTTCCTGCATTGCACGCTGGTGCCCTTCATCAAGGCCGCAGGCGAGCTCAAGACGAAACCCTCGCAGCAATCCGTCGCGAAGCTCCGTGAAATCGGCATCCAGCCTGATCTGCTCGTCTGTCGCACGGACCGCCCCATCGGCGAGGAAAACCGCCAGAAACTTTCGCTCTATTGCAACGTCGGCCTCGATGCCGTCTTCGAGTGCCGCGACGTCGAGCACTCCATCTACGAACTGCCGATGCAGCTCGCCGAACAGCGCATTGACGAAGTGGTCGTCAAGCGACTCGGCCTGCAGTGCCAGCCGATCGACATCACGCCGTGGCGCGAAATCGTCCGCCGCCTTCTCGAACCGAAGCACCGAGTGCGCGTGGGTGTCGTCGGCAAATACATCGAGCTGCAGGACGCGTATAAGTCCGTCTACGAATCCATCACCCACGGGGGCATCGCCAACGAGACCGCGGTCGAAGTCGTGCGTATCGACGCCGAGGACCTAGAGACTAAAGGTACGGCGCAACTCGAAGGCCTCGATGGCATTCTCGTCCCGGGCGGCTTCGGCAACCGCGGCATCGAAGGCAAAATTATAGCCGCGCAGTTCGCCCGCGAACGCAAGGTCCCCTTCTACGGCCTCTGCCTCGGCATGCAGATCACCGTCATCGAATACGCGCGCCATGTCCTCGGCCTCAAGGACGCCCACTCGACCGAGTTCGCCCCGGAGACCAAGAACCCCGTCATCCACCTGATGGAATCGCAGAAGAGCGTGGTGACCAAGGGCGGCACGATGCGCCTCGGCTCCTATGACTGCGCCCTGACCCCGGGCAGCCGTGCTCGCGCCGCCTACGGGACGGATAATATCAAGGAACGCCACCGCCACCGCTTCGAATACAACGACGCCTACCGAGCCCAGCTTGAAGCCGCCGGCCTGATCGTCGGGGGGACCAACCCCCAGAGCGGACTGGTCGAAATCGTCGAGGTCAAGGACCACCCCTGGATGGTCGGGGTCCAGTACCACCCGGAATTCAAGTCCCGCCCGGACCGCGCCCACCCCCTCTTCGCCGCTTTTGTGAAGGCGGCGGTTGAGAAGTCCCGGCTGTCCTGCTAATTCAGAGACGAAACCGGCCCTGCCGGACGCTGACAAGTGGGCGGAGATCCGCCGAACGCGCCACCCCGCGCGCCCCTTCCCTACCCCCCATGTCCACCACCATCAACGCCGCCGGCACTTGGGTGCCGCGCCTTCGCGAACAGGTCGCCCGTGTCGTCGTCGGCCAGCAATACTTGGTCGATCGCCTGCTGATCGGTCTCCTCGCCAACGGCCACGTCCTGCTCGAAGGCGTCCCCGGCCTCGCGAAGACGCTCTCGGTGCGCACGCTCGCCCAAACCGTCCACGCGGACTTCTCGCGCATCCAGTTCACGCCCGACCTGCTGCCGGCCGACATCGTCGGCACGCTCATCTACGACCCGAAGACGGGGGACTATAACGCCAAGCGCGGCCCGATCTTCGCCAACTTCGTTCTCGCCGACGAAATTAACCGCGCGCCCGCCAAGGTGCAGTCGGCGCTCCTCGAAGCGATGCAGGAACGCCAGGTCACGCTTGGCGGTGAGACGCACAAGCTACCCACGCCGTTCCTCGTCCTTGCGACGCAGAACCCGATCGACCAGGAAGGCACGTACCCACTCCCCGAAGCCCAGGTCGACCGCTTCATGCTGAAGCTCAACATCGGCTACCCAACGCGCGAGGAAGAACGTAAGATCCTCGACGCGATGGCCACGACCTCGCCGAAGCTCGATGTCGAGGCGGTTATCTCGAAAGAAGAAATCCTCGAGGCGCGCAAGGCCGTCGATGCCATCCACGTCGCCGACCCGATCCGCGATTATATTGTCTCACTCGTCCTGGCCACCCGCGGCCAGCATCCCGGCGGCCCTGACCTCGCGAAGTTCCTCCAGTTCGGCGCCTCGCCGCGCGCGACCATCAACCTCACCCTCGCCGCCAAGGCTTGGGCCTTCCTGCAGGGCCGCGACCACGTGACCCCGCAGGACGTGAAGGACATCGCGCCCGACGTCCTCCGCCACCGTCTCATCCTCACCTACGAAGCCGACGCCGAAGGGGTCGACGCCGACGCCATCGTGCGCCGCGTGCTCGACGCCGTCAGCGTTCCCTAAGCGACCCCGGCGACCGTGGCCCCGCCCGTCCCGACGCATCCGCAGGAGACCCTCCGCCGCGCCCAGCGCGTCGAGATTGTCGCCACGCGCGCGGTCAACGACGCAATGGTCGGGGCCTACCTCTCGCGCTTCAAGGGCCGCGGTACGGACTTCGAGGAACTGCGTGAATACGTCCCGGGCGACGACGTGCGCTCGATGGACTGGAACGTGACCGCGCGCACCGGCAAGCCGTTCATTCGACTCTACCGCGAGGAGCGCGAACTCACGATGGTAATCGCGGTCGACATCTCCGGCTCGTCTGCGTTCGGTTCCGGCGAAGCGACGATCCGCGAGCGCGCGGCCGACGTCGCGGCCTGCCTCGCCGTCTCCGCGCTCAAAGCAGGCGACAAGGTCGGCTTACTCCTCTTCACCGACCAGGAAGAACTCTGGGTGAGCCCGAAGAAAGGGCGTCGTCATGTCCTCCGTATCATTCGCGATGTGCTCGAGTTCGCGCCCACCTCTCGCCGTACCTCTTTCGCACAACCGATGCGCCGCCTGGGCCGCGCGCTCAAGCGACGCTCGATGGTCTTCGTGGTCTCCGATTTTCTCGCCGGACCCGAAGGCGCCGACGCGATGGCCGCCGCGCTCGGCGAACTCAACGCGCGCCATGACACCGCGTGCGTCCAACTGGTCGACGCGCGCGAACGCGAACTGCCCGACGTCGGGATGGTCGCCCTGCAAGACGCCGAGACCGGCGAGATCCGCGAGGTCGACACGAGCTCCGAGCGCGTCCGGCGCACCTTCGCCGTGAATGCCGAAGCCCGCCTCGCCGAGACCGCTGCCGGCTTGGCCCGAGCGGGCATGGATATCGCCCGACTCGATGCCGAGGATTCCGTCGCTCCCACCCTTTCCCGTTTCTTCGAACGCCGCCGTCGCCGACGCTGATGATCCTCGCCCTCGAAGAAACTCCGTTCATCCTGCAGGGACCTAAGCCGACGATCCCGCCCGGCCTTTGGGAATCCAGTTGGGCCATAGGACTGATTGCCCTCGGCCTAGTCGCGCTCACCGTCTTCGCTGTCCGTCGCTTCCTTAATAAGCGACCGGCAACACTCACCCCGTTGGCGGAACTCGAACACGGCCTACGTCTTGCCGAGACGCAGCCCAGGCCCGAAGCGATCGCCCAAGCCAGCCGCGCGTTCCGCCGCTACCTGGCCGCCGTCGAACCGCGCGCCGCCGTCTCGCTGTCGACCGAAGAACTCGTGCAGACCCTCGCCGGCTTGCCGCTGTTCCTGCCGGCGCGTCAGCCTCTGCTCGCCGCGTTACGCAGCGCGGATACCGCCAAGTTCGCGGGAGCCTCGCTCGAAGCTCCGCTCCTGATCGCCGGCCTACGGGAAGCGGCCAAGCGCATCGAAGACGCCCGACGCACCTTCTCCCAACCGGTGGTCATACCGGTCGTCCCGCCGCGGCCACGGGCTCCGGACAAACCGCCGCCCTTGCCCGGTCCGCCACCCCTGCCTCGGAGAAATCACGCCTGATGGATCTCGGCTTCGAATTCCAGTATCCCTGGGCACTCCTGCTGCTCGCGCTGCTGCCGCTTTACTCGTGGCTGCGCGGGCGCATCGGACAGGCCGCGGCGCTGACTTATCCGGATACGTCGTTGCTCGACGGTATTGGCCGGCCCGTGCGCGAGCGGAGCGGTCGCCTCCGTGTCTTCCTCCGCCTGCTCACCGCGGCACTTCTCATCATCGCCCTCGCCGGCCCGCGGACGGCGAACAAGGAAATCGAAAGAGAGACCGATGGCCTCGACATCATGATGGTCGTCGACCTTTCGTGGTCGATGATGGCCCTGGATATGAGCTCCCCGCGCGCCGAGGTCACGCGCTGGCAGGCCAGCCAGAATGTCATCTATGACTTCCTCGCGAAGCGCCCCGACGACCGCATCGGCGCCGTCGTATTCTCCGGCAAGCCCTACCTGCTAAGCCCGCTGACGATCAATAAGATCTGGGTCGAAAAAGGCATCGATCGGATGCACATCGGCATCATCCAAGAGACTGGCACCGCGATCGGCGAGGCTTTGGCAATGGCGGTGGATCGAATGAAAAATACGAAGGGCAAGAGCTCCAAGGTCATCATCCTGCTTACCGACGGCGACGACAACATGAGCAAGGCTATCCTGCCCGTGCCGGCCGCCGAGCTCGCCGCCGCCCTCGGCATCCGCCTGTATTGCATCGGCCTCGGCAAGGATGAGCCCACCATCCTGCCGCGCTTCGACACGCGTACCGGCCAACTTTACCGCGACGTCCTCGGCAAGACGATCCCGATGCAGACAATCAACCCCGCCAACTACGAGATGCTCGGCAAGATGGCCAAGGTCGCCAACGGCCGCTTCTACCGCGCGCTCGACCAGAACCAGTTGGGCCGGGTCTACGAAGAGATCGACCGACTCGAACGCACTGAGGTACGCATCCGTGAATCCGTCGTCTACGAAAGCTACCGCATGATCTGGGCGGCCCTCGCCGGCGTGCTGCTCCTCCTCGAACTCGGCTGGGGCCTCCTCCGCCCGCGCGCGCCCTGATCCATGGACACCGTCGACTTCCATTTCGAACAGCCCGGGGTCCTCGCCATCGCCATCGTCGGCGGGCTCTTACTCTTCGTCGCACTTTGCTGGGCCGAGCGCCGCCGTCGCCGCGGGCTCGCCGGCTTTGCGGCCGCCCGCCTGCTCGCTCGCCTCACCGCCGGCTACTCCTCCGCCCGCCGCCGCACCAAGGACATCGCCCTCGCGCTCGCCTTCGCTCTGCTCATCGCCTGCTTCGCCGGCCCGCGCTGGGGTGTCGAGGAATCGACGCAGAAAGGCGCGACCGAGGATGTGGTCTTCGCCCTCGACGTGTCCAAGTCGATGCTCGTGTCCGACATGAGCCCCACGCGCCTTGCGCGGGCCAAGGTCGCGATTGCGAACTTCATCCGTCGCAAGGGCACGGGCAATGTGGGGCTCGTCGCGTTCTCGGGCCAAGCATTCCTCCAGTGCCCGCTGACGCGCGACTACGACGCCTTCTTCCGCACGCTGGAAGAGACCGACACCGGCAGCATCCAAGTCCCCGGCACCGACATCGGCCGGGCGATTGAGGAAGCCGAGCTAGCTTTCTATTCCAACCGAAACCGCAAACTACTCATCATCCTCACCGATGGAGAAGACCTCGAGGCAGGTGGCGTCGAGATGGCGAAGAAGCTGAAACGTAAGGGGCTCGTGGTGCATACCGTCGGCGTCGGCACACCCTCCGGCGGGCCAATCCGCGTCATCGGTACCCTCGGCGCGGTCGAGACACTGAAGGATAAAGATGGCGAAGAGGTGATGAGCCGACTTGACGAAAAGACGCTCGGCGAGATTGCCGATGCCGCCTCCGGCCGCTTCATCCGCCTCGGCCAAGCCGGCGAAGGCATGGAAGCGCTCCGCCTCGCCATCCAGGCGGGCACCGACGAACGCGGTGCCGGCCGACGTGGCATCCCGCGCGAGGAATGGCTCATCGGCGCCGCCCTGCTCCTCCTCGTCCTTGAATCACTGACCTCCACCCGCCGCAAGACCGCCTGACTATGAGAAACCTGCTCCCGCTCCTCTTCCTGATGTCGGCCGGCCTCGCGGCCGAGAAACCTCCCGGCGACGAACTCGCCAAGCTCGATGCGCGCGAACTCCACAACCGCGGCACGCAGCGACTCGCCGAAGGCGATCTCGCCGGCGCCGAAGACGCGCTCCGCGCTTCCCTGGGACGGGATGATGACGTGCTCCGTCCCCCCGCGCTCCACAATCTCGGTCACGTCCGGTTCGGCAAAGGCAAGGCGAGCCTCGGCGGCAAGTCGGCGGGCGACGTGACCGAGCTTTCCATCGCGCGCTCCTACCTAGAGGCCGCCGATGCCGACATCTCGGACATGAAGGACCAGATCGAGCTGCTCGACAAAGCCAAGGCCGCAGGCCGCGAGCCTGATTACGTGCCCGCCACGGCCGCGCTCGGGGGCGGCATCAACACCTTCCGCACGATCAAGAAGCTCATCCCGAAGGAAGAAGCCATGGTCATCAAGCGCGCCGGCGTGGTCGCGGTCTGGACCCGTTCCGTCGGCGACTTCCGCGGCGCGCACGAACTCGACGCCGCCGACGCCCAGGCCAAGGCGAACGCCGACGCAGTCGAGGAACTCCTGCGCGCGCTCCGCCGTGAGACGAGCGCCCTTGAAGAAGCCATCGAAGCCCAGCGCAAGAAGCTCGAGGAACTCCGCGCCGTGATCCAGGAGCTCGTGAAACGCATTCCCGACGACAAGCTGCCGCAGGATACCGAAGGCGAAGGCGAAGATGACGAGAACTTCCTCCCGCCCGAGCGCCAGAAGCCAAAGCCCGGCAACGGCGACCCGAAGAAGGGCAAGCCGGGCGAAGAACAGAAGATGACCGAGCAGGAAGCCCGCGGCTCCCTCGAAGGCCTGAAGAACGAGTTCGGGCGCAAGATGCCCGCCGGCGGCCAGGACGGCAAGGGCGGCAACGGCGGCAAGCCGGGTGATAAGAAAGGGAAGGATTACTGAGATGCGTCGCCTGGCCTTCCTCTGTTTCGCCCTGCTCCTCGGCCTCACCGCCGCGGCGGAGGATCGCGTCAGCTGGGAGATCACCCCACGGGTCACCGCACCCGGACAACCTTTCCGCCTGCAGATCATCGTCGAATCGGACGTCGTCCTTGGCGGAGCGCAGCAGGCCGGCAAGGAGATCAGTCCTCCGCGCGGCATGGCCCTGCGACTCTCCGGACAGATCGTCCGGTCCGATTCCAACGAAGCGACGATCAACTACTCTGGCGTCGCACCGGAACAGGAAGGGGAATACGTCATCCCGAGCTTCAATCTGCGCTTCGCCCGGAAGCTGATCGCCGTCCCGGAGATCAAGCTCATCGTCAGCAAGAGCGTCGCCTACCGTCGCGACGCGCAGGCGCGCGCCGAACTCGTCATCCCTGACCGCACCTTCTACGTCGGCGAACTCATCCGTGGCGCGATCCGCATGCGCGGCGGCGAAGAAGAAGTCGTGGTGGCCAGCTTCGGCTTGGAATCCGTCGCCGAAGGCTTCGCCCTCTCCGTGACGGCCGACCGGCAACCGCTGCCGGATGAGCTCGGCCAAGGCATGCAGACGACCTTCGACCTCACGCCGATCCGCGAAGGCTTGAGCGAACTCGCCCTCAATGGCACGATGCTCATCCAAGGCGCCGAGATCAGCGCCTTCAGCAACAGCGGCCGGGACCGCCCCTTCGCCTTCCGCCGCAAGCTCACCGTCGAACACGTGCCGGAGCGCGGCAGGCCTGCCGACTGGTCGGGCGCCATCGGCACCTTTGTCGCGGAAGCCGTCCAAGTCTCCAAGGACCAACCTGAAGTCGGCGAGCCAATCCGGCTGCGGGCGATCCTGACGGGGACCGGCAATCTTGATCGCCTACTCACGCCGGAAATCCCGAGCAGCGAAACCTGGGACGTCCTCCCAGCGACCGAACGCCGCCGCCGCGCCGAGGAGCAGCGCTTCTTCGTTTACACCCTGATCCCACGGCTCCCAGGCAAACTGCTCACGCCCACAATCAGCTTCTCGACCTTCGACCCGGCGACCAAACGCTACGGGCGCGTCGAATTCAAGCCCATCGAAGTCGTCGTCACCGGCAACGCACCCGCCAAGGTCGACCTCATCACCGCCGACCCAGCGGCGCCCGCCGCCGCGAAGTCAAAGACGCTGGCTGGCCTCGCCCAGCCGGAACCCGGGCGCACGTCAGCGCTCTTCCGCGGTACACCGGCCGCGCCGCTCGCGACGTCGACGGCCTTTTGGTCCGGCAACGGAATCCTGATCAGCCTGCTCCTCGGGCTGACCGCCACTGCGGTTTATCTCGGCTACCTCGCGGCCCATCCGGAGATCCGTATCCGCCGCCGCGCGCGCTCGATCCTCCGTAGCTCGCTCGCCGCGGCCGCCACCGCTCGCCGCCAAGGTGACCGCCGAGCATTCGCGGTCGCCATCACCCGCGCCCTGCAGGTCGGCAGCGCCGCGCTCCTGGGCGCCGAAGAAGCGGCGATGACCCAGAGCGATATCGAGAGAGCGCTTCCCGGCGCCAACCGCTCTCTTCTCGACGGGCTGTTCATTCGCGCCCATGGCGAACGTTTTGCCAGCGCCACGCCCGTCGGCGACTCCGGCGATGATGATGCTTCGCTGGCGCTGGTCTGCCGCCTCCTCCCCCTGCTATGAGGTTTCTCGCCTGCCTTCTCTTCTTCTGGGCCGCCTCCTCGGGCGCCGTCGAGGCCGCGCCGACCGCAGCCGAGACCGCTTACGCCAAGGGCGACTACGCGACCGCGGTTGAAAAGTGGTCCGAAGAGGCCCGCACCGAGGGCGTGAGCGCCGGCCTGCTTTCCGCGCTCGGCAACGCCGAATGGCGGCTAGGACGCAAGGGGCGCGCGATGGTCTGCTGGGAGCGTGCGCTGCTGCTCGACCCCCGAGATCCCGTCGCACTCGCGGGCATCCGCCATGCGCATGACGCCGGTGGCACCGAACGTCCCGCGCTCACGTGGGCCGAGAACTACGCCGTATTTCTGACCGCCGATGCGTGGCTCATCTTGGCCACCCTCTCCTTTTGGGTCGCCTTCCTGTGTGTCATCATCCCCCGCCTTCGTCGCCGCTCCGCAAGCGAGACGAACCACCGGACCCGGATGATCGCGTTGACCTTGCTGGCGCTGTGCATCCCCGGGCTTTGGGGCAGCCGCTCGCTCTCCGACCGCGCGGTGGTGCGCCGGACCGAGATCTCCTTGCGCCTGACTCCGACTCAATTCGGTGAACCCCTCCACGCCGTCGCGGAAGGCGACGTCGTCCGGACTGGTCGGCCCTTCAACGGACATGTCCGCGCGACCACCGCCGACGGCAAGACCGGGTGGCTGCGCACAGGCGAGATCGAGGCCGTCCGTGGTGCGGGGCTGCCGGCCGACCTGGACCAGAAGGCGGCGCCCTGAGCCTTTCGCCTTGGAGAGACGGGCCCGCTCGGCTTGGATACTGGCGTGCGCCTCCTTGACCGCCACGTCCTGACCGAAACCGCCATCGCCGGCGGCGGCGCCACGTGCGCATTCGTCTTCGTGATGGTAGCAGGCAACATCCTGACGCAGGTCTCCGGAGCGATCGCCAGCGGCCGCGTCGGCGGATGGGAGGGCCTCGAGCTCGTCGGCCTGCTCATCCCGGGCGTGCTGCCTTATGCCCTGCCGCTCGGCCTGCTGACCGGCGTGCTCATCGCCTTCGGGCGCATGAGCTCGCAACAGGAACTTACCGCCATGAAGGCGAGCGGCCGTAGCCTCGGCCGCATCGCCCGGCCAGCCCTCATCCTCGCCGGCGGCCTCGCGCTGCTCTCGGCGTGGCTCAACCTTGAGGTCGCTCCCGTCGCGAACACCGAGTACCGCCGGCTGCTGATCGGCTCGGCCAAGGATAACCCGGCTTCGGTGATCGTGCCCGGCAAGCTCAACCGCCAGTTCCCCGGCATGGTCATCCGCGCCACCGAACGCGATGGCGAGGTCCTGCGTGATTTCTGGCTCTGGAGCGTCGATGACCGCGGCCGGCTGACCCAGACCATCCATGCGCGCGAAGCCCGGCTGGCCCCCGACGTCAATAAAGCCGGCGAAGGCATCCTGCGGGTGACGCTGACGGACGCTCGTATGGAACGCCGCCAGGCCGGCGACGAGAACTTCACCCGCCCCTCCTCCTTCACCACCGCGGACATCACGAGCCTCGAGTTCCCGGCCTCCGGCATCTTCAAGGACGGCGAGAATTTTCAGCGCAAGCTTCGCTGGCTCACGACCGCCGAACTCCTCGTAGCCATCGACAAAGGCTGGCAGGTCGCCCCGGGCGCCACCCCGGCGGAGAAGGAACGCGGGCAGATGCTGGCGGCGACGCAGCTGATGTCGCACCTCGCCAGCGCGTTTTCGGTCTTCTCCCTGGCGTTCCTCGCCGTGCCGCTCGCCGTACGCGTGGGCCGGTCAGAGACCTTCGTCAACGCGTCCGTGGCCCTCGGCGTGGCCCTGACCTATTACCTGCTCACCTCGATGGCGGCGTACGTGAAAGACCCCGCCCTCCGGCCCGACGTGCTGATCTGGCTCCCCAACCTGGTCGTGCTCGGCCTCGCCTGGTTCCTGCTCCGTCGCGCCTCACGGCATTGAGCCTGCTCAGCGGTCGCGCTGATACCAGGCGAAGAAGGCGTAGGCCATGCAACCGAGGGCGAAGACCTCGTTGAATCCCTTCATGACGACCGCGCCCATGATCATGTCGGCCGAGGCGGAAAGGCCGCTGATACGCGGCGCGAGCCGATAGGTCTCGTAGATGGGATGGTCGCCGAAGATGAGCACGGCCCAGATCGGCAGGTCGGCGATCATCAAGGCGAAGCAGTAGAACATCGCCTGACCATAGCCGATGCGCGGGAGCGCCGCCGACATCGAGAACAGCGGCCAGACCATCAGGATGGCGGGAAGGAACATCGACCAGTGCTCCAGCACGTGGAGCGGGCGGCTGCGCAGCGCGGCCTCATAAAGTTCCGGGAAGTGCCACATCGAGAAGCTCAGCGTGAAGATCAGGCCGCCGGCGATCGGGTGGGTCAGCACGCGCAGGACCCGCGCCAGGCGAGGGCGGCCGCCGAGCAGGAACCCGTCGATGAATTCCGGCGGCAGGCCCGTGACGATGAGCGGCGCCGAGATATAGATCAGCAGCATGTGCTGCAGCATGTGCGCCCAGAAGAGGAACCCTTCGCCCAGCTGATCCAAGGGCGAGCCGACGGCGACATAGGCGACCAGCACGCCGAGGTGGAAACGCACGGCGTACCAGACGGGGTACTCCGCTCGCCCCGGCAGAAAGCGCGCCCGAAACGGGCCGCACATCAACGCGTGAGCCCAAGATGCTCCCACGACCAGGAGCAGAAGGAGCGGCTCCGTGTGCCAGTGGAGGGGAATCGTCATCGCCCTCATATGAAGCCGCCGCCGCCCGACCCGCAAGCGTGAGCACGAAAAAGGCCTCCGCCGGAGCGGAGGCCTTCGTCAGGCGATCGGAGTCGTCCTCAGCTGAACCAGCGGGTGTCGATGCGGTCGACCGAGAACAGCATGAGCAAGGCGGTGTAGGTCGCGAACGCGAGCGCCAGGCCGGCGAAGAAGCACCAGAAGAGCAGGCGCTTGTCGTAGATCAGGTGCATGAACCACAGGATGACCGCGAAGAACTTACCGGCGGACATCAGGGTCAGGATCGTGAGGATGGCGGCGACGGGAATCGGCAGGAAGATCAGCACGATCTCGGCGCCGGTGACGACGGCCAGCCAGAGGGCCAGCACGATGAAGTGGTGGTAGCGGCGGACCTCCTCGGCGAGGAAGTCTTGGCTGGGGGCGGCTTCGTGGGAAGAGGACATGGTCGTAGAAGCAGGTTATTTGGCGACAGCCGGGAGGCCGGAACCCCAGATGCCATACGGCCCGAGGTATTCGACGAGGTAGACCGCCGTGAAGATGATGATCCAGACGATGTCGACGAAGTGCCAGTAGAGGCCCGCGACTTCGACGTCGAGCGCGCCCATATGGCCGCGCAACTTGCCCGTGAAGCTGTAGAAATACATCAGGATGAGCCACAAGACGCCGATGGCGACGTGCGTGCCGTGCGTGCCGGTGAGGACGTAGAAGGTCGAGCCGAGGACGCTGTTCTGGATGGTGAGGCCTTTATGGTAGAAGTGCGTGAACTCGTAGACCTGGCAGCCCAGGAAGATCAGGCCGAAGAAGATCACGCCAAGGACGTTGCGGCGGAAAGACTTCAGCTGCCCCTTGTGCATCGCGGAGACGGCAAGCGCCATCAGGAACGAGGACATCAGCAAGATGAACGTCGAGAAGGACGTCAGCTCGATGGAGAATAGGTCCTGGATGAAGCGCTGGTGGCCTTCGGCGTCGGTGAAGCCGGCGGGGAAGAGCTTGCGGTAGAGCAGGTGCGTCGAGATGAGGGTCCCGAAGAACATGCAGTCCGAAGCCAGGAAGAGCCACATGATGAGCTTCTTGTGGTCGATCCCGGTGGACGTGGGCGCTTCGTGCGCGGCGGCGGTGTCAGACATGGAGGTCAGAGTTTAGAATGGGGAAAGAAATGGCTCAGTGGGCGGCGGTTTCAGCCGGAGCCGGCGTGCCGGAAGCGGCGGGGGTCTTGAGCATGTAGCCGCCCGGACCTTCGAGGGCCCAGAGCCAGATGCCGACGAAGAGGACGCCGAGGCCGGCGATGACGATCCAGCCGGCATGAGGGATGTGCATCGCCATCATCGGCATGCCGAAACCGATGAAGAGGAAGCCGGCCGAAGCCACGAGCGGCATCCAGGACTGGCTGGGCATGTGGACGCCGGCTTCGCCGCCGTCGTTCTCGAAAGCGATGCGCTTGGCGCCATGCTTGTCCTCGAAGAAGGCGTCGCGGGCGGCGACGACGGGAGCCTGGGCGAAGTTGTACTCCGGCACCGGGGAAGGCAGCGACCACTCGAGCGTGCGGCCATCCCACGGATCGTTGGAGCACTTCTTGCCGCGGAAGGCGGTCCACACGAGGTTCACGAAGGCCAGGGCGACGCCGATGCCGAGAATGTAGGCGCCGATGGTGGCGACGTAGTTCCACTGCTCCCAGCCGTTGCCGGCGTGGTAGGTGTGCGTACGGCGCGGCATGCCGGCCAGGCCGAGGTAGTGCATCGGTCCGAAGGCGAGGTTGAAACCGAGGATGACCAAGCCCGAGGCGATGTATGCGATCGGCGCGTTCGGCATGCGGCCGAAGATCTTCGGGAACCAGAAGTAGAGGCCGGCCATCAGGCCGAGGAGCACGCCGCCGAGGAGCACGTAGTGGAAGTGCGCGATGACGAAGTAGCTGTCCTGCTGCTGGGAGTCGGCGGGCGCCGCGGAGTGCATGACGCCGGAGAAGCCGCCGCACATGAACATCCAGATGAAGCCGAGAGCGAGGACCATCGGCGGGGTGAAGCGGACGCGTCCGCCCCAGATCGTACCCAGCCAGTTGAAGATCTTGACGCCCGTCGGGACGGCGATGGCCATCGTGAGGAGCGAGAACGCGGCGGTCGGCACGGGGCCGAGACCGGTGGTGAACATGTGGTGGCTCCAGACGGCGAAGCCGAGGAAGCCGATGACGGCGCCGGAGAACACGATGATCGGGTAGCCGAACAGCGACTTGCCGGAGAAGGTCGGGAGGACTTCCGAGACGATGCCCATCGCGGGCAGCACGAGGATGTACACCTCGGGGTGGCCGAAGATCCAGAAGAGGTGCTGCCACAGGACGGGCTGGCCGCCGGCGGACGGATTGAAGAAGTTAGCGCCGAAGGCGCGGTCAAACATGAGCTCGATCAGGGCGACGGTGATAGCCGGG